>Ga0105160_1000820_pt1 | contig 13428 bp, 9 predicted proteins | sample GXS110809BmetaG_FD_89591 | JGI IMG/M metagenome (GOLD analysis project Ga0105160, IMG submission 89591) | Hot spring microbial communities from Gongxiaoshe hot spring, China to study Microbial Dark Matter (Phase II) - GXS 110809B | ecosystem: Environmental > Aquatic > Thermal springs > Hot... | reverse complement strand
TATTGGCATTGGGGCCGTGTTGTTCTTCATGGTGGCGTACTACCGGGCGCAAGGGGTGATAGCCGCCCTTTCCCTCACCACCTACGCCGCCATCGTCCTGTTCATCTTTAAGATGTGGCCCGTGACCCTTACCTTGGCCGGTTTGGCCGCCTTCGTCCTTTCAGTGGGTATGGCCGTAGATGCAAACATCCTCATTGCTGAGCGCCTAAGGGAGGAGCTAAGGGCCGGCCGATCCTTGGCCGTGGCTACTAATCTCGCCCTCGACCGGGCCTGGCCTAGCATCCGTGATAGCAATGTTTCTACCCTTATCACCACTGGGATCCTCTGGTGGTTTGGTGACCAGTTCAATGCCTCCCTCATCAAGGGGTTCGCCCTCACCTTGGCTATCGGTGTCCTGGTGAGCATGTTCACTGCCATGGTGGTGACCAGGGCCTACATGCACTTGTTGGCCTCCATACCGGCAGCACGAAGGATCGCCTTGTGGGGATGGAAGCCAAAGATAGCGGCCACCAAGCAGCCCCCCTTGGACTTCGCCAGAAGGAGATGGTGGTTTTTTGCCTTCTCCCTGCTGGTCCTCTTGCCAGGCCTCATCTCCCTAGCTATTCCTCCTGCCCTCAAGCCTGGCATAGAGTTCACCAACGGCACCACCTTCACGTTGCGTTTCGCAGAGCCAGCAGACCCAGAGGCAGTGCGCTCTGTCTTGGCCCACTTGGGCCATCCTAATGCCCGTGTCCAGGTGAGCCAGGAAGGGGACATCATCATAAGGACCAGCGAGCTGAAAGGGGCCGCTAACGCTCCTCCCGTAGGCCCCACCCCTCCCTCTGAAAGGGATGCCATAGAGCGAGAGCTTAGGGAGCAGTTGGGCCCCTTCCAAACCATCAACTTCGAGACGGTATCAGAGGTGGTCTCCAGGGCGATAGGGCGTAGCTCGGCGGTGGCTGTGGGGGTAGCCAGCATTGCGATACTGCTTTACATCTCGTGGGCGTTTAGGCAGCTCCCCAGGGCCCACCGCTACGGGATTGCGGCAGTGGTAGCCCTACTCCACGACGCCCTCTTTGTGGTGGGGTCATTTTCCATCTTGGGGAAAGTGGCAGGCATGGAAGTAAGCACCATGTTCATCACCGGCCTGTTGACCGCCTTAGGCTTTTCCGTGCACGACACCATCGTGGTGTTCGACAAGATGCGCGAGAATGCCCGTCTCCATCCCGATGTCCCTCTGCCCGAGGTAGCCAATGCCAGCCTTACGGAGACGCTGCCCCGCTCTCTCAATACTTCCTTGACGTTGATCATCACTGCCGTATCTCTCCTCCTTCTTAGCGGTGCCACCATAAGGCCCCTGCTGGTAGTGATTTTGCTGGGGACTATCACGGGCACCTACAGCTCCATCTTTGTGGCCACTCAAGTGGTGGTGGCGTGGCACGAAGGAGACCTGGCACGCATCTGGCAACGCATCTTCCCCAGGCGGCCAGTAGAGGCACGCGCTTAGGCCCTTTGCCTAAGCACACGCACATCACCTATGCGGACAGTGATACGTCGCTGGTCTAGGTGCTCCAGGAGGGCCTGGGCGCACCTGCGGCTAGTGCCCAAAATGTCGCGGACACGAGCCAAGGTTATAGGGCCTTCTTTGCATATGGCCTCTACCACCTGTTCTACCATGCGGTTATACGCCTCTGAAATAAAGGCGATGTCCTGGCTCACCCGCACTATCTGGCCTGTCTCCTCTAAATAGGCTATTACCTCCCCATCCAGGTCAGAGATGGAGGGGGGATTGTAGGGATGCTCGCCAAGGATCTGCAGCACCTTTTGGGCCTCCTCCTCCTGCTGGGCAGATAGGGTGGGCACATGAGTAGCCAGCGCCAACCAGTCCCCTTCCCCCTTAAGGAGTCCTTCCTCCTGCCAGCGGGTTACCAGCGCTGAAAATGCTTTAGGTGGCAAGCCCAAGTGCACCCGGAGCCCTTCCCTAGGCATTCCCTTGCGCAGGGGCCACTGCCGATGGTAAGCCCCTAAGGCTGCCTTTGCCTCTTTGCGCCAAGCCTCTACCGCCTGGGCAGCAGCTAACACCGTATCTTCAGCGATAACATCAGGAGGAAGAGATACCAGCAGACCTTGCGATATGAGCAGCTCACAAGTTTTGAGCAATTCTTGGGCTGATGCAGGCAGATGGAAAAGGAGGTAACGCCAAGTTACGTGCCCCTTTTGTTCTACCAAAGCAAGGATCTGCTGACGAGGATCGGCGCTGGAAAGGCTCGCCAATCGGCTGAGGGTGGCCCCGTGGAAGCGTCTATGGCGGGGGACGTTCACGTCCACCACTACGCCTCCGCCAAGGGTATCATTGGGATCGCGAACGATAAAGCGGTCTCCACGAATCAACGCTACAGGGTTCTGTAGCCTTATCTGGGCCCAGCCCTCCTCGCCAGCCTCCAGCTCATCACGGTCGAGGAGGATAAGGCGTCCCGTCTCACGGGCAGAGCCGGTATGGAAGAACACCTCCATGTTGTGGCGGACGGGGCGGCGCAAATAAGGGACCACCTTTAGCCTCACGTCCAACGTTTTCACCCCTTCCAGCCAGCCAGGTATGGTCACCACCATGCCCCTTTCAAGGTCAGATGCCCCAAGGCCTGGCAGGTTCAGCGCCAACCTTCCGCCCGGCAAAGCCTTGTTCACCGGGCGACGATGGCTCTCCATGCTGCGAATGCGGGCCCTAGCCCCAATAGGGAGGATCTCCACCTCTTGGCCTACCTCCAAGCACCCGTCTACCAGGGTGCCAGTGACGATAGTGCCCAGCCCTGGCAGGCTAAAGACCCTATCTATAGGGAGGCGGGGACGACCTATATCCCTCTTGGGGGCAGTTTGAGCCAATTGAGAGTCTAGGGCAGCCACCAACTCTTCCAGGCCCTCTCCTGTGATAGCTGAGCATGCCACCACTGGCATATTAGCAAGGGATGTGCCGTCCAAAAGCTCGTGTATCTCAAGGACCACGAGCTCCAAGAATTCCTCCTCCACCAGGTCCTTCTTAGTGATGGCCACCACCCCATGCTCCACCCCAAGGAGGTCTAAGATGGCCAGGTGCTCCCTAGTCTGGGGCATCACCCCCTCATCGGCAGCTACGACCAGAAGGGCCAGGTCTATCCCCCCTAGGCCGGCCAACATGTTGTGGATAAACCGCTCGTGCCCGGGGACGTCCACGATACTGACTTCCCTGCCCGATGGCAAGCGAAGCCAGGCAAACCCCAGGTCTATGGTCATCTCCCGCGCCTTCTCCTCGGGCAGACGGTCAGGATCGATGCCGGTAAGGGCCTTTACAAGGGAGGACTTGCCATGGTCCACGTGGCCGGCAGTGCAGATAGTGTACATGGTCATCGTCCGTTCCCACCTTTTGAGCATTTACGAAAGCCGCATACAGGCTCATCATCCATTGAGAGCCCATAGCCCACCGTTTTCAAGGGGGCAGGACAACGCTAGGGACGACTTTAATTCTCAATGGATTTAACGTGTGATAACATAAGCTCACCAGTGCGAACGACATGAACGAAGTTGGCTACGTTTACGATCCCTTGTACCTGGAGCACAGGAGCCTGGGCCACCCTGAAAGCCCTGAGCGGCTGGAGGCCATCATGGAGCGCCTCATAAGCTCAGGGCTCCTAGAGGCCTTAGTCTCGGTACCGCCTAAGGATGCCACTTCGGCCCATTTAGAGATGGTGCATTCATGGGAGCTGGTGGCCCAGATAAGGGCCAAGGCCGATGAGGGAGGTGGCTGGCTAGACCCTGACACGTACGTCGGGTCAACCTCCTTTGCGGTGGCCCTCAGGGCAGTAGGAGGCTGCCTAGCTGCCCTGGAAGGAACGATGACCGGGCAGATAAAGAAGGCCTTCTGTCTCATTCGGCCTCCAGGCCACCACGCTACTCCAAACAAGGCGATGGGATTTTGCATGTTCAACAACGTAGCCATCACCGCTAAGGTAGCCCTCAGCGAGTGGGGAGTAAACAAGGTAGCAATTGTAGACTTCGACGTCCACCACGGCAACGGCACCCAGGAGACGTTCTACTCAGACCCTCAAGTACTTTTCTTCTCCACCCATCAGTACCCCTTCTACCCTGGCACCGGCTACTGGGCCGAGATTGGGGAAGGTGAGGGTAGGGGCACTACCATCAACGTACCCCTGCCCCGAGGCTGCCGCACCCAAGAATACTTGAGGGTCTACGAAGAGGTATGTCTACCTGCCCTCTACCGCTTCCAGCCAGACTTAATCCTCGTCTCCGCTGGCTTTGACGCTCACTTCGCCGATCCCCTGGCCAATATGCTTATGTCCACTAGAGGCTACTATCAGCTGGCGTCGCTTCTAGTAAGAGCCGCGGAGGAGCTGTGTGGGGGCCGTATCATTTTCGCCTTAGAGGGAGGATATGACCTTACCGCCTTGTCGTGGTCGGTCCAGGCATGCTTGGAGGCGATGCTGGGGCTACCCTTCACCCCTGATCCCCTAGGGGAGAGCCCGGCCGTCCCAGGCCCAGATATAGAGGTGGTGCTGGGGGCGATTAAGCGCACGCACGGCCTTTAGGCCTGCGTTTCCCCTAAAGCAGACGCACCAACACTTCGTTGGCCAAAAGAAGCCCCGAAGCGGTAAGGCGAAGCCGCCGGCCCCTTAACTCTAGTAGCCCCAGCTCAGACAGCTCCTCCACCTGAGGAAGGCGCCACTCAAGAAGGCTCTCACCGAATCGCTCCTCCAATTCCTTCACGTCGACTCCCTCCAGAAGACGCAGGCCCATCATAAGTGCCTCCTGAACAGCCTCACTAGGCCCTCCTTCCTCCACACCTGCCAGCTGGGGCATTTGCCCTAGAACATCTTTTAGCGAGCTAGCGGCAGCTTTAAGGGTTGTTGGGCCATTTTTAAGCCGTGTTATATAGCGCCGCGGCGAGGAGATGTTCCAGAAGCGATAGTAGCGGCTCCCCTCCCATAGGCAGGAGTGTGCCCCCGCCCCTACGCCAAGGTAAGGCCTTAGCCTCCAATACGCCAGATTGTGCAGGCACTGATGCCCTGGCCTTGCCCAATTGGAGATCTCGTAATGCTGGTAGCCTGCCTCCCCTAAGGCGCCTTCAGCCCATTGGAACATCTCAGCTTGCACGTCGGGGTCTGGCGCGGGGAGCAGCCCTAAAGCTATGGCTCGTGCCAGCTTTGTCCCTTCCTCCACCGTTAAGGCGTAAAGGGAGAGGTGGTCAGGCTGGAGAGATATCGCCTCCTGAAGGGTCTTTTGCCAGGCAGGCAGCTCTTGACCGGGAAGGCCATAAATGAAGTCTAGGTTGACGTTGTCAAATCCCGCCTCCCTGGCCCATCTGTAGGCCTCTAATGCCTCTCGGCGGGAGTGAAGACGCCCTAAAGCTTTGAGCTCCCCATCGTCCAGGCTCTGGATGCCTAAGCTCAGGCGATTGATACCGAGATCCCGCAGCCCCCGCAGGTAATGCAAATCTAGGGTGCCTGGATTGGCCTCCAGGGAGATCTCCTCTAGGCCATGGACGTGAAAGAATCGGTATACGGCCTCCAGCACCATCGCCAGAAGACCTATCGGCAGAAGGCTAGGGGTACCCCCACCAAAGTAAAGGGTCACCACCTCTATCTTGCCCAACACCTCTGACCACAGGGCCAGCTCCGTCTCCAGCGCCTCCACATAGGGGGCCATCAGGTGGTTGAGGCCTGCAAAGGTGTTGAAGTTGCAGTAGGGGCACCTCTGCTCGCAGAAAGGGATGTGGACATAGAGGGAAACGGCATCGGTCATGGCACCTCCATGCTGGTCGCTTCGCTAGAAAAGGTCAAGGGGGGCCTATCTGTTGCCGAGATAGATGGTGAGTTATATTGAGTCTTGGCCATGCTTAAAAGCCACAGCTGTGGCAGCATAAGGGCTCAGCATGTGGGCCAAAAAGTAGTCCTCGCTGGATGGGTCCATCGGCGCCGTGACCATGGAAGCCTCATCTTTCTGGACCTTCGTGACCACCATGGCATCGTCCAGGTGGTTTTCCACCCGCAGGAGGGACCAGAGGCCTTTGCAGTGGCCGAGGCTGTGCGCAACGAATATGTTATCCAGGTGGAGGGGATAGTTGCCCGTCGCCCAGAAGGTACCGAAAACCCGGCTCTACCCACCGGCGAGGTAGAGGTTAGAGCCCACAAGGCCTCTATCCTAAACCCTTCCCGAACGCCTCCTTTCTACGTCAACGAGGACACAGAAGTGGAAGAGCTGTTACGCCTTAAATTCCGCTATTTGGACTTGAGGCGCCAAGGGATGCACCAACGCATCGTTTTTCGTCACCAGGTAGCCCAGTTCATCCGCCAGTTCCTTTCGGCCAAAGGATTTATCGAGGTGGAAACTCCTATCCTCACCGTCCCTACCCCCGAGGGGGCACGGGACTATCTGGTCCCATCCCGTCTGTATCCAGGACGCTTCTACGCACTACCCCAGTCTCCCCAGCAGTACAAACAGATCCTCATGGTGGCAGGGTTTGAACGCTACTTCCAGCTAGCCCGCTGCTTCCGCGATGAGGACCTGCGAGCGGACCGCCAACCAGAGTTTACCCAGCTAGACTTGGAGTGGAGCTTCGTCGAGGAGGAGGACATCTTTTGCCTAATGGAAGAGCTAATAACGTCCTTAGTAGCCTCCCTTTGCCCCCATTTCAAGGTATCCCGTCCCTTCCCGCGCATCCCATATGAGGAAGCGATCTACCGCTTCGGCACCGACAAGCCAGATATCAGGCTAGGCCTGGAGCTGCACGACTTTACCGATCTGCTGAGGGAGTGCCAGTTCTCCATATTCCGCCAGGTAATCGCTGAAGGAGGGAAGGTGCGAGGGATCTGCGTACCCGCAGGGGCTACTTTTAGCCGCAAGCAGGTGGAAGACCTTGCGCACATTGCCCAAGGGCTTGGGGCAAAAGGCCTCGTCTCCTTCGCCCTGACAGGTGAAGGAGGGATAGAAAACTTGCACGCCGAAGACATACGATCGCCAGTGGGCCGGTACTTCCGAGTAGAAGAGGTGCAGGCCATGGCCCGCCGGGCCGATGCCCGTCGTGGTGATATGCTCCTACTGGTGGCCGATACGCCCCAAGTGGCCAACCGCGCCTTAGATGGCATACGCAGGCACTTAGGCCAAGCCCTGGGCCTGGTTGATTCCAATGTCTTGGCCTTCTGCTTCATAGTTGACTTCCCCCTCCTGGAATGGGATGAGGAGGAAGGGCGGTGGTACGCCGTACATCATCCCTTCACATCGCCCAAGGAGGAGGAAATCCCCCTCCTAGACACAGATCCAGGCAGGGCCCGTGCCCGCTCTTACGACCTGGTGTGCAATGGCTGGGAGTTGGGAGGCGGATCCATCCGTATCCATCGGCGCCCGCTGCAGGAGAAGATGTTCCAGCTGTTGGGCCTGCAGCCACAGGAGGCGTACGAGCGCTTCGGCCACCTCCTGGAGGCCCTAGACTATGGCGCCCCACCCCATGGGGGCATAGCTATCGGGCTAGACCGCCTGGTGGCCATCCTGTGTGGAGAAAGCGACATCCGCGAAGTGATAGCCTTCCCCAAGACCAAGTCCGCTACAGAACCTATGACTGGGGCACCCGCACCTGTAGGCCCTCAACAGCTACAAGAGCTACACCTTGCAGTCCAAGTGGAGCAGGAGATAGGGTAGGAGCCGTCATGGACAGGGAACGGCGTTTGGCACTGGTAATGCTTGCTGCCGCTGCCCTGGTGCTGCTGACAGCAGCAGGGATAATCACCACCTTCGTCATCAGGGGAGGGGAAGGGGATGAGAAGGCAACTTCTACATCTCGACTTCCCGCCCGCATCCCCGGCGAGCTACGCCTCTTTGGGCCCGACCCCATAACCCTGGACCCCGCCCTAGCTAGCGATGTGGCATCGGCCACCTACATCGTTGAGGTGTTCAGCGGACTGGTGACCTTAGACCGTGACTTTATGATAGTCCCCGACATCGCCGAGAGGTGGGAGATAAGTCCAGACGGGCGCACGTATACCTTCTACCTGCGTCGAGGTGTCCTTTTCCACGATGGTAGCCGTATGGTGACCGCCCATGACTTCAAGTATTCGTTAGAGAGGGCCCTACGGCCCCAGACAGGCTCCACTGTAGCCCTCACCTACTTAGGTGATATTGTAGGCGCTAGAGAGTTCGCCAGGGGAAGGGCCCCAGAGGTAACAGGCATCCACGTAGTCAACGACTTTACCCTCCAAATCACCATTGATGCCCCCAAGAGCTACTTCTTAGCCAAGCTCACTTACCCTGTAGCCTTCGTCGTGAAGAGGGAGCAAATCGAGGCGAACCCCAGGGGATGGACTCGCAGCCCTATCGGCACAGGCCCCTTTCGCCTGGTGGAATGGCGCCTGGGAGAGCGGATCACCTTGGAACCTAACCCCAACTATTACCGAGACCCCCAACCCTCCCTCTCCCGAGTGACCTTCCTTCTGGCGGGAGGCTCCCCCCTAACCATGTATGAGAACGACGAAGTGGACATCGCCCCTGTAGGCCTTAACGACATCGAAAGAGTCCATGATCCCCGAGATCCGTTGTATCGTGAGGCCCATCAGGTTGAAGAGATGGCAACGTACTACATAGGCTTCAATGTACGCCGTCCTCCCTTTAACAATCCTCACCTGCGGCGGGCCCTCGCCATGGCCATCGATAAAGAGGTGTTAACTCGTGTCGTGATGCGTGAGCTCGCTATTCCGGCCCAGGGGATCTTGCCGCCAGGCTTCCCAGGCTTCAATGCCAACCTCCAGGGCATACCCTTTGACCCGGATGAGGCCCGCCGGCTCCTACGGGAAGCAGGGGGCCCAGAGGCCTTGCGCGACGCCACCCTCCTCATCTCGGGGGTAGGGGGTACGCCGGGCCCAGTCATAGAGGCCATATTGGCCATGTGGGAGCAGAACCTAGGGGTGCGCATCCAGGTGCAACAACTAGAGTTCGCCACCTTCCTGCAGCAGATAGACCGTGGAGCCTTTGACATGTTTAGCCTAGGCTGGGTGGCCGACTATCTAGACCCTGAGAACTTCTTAGACATCCTCTTCCACAGCACGAGCCCCAACAACCATACGGGCTACTCCAACGCCGAGGTGGACAGGTTGTTGGAGCAGGCCAGGACAATGCCTACCAAAACTGAGGCCCAGCTCCAAGAACGGTGGCGTCTCTATCAGCAGGCAGAAGCCATCATCGTCCAGGACATCCCCTGGATACCTCTTGTCCATCCCCGGGGAGTATACGTAGTGAAGCCCTACGTCGAAGGGTATTTTGAGCCGCCTTTGGTCATCGAATATCTGCGGTATGTAAGGGTGGGGCGTTAGGGCCACCATGGCCGGTGGCCAACTATGGGGCTACATCCTAGGGCGCCTATTGTGGGTGCCCATCATACTTTTAGCGGTGAGTCTGGCCACCTTCGCCCTAGGCCGCTTCGGCCCAGGTGACCCGGTTCGGGTGCTTGCCGGCCAGCGAGCTGATCCGGAGACCATCGAGCGCATCCGCCAAGAACGAGGCCTAGACGATAACTTCTTCGCCCAATATGCCCGATACTTGAAAGGCATCTTCCAGGGGGACCTAGGGGTCAGCTTCAAGTACTACGGGCTGCCTGTGACCGAGGTGATCCTGCCTCGGCTTTGGGTAACGTTCCAGTACAATTTTGTCGCTATTCTTCTAATGTTTGCTGTGGGGATTCCGATAGGGGTATGGGCAGCAACGCAGCAGGGCACCTGGCGAGACCCCCTAGTTATGGGGACACTGCTGGTGCTGGCTGCCTTACCGGCTGTAGTATTGGTCCCCTTCCTTCAGTACCTTTTCGCCCTCCGTCTGGGCTGGCTACCCACAGGGGGATGGGAGGTGCGCGAATTCTTTGGGCGGCTGGAGGTGGGGCTTTTCAGCAAGACCATCGTCATGCCTTTATTGACTCTGGGCCTACCGGGGGCAGCCGGCCTGGCCCGCTTGGCCAGGGCCCAAGCTCTGGAAGTACTAGGTGAAGACTATGTACGCACCGCCCGCGCCAAGGGACTTAAAGAATTTACCGTCATTACGAGACATGTGATGCGAAATATTATGTTGCCCATCGCCACCCTTATGGGCTTCGCCCTAGCCGCCCTCCTCTCCGGCTCCATCATCTTGGAGACCCTGCTAGGCATACCTGGCATAGGCTCTTACGCCTTCGAGGCCGTCTTTGCCCGTGACTACGATGGCATCATGGCCCTTGCCCTTATCGGCTCCACCGCCTTCATCTTGGCCAATCTGGTCACCGACATCGCATATGCCTTCATCGATCCCCGGGTGAGGCTGGCCGGGAGGACAGAGGCATGAGCGTTGCCCTAGATGCAGCCAGGCCTACCCTGCTGCCATGGCGGTGGCTCCTTAGGAAAAAGCTCGCCCTGGTAGCACTACTCTTTATCGTCGTCGTGTACATGGCTGGGCTATTGGCTCCATGGGTAGCGCCTTACAGCTTCCGGGAGGCCGATTTCCAGAACGTATTGGCAGGTCCCAGCCTAGAACACCCCTTGGGGACTGATCGCCTGGGGCGAGACGTTTTGAGTCGCCTCATATGGTCGGCCCAGACCACCGTCATCGTCAGCGTTGCAGCCCTTCTCCTGGGGGGGACCGTCTTGGGTGTGGGCCTGGGCCTAACGGCTGGCTATTTTGGGGGCAGAGTAGACAACCTCATAATGCGCCTCGGCGATGCCCTCTTCTCCCTGCCCGATATCCTTGTACTGCTTATAATCACTGCCACAGTGCGTTCTAGAGTAGTAGATCTCTTCCGCCACCTAGAGGGGTGGACAGGTATAGGAGGCATCGTCGAATCGGGAGCGCCCGACTACATCTTGGTGTTTTCTGCTCTCTCCCTTTTCAGCTGGGTAGGGATGGCCCGCATCATACGCTCTCAAGTTTTAGCCCTGCGAGAAAGGGAATTTGTGCTAGCTGCCAGGGCCATAGGGGTTGGCAGCTGGCGCATAATGTGGCGTCATCTCTTGCCCAACGTCTCGCCGATTTTAGTGGTGGCAGCTACTCAGATCCTAGGGGCAGCGGCAGGGATGGAAGTCGTCCTATCCTTCTTGGGCATAGGCATCCAGCCCCCTCACCCGAGCTTCGGGAGCATGATCTTCGATGCCGCTGGGCCCCGCAACATGTTAGCGCACCCCAACCTCATCTTCGCACCAGTGGCAGTGGTGGCCTCTCTCTTGGTGGCCTTCGCCTTCCTTGGCGATGCCCTCAACGATATCCTCTCACCTAGGAGAAGGTAAAGGGCCGTGGCACCCCATCGCAACGCCATCTATAATGGGAGTACGGGAGCAGTGAAGGTCACCTCTCAGTTCACCGAGGACTGTCAGGCTATCCTTCGCATCGAGGTAAGCCCTGAGGAATTCCAGCGCTACCTGGATAGGGCCTATCAGCGCCTGGTGAAAAGGGCTGAGGTGCCTGGCTTCCGGAAAGGGAGAGCACCCAGGGTTATGCTGGAAAGATACCTGGGCCGTCAACGCCTTGTCCAAGAGGCCCTGGACATCATGGTGCCCGAGATGCTTAAGGAGGCCCTGGCTACTGAAGGCATCCAGCCCTTTGATCGCCCCATGGTGGAAATCCTACAAGAGGAGCCACCTATTATCCAGGCAACTGTTCCCCTCCCGCCACAGGTAGACCTGGGCGATTACCGTCAGCTGCGCCTGCCCAAACAAGAAGTCGTTGTCGAACGTGAAGAGGTGGAAGCGGCCCTGGAGGAGCTACGCCATCGCTACGCTATACGTCAACCTGTGGACAGGCCTGCCCAATGGGGAGACATAGTGCGTGTGGACATTATAGGGGAAGCCAACGGCAGGGCCTTTTATCGTGATGAAGACGTAGAGATCCAACTGCGCAAGGGGCAGCAGATATTAGTGGCTGGGCTGGAGGAGGCGATAGTTGGGGCAAGGAAGGGCGAAGTGAGCACGGTAGAGCTCACTATGCCCCAAGACTGGCCACGGCGTTCACTGGCAGGGCGCCCCGCCACCTTCACCATCCGTATATTGGAGGTGAAGGAGCATCAGTTGCCTCCCCTGGACGACAGCTTCGCCCAACAGGTGGGTGAAGGGTTCCCGTCCTTAGAGGCCCTCCGCCAGCGGCTAGAGGAAGATATCCGCCAGCGTAAGGAGATGGCAGCAGCGATGCGCCAACGGGAAGAGGCGTTGGACGCCCTGGTAGCTGCTGCCCATAAAGTAAGCTTCCCACCAACGTTACTAGAGGAGGAGATGGGGCGTCTCCTCCAAGAGGAGGCCCAAGCCTTGGGCCGCGACGTAGATCGCTACATTGAGGAGCTGCGCCACTCCCCCCAACAGCGTCGCCAAAAGCTAGAGGAGAGGGCGAAGAAAAGGGTAATGCACTCCCTCGTCATCTCCCGCTTAGCCGAGCTGGAAGGCATCCAAGTAAGCGACGAAGAGGTGAGGGAGGAGATAGAACGGCTTGTAACCCGCTCCCAGAACTACCAGCTGCTCCCTCTACTCCAGTCCCCCCAGGGGATGGCATCTATCCGTCGCTCCCTCCTCACCCGCAAAACGATAGACCGCCTTATGGAAATAGTCTACAGTTCAGACCAAGGTAATGAAGGAGGCGTAGAGTCGTGACCCGTAGCCTTTACGTTCCCACAAACATCATCCCTTACGTCATCGAGCAGGGCCCTAGGGGAGAAAGGGCCTTTGACATCTTCTCCCTCCTCCTTAAGGAGCGCATCGTCTTCCTTGGCTGGCCCATTGACGACCAGATAGCCAACCTGATCATCTGTCAGCTTCTCTACCTGGAGAGGGAAGACCCCGATAAAGACATCTACCTCTACATTAACTCACCAGGTGGGGTCATCAGTTCCGGCCTAGCAATCTACGACACGATGCAGCTGGTGAAATGCGAGGTGGCCACCATCTGCGTAGGTGAATGCGCTAGCATGGCCACCGTCCTTCTGGCCGCTGGAGCCAAAGGCAAAAGGTACGCCTTGCCCCACTCCACCATCCACATGCACCAGGCACACGGTGGCGCCACGGGCCGGGCAGCCGATGTGGAGGTAATAGCTAAAGAGGTCATCCGCCGCAACGAGTTGATTAGGCGCATCCTGGCCCACCACACCGGCCAGCCTATAGAGAAGATCGCCCAGGACACAGACCGCGAGTTCTTCATGGACGCCTATCAGGCCAAGGAGTACGGGATTATCGACGAGGTACTAGCAAGCCCCAAGGTCATGGCAGGGGCCTCTGAAGAGAAGGGGAAGTCATGAGCCAGCGGGGGCGGCCCATCACTTACCGCTGCTCCTTCTGTGGGAAGGGGCAAGGGGAGGTGGAGCGCCTCATCGCCGGCCCCAACGCCGTCTACATCTGTGATGGCTGTGTCCGCCTCTGCTATGAGGTGATTGAAGGGGAGACAAGGCCAGCCCACCCCCGCGGCCTGCCCCAACGC
>Ga0105160_1000819_pt1 | contig 13438 bp, 7 predicted proteins | sample GXS110809BmetaG_FD_89591 | JGI IMG/M metagenome (GOLD analysis project Ga0105160, IMG submission 89591) | Hot spring microbial communities from Gongxiaoshe hot spring, China to study Microbial Dark Matter (Phase II) - GXS 110809B | ecosystem: Environmental > Aquatic > Thermal springs > Hot... | reverse complement strand
GTATTCACGACCTTTTTCGCGGAGTTTAACTTTCTCTTCGCCTTGAAGTTCAGTTGGGAAAGGACCTTCACCGACCCTTGTCGTGTATGCCTTTGCGATCCCGAGCACTGAGGTGATTTTCGTTGGCGGCAACCCACTTCCGGTGCAAGCACCGCCAGCGGTTGTGTTAGACGATGTGACGAAGGGGTAAGTGCCAAAGTCAACATCAAGACCAGTCCCTTGCGCACCTTCAAGCAAAATTTTCTTGCCTGCGTTTGCTTGCTCATTTAGCCATGTCACTGTGTCGCAGATGTATGGGTTCAACTTTTGCGCGTATTGGAGCAACTCGTCCAAGATTTCGTTGAAATCGGGTCTATCCTCTGGCGGGAGGGCGTTGAAAAAAGCCTGCTTTTGTTCCCAGTTGACCCTCAATTTTTCCTCCAACCGCTCAGGGTAGCGGAGGTCACCGATCCTAACCCCAACTCTGTCAACCTTATCAACATAAGTCGGACCAACACCCCTTCGCGTTGTGCCCAACCTCAAGCGGGCACCCGCCATCTCTCTCGCCGTATCCAGCATCCGATGGTAGGGCAAAGTCAAATGGGCTCGGTCGCTGATTTTCAATCGCTCCGGCGTAATTGAAATCCCGAGAGAGGAAAGGGAGTCAATTTCCTCCAACAGCGCTTTGGGATCAACTACCACCCCGTTCCCAATGACGCAAACTGTGTGTTCGTGAGTGATGCCGGAAGGGATAAGGTGCAAGGCGACAGGTTTGCCTTTGTAAATGACAGTGTGCCCAGCATTTGCTCCTCCCTGAAATCTCACAACGATATCTGCTTCGCGAGCCAAAGAATCAACCATTGCACCTTTACCTTCGTCTCCCCATTGTGCACCAACGACGACAACTACGGGCATGGCTTCTTTCCTCCTTCGTTTCGCGAAACTCGCAGCAACGATTATAGCAGGAAGTTAATCACCTTGACGCTGCACCTTTGCAGTGCTATAAGTGTTAAGGGCGCTTTTGGGTTTGGATGATTTGAAATGGAAACCGAACCGTAGGAGAGAGGTGAATTTCTGATGACGATGCAGCCAGTAACTGGTCAAAAGAAACGCGTTTTGGTGGTGGACGACGAACGGCACATCGTCCGGCTCGTTCAAGTTAACCTTGAGCGACAAGGCTATGAGGTCCTCACCGCTTACGATGGCGTTGAATGCTTGGAAAAAGCAAAATCAGAGAAGCCTGACCTCATTGTCCTTGATGTCATGATGCCTCGCATGGACGGGTTTGAAGCGCTGCAAAGACTTAAGACCGATCCGGAAACCAGCCACATCCCTGTCATCATGCTGACAGCAAGGGCACAAGACCGCGATGTCTTGCAAGGCTACCAGTATGGCGCTGACCTGTATTTGACCAAGCCTTTCAGCCCGCTTGAATTGATCTCGCTCGTCAAGCGAGTTTTTGAGAGCCAAGAAGAAGAAGGCGGAGCATACAGGTTGTAGTCTCTCCGAATTTACGCGCGAGACACCTGTCTGGGTTGCCCTTGATCTGTTTTTTGGGTAACGGAAGGTGTTGAGGAAAAGCGAAGGGGGAATCCCAAAAGCCAACAGTTTAGGCACGAAATGGGGTGAGCAGCGATGGCGGTAAGGGCGTTTCTGGGGTTGGATGTCGGGACACAAAGTGTCAAGGGAAGGGCGATTGATGAGCAAGGAAATTTGCTGGCGGAAGCAAGCACCGAGTATCCCCTATACATCCCTCAACCGGGTTGGACGGAACAAGAGCCTTCTGAAATGTGGCAAGCAGCCTGTGAAACTATCCGAAAAGTCGTTGATGCCCTTCAGCGCCATGACCCGCCAGCCGAAATAGTCTCCGTTTGCGCAACGGGTCAAATGCACACGATGATTTTGCTTGACAAAAATAAGCAACCCTTGGGTAGGGCTTTGCTGTGGAACGACGGACGGGCAGCGAGAGACGCTGAAGTTGGAGCGGAACTGCTCAAGAGCAAATTGGGTGAGCGCTACTTGATTGAAACGATTTGCAACGATTTTCTCGCCAACTGGACTGGCGCTCACCTGTTTTATGTCCGCAATAGAGCGGAGGAGTTTGCTAAGGGCGTTCGCAACTTTGAAACGGAACGATGGGCAAAAGCGTGGGAGAATGCATTTACATTCGTCACACCTCGCGACTTCATCGTCCTCCAGTTAACGGGCGAAGTTGCTATGGACATGTGTGGCGGTTCAGAAACCTCCTTGATGGACATTCCCAACAAGAAGTGGGCTTTGGACGCCTTCAAAGTCTTGGGTATTGACAAACTTCAACCACCGTCGCTTTACGAACCGGGTAGCGTTATAGGGAAAGTGACAAAGCAAGCATCTGAGGTCACAGGACTCAAAGAAGGCACTTTAGTCGTTGCGGGTGCGGGCGATTGCCTTGCAGGGGCATTGGCTGGTGGCGTTTTGAAGGTTGGGCAAGTTTTGTTCACTTTGGGGACGAGCGGGGTAGTCGTTGCTCCCATCGGTGAAAAACCTTTGGTTGATGAACAATTGAGGACTCAAGTTCACTACTCCACGGTGCCGAATGTCCTCATCAACATGGGTTGCGTTAACGGTGCAGGGATTGGGCTTCGGATGTTCCGAGATGTCTTGGGCGATGTTTACAAAACCGCTGCTCAAAAATTCGGTGTTGACCCATATGACTTGCTGATTGAACGGGCGAAGCAAGTTCCACCGGGAAGCCACGGGATAATGTTCTCGCCATACATCACTGGCGACAGGATTGTCAAGGCTCCGCAAGGGCGTGGTGCATGGTATGGTTTGACTGCGTTTTTGATGGAACCAGAAAGCAGGGGAGATGCTTGCCTCATTCGGGCAGTGCTTGAAGGGGTCTGTTTTGCGGTTCGCGACGGATGGGAAATCATTCGCAAATTGCTCTCAGGTGTTTCCTTTGAGCCCATCAGGATGGTTGGGGGCGGGGCGAGAAGCGCTTTTTGGTGTCAATTGACTGCTGATATTTTCGGTCACCCCGTCGCCACAACCACAGCGGAGGATGCTTCCTATGGCATGGCGCTGTTGGCAGGTGTCGGAGCAAACGCTTTTAGCATCTGGGAAGCGGCTGAGAAAATTAAAATCGTCCGAGTTTTTGAGCCCAATCCAAACATTTCCGCTTTTTACGACCGCTTCTACCGTGAAGTTTACCACCAACACTACGACCGCAGCCAGAGGGAATTGGATGCCGCCGTTGAGAGGATACTCAACAGCCCCGAATACGCGGAGGCATTTAAAGAGTGGGAAAAGCAATAGGGGTTGATTCCACTAACCGAAAATCAGGAAACGCCTTCGTTTAGGTTCTTCAACCGGCAAACCTGCCAATCGTCGTGCTGCTCGCCTTATGGCTTTGGCAACTTCACTTTCTGGGCGGGAAACGACAACTGGCTCTCCCAAGTTGACAGATTGAACGATAGTGCGACTATCATTTGGAATGATGTCCCAAACTTCCAAGCCCAACTGGCTGGCGATGAAGTCAGGTGTCAAGTCCGCATCGGCTTGAACTCGGTTGAAAAGCAACTTGGGCGATACACCCCACTTTTGCATTCCGAGCGTCAACGCTCTCGTTGCTCTGAGCGAAAGCAAATCCCAAGGGACCGCAATGACGATGACTTCATCCATCAGTCTCAAAAATTCCAGATCGGGCACATAAAGTGTCAAGGGAGTGTCCACAAGGATGAACTTGTAACCCTCCCTCAACGCTTTCAAAACTGCCTCTATCCGTCCCATGTCAATGTATTCCGGCAGGTTTCGCTCGGGCGAGAAGAACCAAGTGTAGAAGTGGACCCCGCTTTCGTGGCGGACAGCGTAAGGTCTGAGAAGTTCTAAATCCACCTCCCGCACCGCTTCAGGGATTTCGCTCAAAGTTATTTTCGCAGTTGCGTTCACCAACGCCAAAGTGTCCCCGATGAAAAGGTCAAGCAAGGCAACCGGCGATTTCGTTTCATCTGCGAGGGCGATAGCGAGGTTGACAATTAGTGTCGTTTTCCCGACACCGCCCTTGCCGCTGCTAAGTGCAATTGCTTTACCTTCAACGCGTTCCTCCACAGGAGTTGGTGCTACCGAGAGGCGCCATTGTTGTCCACGAGGGGATGCCAATACTTCGCGAATCATCTGACGGACCTGCTCAGCCGTCGCTGATTTGGGAAGCACATCTTCAACTCCCGCCAATGCAGCGCCTCGCAGGAACGCTTCGTCTTTCTCCTTGTCGGTGAACAAGATGACAGCCGTTGACAATTTTTGCTCCCTCAAAAGTCGGGCTAAAGCCAACCCATCAAAGTTCGGTTCATCGCCATTGACAAAAACGAAGTGGGGGGCTAAGGTGACGGCGCTTTCCGCCAACGCTTCCTGCCCATCGGAAGGTTGAATGCGACCAACTATGAGGACAGGCAGATTATCAACTGCATCTAAATTCGTCAACTCCACACCCGCCAACAGTATTCGCAATACTGCCCGATGGTGTTCGGATTCCGCCATAGCCGCCGATGATTCCTCCTTCCGACTTTGTCAAGTTATTGGCGACTCACTATGACCTCTTCCCTTTCTGTCCCTCGGTAGACTACAATGACCCGTGCTGGAGCAACTGGTCTGGTTGGGGCTATTTGTTGAGCAACTGGACGAGTTGGTGCCGGCTGAGGAGCAGCGGTGCTTGGAATTTTTTCTGGTGACCTCAAAGGTGGCGTCATGAAGTAGTCGCGTTCGTTGCGCAAAACGGTTAAAGTTCGCCCCTCCTCTAATGCCCTCGCCAACCTAACAGCCTCGGCTGGGGTAACAGCCAAAACAATTCTTCGCATTGTGGCAGCCGCTTTAGTCTCACTTTCGGGTGTCGGTTGGGTTGGTTGTGGTTGAGTCTTTTGAGGCTCAGGGGGTGTAGGGGTCGTTTGGGCGGCGCGAGACAGAATCCTTTGCCGCACCATTTCCTCTCGGCTCATGCCCGGCACATAATTCTCCGCTACCAGAACTTGTGCCCTGCGGACAATAATTTCGGCGACCGTTGTTTCCCCATGCCGGTGCGTTGCAATTACATCAACCAAGTCGCCGGGCAAAAGGATGTCCGCAGCACCTTCAGTGAAAGGCTGATACAAGACGAACCCACGCATTCCTAAAGGCACACTGAATTCCCTGAGTTGCTCAGGCGGCGGCATGAGTTGTGAAAGGCGCAGTGGAGAGTCTTTTGGTGCTTTTTGAAGCAGAATGGAATTTACCACGAACTCCACATCGGTGACGGCATCTTTTGGAACTTGATTTTCGGGCAATTCAGCGATGCGGACATCCGCACTACTGAGCCGTGCTCCTTTCTCCAAATCCCTTGCTGCCACGACCACAGGAATTTTCTTCACCGCCGGTTCCTGACCCATTGGCGGGGCGGAAGGCGCTTGTCCGCGCCGGGTCAACCACAATGTTGCAACCAACGCAACACCCGCACAAACCACTGCCGCCAATAACAACATCCGGCGCTGTGGCATTGATTTGCTCCCCCTTCCGACAGAAGTAGTTTGCATCATTTTGTCACCTCCTGCAAGGTTTGGTCATGGGAGCACCCGAAGCCTTTCTTCCGCCCCGTTCCATCTCTCTGTCCCATACATATGCCACAGTCGTGGCGGAAGTATGTGATAATCGCCGGGCACCTCCGCCCGCAGGAGGTAGCGGACCACATGTCTTCCTGCTCCCCTGAAATAAGTTATCGTCCTGTCATCCCGCACTTCCTTAGGCTTTATTTCCCCGTCCCAATAACCGCCCCTCTCAATCCCTAAAGCCCGACCTTCAACGACCCTCATTCCCGCAGGGATTGGGTCTTCAAGGACCATGAAATTCGTTGGGCAATCAACCGTCAGGGTCACCCGCACCACATCGCCAACTTTCACAGAGTCCCCGCTTCTGAGAGGCTTAGCCTTCCATTTGACTTGACCGTCATCCCCAATATAAGGCGTGAGTTCCTCGTAGCGCCTTTGAACTCTTTGCTCACTTGACAGCAATTCACCAAATCTTTCCGGCAAAATGAGCGATTGTCGGTTCACCAATGTGACCCAAAGTGTCACCCCTTTCGGCTTGGTGACCTTCACTTCGTTCACTCCGACTTTCAGGTTACCAATTAACTTGACAGTTGTCTCTGGGAGGGATGCACCATTGGGTGGGATTTGGACAGTTTGAGATGAACCGTTGAGGGAAATGTTCACGGTGACCGGGGCTTTTGCCTCTATCGTTTCAAAGCGCTTGGAAAATTCCAAAATTGCCTCCAACACAGCGGCTGTGTCCTTGGTGGAAATCCAGCCTGCACCTTTCCTGTTCTGGAGAAGTGTCCTAACAGTCGCGGTTGCTGACCTCGCATCAACGCTTCCAACCCTCATTAATGCAAGCAGTACCCACGCGGTGATTTCATCGCCGGTTGTCCAACGCCTCATGTGGAAATTTTCGCTCATTGCCCACCTCAAATCCTCTCGCAAAGGCAAAGCCGTCATGAGCAACTTCTTTGCCACTTGCATCGCTTGAGGATGTTTCCATTCGTGTAAGGCAAGGGTCAGGAATGCAAGACCGTAAGGGGAACAGTGATCAATGATGGAAGCGAGCAATTGGGGCTGGGAAGTGGGGACTGAAGCGGGAGTGAAAACGCCAGTTGGTTTTAAAGCCGGCAATTTGGCTCCGGCGCGAGCCAATGCAAACAGAGCGAACGCAACTGTGTCCTTGTCTCTTTCCCGCCATTTTTCTTGCACCATTCGCTCAAGTGCCTTGATGCCTCTCCTTAAGACTTGCTCGCTCACTTCAAAGCCAGCCTTTTTAGCCTCCGCCAACCCTCTCACAACTAATGCGGTCATCCACAAATCCGTTGGGTCATCTTCCCACCAACCCCAACCGCCATCATCATGCTGGAACCGATAAAGTCTCGCTAAGCCTCGGTTCACCATGCGAGGCAGTTCTTTCTCAAGCCAGTCAATCTTTATGCCTCGCTCTTTCAAAACCCTCCACACAAGCAAGTCGGGAAGGAAGCCGTTCATGGTCTGTTCAACGCAGCCGTATGGGTAAGTGGCAAGATACTCAAGCGCTCCGAGCATTGCGGAAAAGATGGAAGGTGCCAACCGCACATGAATTTGGCTTGTCTCCAAATCAGTGTTGGGCGGTAAGACAACCCTCAAAACCTGCTCCGTTTCCTCAGGGCTAACCATTAATGTTCGGGAAACCAACCGCTCAGTTGCGTGTGGTAGGACAACAATGACCCTTTGTTCAGCGTCTGCTCGCCCGTCGCTGCTTTTTGCCTTGACAGTTATCATCCACTTGCCTACCTTGTCAGCAATGAACTTCCAATTGACATTCGCGGTTTTATGTGGCGGAATGGTGACTATTTGGGCACTGGGCATTAGGGACTGGGCACTGGTTCGGGCATTAGGCACTTGAGGTTGGACACCGGTCAATTGGAAACTGAATGAAGAGAAGAGATGAGACGACTGAGCATTTTCCCAACCAGCAAAATCTGTCCCTCTAAAATTCCGAACTGTTGCGTTGAAATGTAACCCAAGTCTCGCGCCAAAATTAGGTGGTAAAGTGTCTCGTTCAAAGATGCTCGCGCAAGACTCAAGTAACGGCGGTATTCTCTCCGGCTTCCACTGCCGTGTCCCTCGGCGATATTGGATGCCACTGAACTTGCCGCTCTCCTTAATTGAGTAATCAAGCCATAAAGTTCGTCTTTGGGGAAAGAGCAAGTGATGCGATACACGCTCAAAACCAACTTGTGCGCTTCCTGCCAAACCCGTAACTGCCGAAAATCGCGAGGCGGCTCCATTCTTTACCCCTCCTGAGGTTGTCCCATTTGCTACCACCTGTCCTATCGGCTTTACAAGTTTGTCACTGATATTTCGCCGATCAAAATCAAGCGCAAAGTGCCCAGTCCCCAATGCCAAGTGCCTGAATTCAACCTCAACCTTAGCCTCACAACCTCGCTCAGTGTCATTGTGCACGATGGCACTTACGGTCGTTTGGTCACCTTGTGTGAGGACAATCGGTGCAGCAATGCGAACACCAAACGGTTTTGTGCACCGGAATTTCGTGACCCCATAGCCCACATTTGTGTCAAGGGTGTGAGCGATGGCTGTCACTCGCCACTGGGTCAAAGTGTCGGGAACTTCCAATTGCACTTGGGCTGTGCCGTTTTCGTCGGTGATGACATGCGGAAGCCAAAGGGCTGTGTCAGGGAAATATTTGCGAACTGTTTCGGCTTTGCCTTTGTCGCCTTGCCAAGCCAGCCAAGGGAATGAGTAGCGGGTGACAATTCGGTTAGGTCGTTCGGCATAAAAGGCTCGGAAAACCTGTTCTGGGTCATCGCTTTTGATAGCATAAATCGCTTCGTCAACGACAGCAATGGAAAGTTCCGCCTTGACGGGGTTGCCTTCTGAGTCACGAACTTGAACTGTCAACCTCGCGGTTTGGCGAGGTTCATAAACCTCGCGGTCACTTTTCACGCTAACTTGAAGGCGAAAATCGTCAAGTTCAAACCTTATCGGCTTGACTTGCTCCACGAATTTCTTTTGATGAACCAGCGAAGCAGTCACATACGCATTTGGCAAAAGTTCAGATGAGAGCGGGATTTCCCATTCAGCAGTTCCGTTGCGCAACCTCAACAAGCGGGCGGCGTAAAGTTTTTCACCTTCAACTGTCACCAGAACGGCTGCGTTTTTCAACTTGCTCTGAATTGCGACCTTTGCTTCCTCGCCTATCTGGTATCGGGGTTTGTCAAGCAAAAGTTGAATTGGCGGGAGTTTGGGTGGTAAGGTTGGCGCTCGCGTGCGAGAGACAACCCAAACACTTGTTTCGGCGCCAATAGGGTTGCGTTTTGGGTCATACACCGTCGCTTCCACAACCCAATCCCCGGTTTCGCTCGGCACAAATTGCCATTGGGTTTCGCCGTTCTCATCGGTTTTACTTTGTCCTTGCAATTGCCAACGAATTTTCATGTCCTCGCGACCTATCCATTCCACCCAACCCGCACGCCAGTGAACGATTGCGTTTGCTTGTGGTTTCTTCGTATCCCAATGGACCACTTTCGCCTTTGCTGTAACCGTTTGCTTTTCACTGACAAACGAAGGTTCACACCAAATTGTCAATTTCCAATCACCTTGCGTGACGAGGAAACTCGCAGTCCCTTCCGCGAATTGGTATCCTGCAGCCTCAACGGTCACATAGACTTCGTATCGGAATTCGGAGAAAGGAGGTGTGCCTAAAGTCAAATCGGTTGGTCGGAAACGAATGGTCGCCTGCCCCTTAGCGTCAGTTCTCGTCTCTCCCTCCAAAATCGTTTCACCACCATACCCTTCTCCCCATTCTGCGCCTTCATACTCATCAACAACAGGCAACCTCGTAACCCAATAGGAAACTTCCGCACCCGCTACTGGCATCCCAAAGTAGTAGCGTGCGGTGACCGTGATGGTTACGGTGTCCGAGCGGGAGAAACGGGAACGGGATGGCTTGACAGTTACTTGGATTTCTGGTTTTCGGTAAGCGGCTACAGTGAAGGTGCCGACGATGCGGTTGCTCGCCCCTGTCCCGTTTTTAGGCACAGCCTCTATGGTGTAAGTTCCAGTAGGAGATTCCTCATTGAGCGTCAGTGAGCCGGAGAAAGAACCGAAGTCTGTCAAGGTCACATCCGTGCGGTGGATGGTGTTCCCATCCGGGTCTCTGACGAGCAGGGTGAAAGGCATGGGATTCGGGGGTTGATAACCTTTTGCGGTCTGCTCCCTCACGATGCCTTTGAAATGAACCAAATTGCCAGAGCGGTAAACTGGTCGGTCGGTGTAAATAACCCCTGAAAGCATTTTGGAAGGGCGCATTGCATCTCTCAACTCATATTCTTCCATCTTGACCCAAGCCACAGGGTAAAATTCTCCGGCATTTGGCTTAGAGACTATGAAGAAGCAGGCACTTGAGTTGTCAAGGTTCAATTTGCCCAAAGGCAAACGAGCCATCCCGTTCGCGTCGGTGACGGAAGCAGCAATTTTCCTGTCCATTTCGCGACCTGCTATTCGTTCGCTCACCCAAGCGGTGACTTCAACTCCGCTGACTGGTTCACCGGTTTTCAAATCGGCAGTGTATGCGAGCGCGATCGGATTATTGTCAAGGTCACGCCCCAGTTTGACAATCAACCCAACCTTCGTCAGTTCCACTAAAGCAATTCGCTCAAGGTCCTCCGAAGAGACGCGGACGAGGTAGATGCCTTCTGAGTTGAGGGATACAGGCAAAAATTGCAAGAAGACCCCTTCAACATCTCTCTGCGAGATTGGCTTTTGCGTTTCGCTCACTTTGACCAAGCAAGGCGAAATCCGTTGAAGTTCCTCTTTGAGTTCCCAGACGCCGCGCCACCAACCTTGCCTCACTTCACTCAAAAACCTCAGCACAGTCGTCAATGGCACTTTTGAAGTTGCCTTTTCCAACCGAACTTTCCAAACCTGAATTCGCAACTCGTCAATGGCGACGAAACCACGAATACCAACCTTGACATTTTCGTCGGGGTGGAAAACTGTTTGTGGATGGATGAGTTCCAGAAACGGTTCAATAGGTTCAAGGGCGATGAGGAGGTTGCGGGTCTCACCTTCATTCAATGTGAAAGATGTTTGGCTTAGCCGGTGGGCATAAGTTGACGCAGTGACTGTGTAAGTTCCGGCGGGCAGGTTGGGTAACTCAAATGAACCATCCCATTTGCTTCTCACCCTCCACGAACCCCGTTTGCTTTCAAACCAAACCTCCGCTTTCGGCAGCGATTGCCCCGTTTCAATTGCGATGACTTTCCCCACCACTCTCCCGCGAGGTAATTCTGAGCGAATCAACGCAGCCAGCCCGCCCGCAACCCAAATTAGGGTGAGGAGCGCCAACCATCCCTCGCGCCTCACAGCGGCTCACCTCTGTAAAGGAGCATCTTTGCCGACATCTAACATGATGACGGGCGGGCATAAACAATGCAAGAGGCGGCTAAATCAGTTTCAAAGCACATTTCAGTTGCCAGCAATACAAACATCGCGGAGGGTCATTCAATCCACGGTTATTTGCACTTTCACTTGATTCCATGCCTTACTGCGAACTTTTTGGAATCCTTAGGCTCGCTCACCCCCGATTGACAACATCACTTTGACTTTGCTTTTTTCTCCAGCAGGCTGAGCACTTCCTTAATCCTTTCGGCGCGCCGCTTAGCAAATTCCGCCATTGGGGATTTGGGGTCAACTTTCACGACGAGCGAAAGAGGGTTGAAGTTGCGCATCTGTGATGGGTCAAAGCGAGGTCCACCTTGACCACCGGGTCTGCCTCCTGGTCCACTGGGTCCCATTCCACCTGGTCCGCCTGGCGCTCCACCTGGTCCTCCCGGTCCGCCACCCGGTCGTCCCATTCGTGGCAGTTGAATTCTTTGGAGGGCATTAAGTTGGTCTGCCCGCAACACACTCTTGATTTTCTTGAGGGCTTCTTTCGCTTCATCGGCGGTGAGTTTTTCTTTCTTCGTTAGCGGTTGGAAAATCGCGAGCAATTTTTGTGCTTGCTCTTTCGTCAGAGCAGTTTGACCACCCTTCTTCTCCAATTCACCCAACTTCAAGAAGGTTTCGCGCAACTGGAAGTGATACTTGTGCTCCTCACGGAACTTCTGCCACTGCTGCATCATTTGAGGTGGCGGTTGAGCAATGGCTGCCGATGCCAACAATGCCAAAGTTGCAACTGCAATTGCTCGGCTTAACATGACAATGCACCTCCGCAACAGAGATTGTTTAACGACTCAGGTTTAGCCTGAGCCAGTTTGTTGCTCACTCGTATCTCAGTGCCTCAACAGGTTCAAGCCTTGCTGCTTTTCGTGCCGGGTAGTAGCCGAAGAAGATCCCAACCGCTGCTGCAAAACCAAAAGCCAAAATGACCGACAAAGGCGAAACCACAATTGTCCAACCTGCAACCTTGCCGACAGCATAAGACGCGGCGATTCCGAAGAAGATTCCCAACCCGCCGCCAACGAGGCTCAAAACGACAGCCTCAAGCAAAAACTGCAACTGAATATCGCTTGGTTTCGCCCCGATCGCTTTGCGTATCCCAATTTCACGGGTTCGCTCCGCAACTGAAACGAGCATGATGTTCATGATGCCAATTCCGCCGACAATCAACGAGACACTGGCGATGCTCAGCAAAAGGATGATGAAAAGCCTTGAAGTTTGCTCGGCGAGTTGCTCCCATTCTGCTTGAGGGCGCATGATGAAGTCGTTTTCTTTATTTGGCGGTAGTCGGTGGCTGCGCCTCAAAATCCTTTCAATTTCCTGCATCGCCGCTGTGACGAAATCGTTTCGGACAATTTGGACGCTGATGGCGTTCAGGTAATCGGTTCCGAAAAGGCGATACATTGCCGTTCTGATTGGCACCATTATGATGTCGTCGTAGTCAATCCAACCCGTTGCCCCCTTTTTTGCCAACATGCCGATGACCTTAAATGGGATGCCGTTGATGCGTATGGTTTTTCCGATGGGGTTGGCGTTTTCGCCGAAAAGGTTCGTCACAACCGTTTGTCCCAAAACTGCAACTCTTGCACTCGCTGTGTTTTCTTGCTCGGAAAAGAAACGACCTTTATCAATTCGGAACGCCCTGACTGTAGGGTAATTTGCTGTCACGCCGAAAACCATGGTATTGGTGTTCTTTTGCCGATAGACAACCTGGGCTCCTCTTCGGACTTCCGCTGCAACTTGGACAATTAACGCGTTGCTTTTGCTTAAAGCCTCAATATCTTTCATGGTCAAACTTTGAACCGATCCAATTCCACCCATTACGGCACCACGCCTCGCCTGTCCCGGAAAAACCAAAACGACATTTGCTCCCATTTGCTGAATGAGTTGGAGTTGTTGTTCGCGGGCACCTTGTCCAATTGCCAACATTGTGATGACAGCAGCGACGCCGATGAGGACGCCGAGCGTGGTGAGGACGGAGCGAAGTTTATTTGCCATCAGGCTGTCCCACGCAACCTGCAACATTTCCAAAATCATGGCAAAGTCCTCCTTTCGCACATTGGCTCTTTCCTTGAGCCTCACATTTACGACAAACTTGCCACAGTGCTCTCATCCTTTTGCCCTGTCATTAACTTTGACGCAACGGAGGTGCGAGGATGCAAATTTCGTGGCGAATTCAGTTTTGGGAACCTGTCATAGTTCTGGTTTGGCGGGAGTTGCGAATCCGATACAAAAGGACAATTTTCGGATTTTTCTGGTCGCTTGTGCCTCCAGTCGCTCAGGCTTTCATCTGGCTGATTGTCGTTGAAAAGATTTTCCGATACGACATCCCAAACTATTCCGCCTACTTGCTCTGCAGCGCTTTTGCTTGGCAGTTCGTTCAAAACGCGTTGTTGGACGGCTGCTCAGTGATGCTCTTCCATATGCCCCTCGTCAAAGCCTTCCCCATGAGACGGGAAATTTTACCCGTC
>Ga0105160_1000818_pt1 | contig 13443 bp, 12 predicted proteins | sample GXS110809BmetaG_FD_89591 | JGI IMG/M metagenome (GOLD analysis project Ga0105160, IMG submission 89591) | Hot spring microbial communities from Gongxiaoshe hot spring, China to study Microbial Dark Matter (Phase II) - GXS 110809B | ecosystem: Environmental > Aquatic > Thermal springs > Hot... | reverse complement strand
GGCAAGAGCCCTTATAGCGTTTACTGCCCAGAGCACCTGGGCCTTCTCCCACCGGTCTAGAAGTACACCTGCCAAGGGGCCCACTAAAACCGTAGGCAAGACGAACAAGAGGAGAAGCAAGCTCGTCTGGGTGCTGGAGCCGGTAACTTTAAGGATGACCACCAGCAAGGTGAATAGGACGGCATTATAGGCGACCTGGGCCGTCCCGTGGGCTAGCCACAGGCTTAGGAACGCCCTGTCACCCAGAAGTGGCGCTGATGGTGGGGCAACCCCCAATCGGAAGGACGAGGGGTTCACCTGCTAGGCTCCCTCTCTTCGGGGGATCTGCTCAGGACTTGCCTCAGGCGACGGTCTAGCTGGCTAGGGGTTAGGAGGATGCGTCTACCACATCTCAGGCAACGCAGCCCTATGTCTGCCCCTGTGCGCACCACCTCCCAGCGGTCTTCGCCACAGGGGTGAGGCTTTCGCAACTGGACTACATCACCCAGCGCCAGCATATCTCCCCTGGCCTATGGCCTCCTGCCGTGCTCTCCAGATGGCGTCACGCAGCTCCTGGGCCCGGCGTCGGGCCCCTCGAGGGGAGAGGGGGCCCGACTCGTCGAACAGGACGCGGCGGCCAGCCACTATGATGACGCCTCCCCCCTCCTCGTCTAGCCCTGCTGCGACGGCTGCCTGCACGTCTCCCCCCTGTGGCCCTATCCCTGGCACCAGGATAGGCATCTCGGGGCAGAGACGGCGAACGGCCTTTATATCGCCAGGTGCGGTAGCCCCCATCACCAGGCCGCCGTTGCCCCGGTCTAAGGAGCGCACCATCTCTACCACCGCCCAGAAAAAGGCCCGACCATCGGCAAGGGGGAGGAGTTGGAGCTGGTCGGCCCCTGGATTAGAGCCCCTACACCACACGAATATCCCCCTGTCATGGTACTGGAAGAAGGGCTCCAAGGTATCAGGGCCGCCGTAGGGGTTGACGGTGACGGCATCGAATCCGTACACCTCAAAGAGGGCCCTTGCATACAGGCGTGCCACGTGGGGGACATCGCCCCGTTTGGCATCGGCGATGATGGGGATGTGGCCTGGTATAGAGGCCAACGACTCTATCATCACGTTCATACCTGAAGGCCCTAAGGCCTCGAAGAATGCCAGGTTCGCCTTATAACAGCAGACGAGGTCTAAAGTGGCCTCAATGACTTTTTGCAAAAAGGAGGGGATATGGTGCCCGGACAAAAGGTCAGGGTCGGGGTCGAGGCTTATGCATAGGAGGCTCTGGTTGCTTTGTTGTGCCGCCTGGAGGCGACGACGGAAGGACATGGCCTATCCCCCCTTATCGTGAGGCGATGATAGTGTCCAGGCAGGTGTTGGGTCAAGGTGCAACTTGGGATGTTGCCCTGTTGCCTAGGGCGCCGCATGGTGAAGAGATCTGCATAGCGGTGGACGTGCTTAGGGCCTCCTCGATGGTGGTAACGGCGCTGGCCCTAGGGGCCCAAGAGGTGGTGGCCGTCCCTTCCCTTGTCCAGGCCAGAAAGGTGGCTCGCCTTTCGAGGTATCTCCTTTGTGGCGAGAGGGGAGGGCTTCCGCCACCGGGGTTCCATCTGGGCAACTCCCCATCGCAACTGCGGGCCGAGGCGATAAGGGGGCGTGGTCTGGTGCTCACTACCAGCAACGGCACCCCATTGCTCGCCCGTCTGAGAAACGCTCGTCATGTGCTGATAGCCTCTCTGCTCAACAGGGAGGCGGTGGCCAAGGCCGCCTTGGCCTTAGGGGGGCCTGTTCACATCATCTGTGCAGGGGAGGAAAGGGGGAAACGGCTGGCCTTAGAGGACGTTATCGGTGCTGGGGCGGTGGTGGAGGCAGCGCTGCGTCTTCGCCCGGCTTTAGCTTTGGGGGAGGGAGCGCGTCTGGCTCTCATGGTTTTTCTGGCAGCCCAAGGGGATCTGGAGGCTGCTTTGGCTAGCACGACCCATGGCTCCCATCTCGTGTCCTTAGGCCTGGGGCAAGACGTGCGCTTCTGCGCCCGGCTAGACGTCTGGCAGGTAGTGCCCCGGCTCCATCCTGAATCCCACTCCCTTGTCTTGCACCCTTGACCCTGGCCTTAAGGCAACGTAGTTTTGAGGCGGGATGAGGGCTGAAATCATTTCGGTGGGCACTGAGATCCTCTTAGGGGAGATCCAGGATACCAACTCTTGCTTCCTTGCCTCGCGTCTTCCTGCCCTGGGCATAGATCTCTATTTCATCTCTGTGGTAGGAGACAATTTTGACCGCCTGCAGCAGACTATAAAGCAGGCCTTCCAGCGTTCCGACCTGCTGCTCATTACCGGTGGTCTTGGCCCCACCGATGATGACCTCACCAGGGAGGCTATAGCGGCTGTCCTTGGGGAAAGGCCCTACGTGGACGAGGCCCTCGCCCAGGCGTTGCGTAACCTTTTTACCTCTCGGGGCCTACCCTTCCCCGAAAGGAACTTGAAGCAGGCGTGGCTCATTCCATCGGCTACAGCCATCCCTAATCCTAGGGGCACTGCTCCTGGTTGGTGGGTGGAGAAGGAAGGGCGCATCATAGTGGCCCTCCCAGGTCCTCCCCATGAGATGGAACCCATGTGGGAGGAGGAGGTGGCGCCCAGGCTCCGCAAGCGGGCCCAGGGACAGGTCCTAGTCACCCGCACCCTCAAGACTATAGGCCTCGGGGAGGGACAAGTGGACGAGATGCTGTCCGATTTGGCTCGCTCCTCTAACCCCACCTTGGCGGTCTACGCCAAACCCGATGGTGTGTATGTGCGCTTGGCAGCCAAGGCTATGGGGGAGGGGATAGCCTGGGATCTTATTCGCCCCGTGGAGGAGGAGGTACGTCAGCGTCTAGGCCCCCATATCTGGGGTGTAGACGATGAGAGCCTCGAGGGGGTGGTGGGACGCCTACTAAAGGAGCGCGCCCTCACCTTAGCAGTGATGGAGTCTTTCACTGGGGGGCTTTTGGCCAACACCATAACCGATGTCCCTGGTTCCTCGACTTACTTCCTTGCCGGATATGTCGCCTACCAACCAGAGGCCAAGATAGCCCTAGGCGTAGACCCTAAGGTTATAGAGATGCACGGAGTAGTGAGCCCAGAGGTAGCAGCCGCCATGGCCCAAGCAGCTCGCCAAAGGGCCGGAGCCCACATAGGAATCGGCACCACAGGGGTCGCTGGCCCCGATCCCCTGGAGGGGAAGCCTCCAGGCACGTCCCACATAGGGCTAGACTTTTTAGGTAACATACGCACTACCAGCTATCAGTTCTACCAGGGGCGCCTTGCAGCCAAGAGGCGTGGAGTTACAGTGGCCCTGGCCCTCCTATGGAGGGCCCTTACTGGACGGCTTTAGCCCCTCTCAGCCCCTTAGTAGCCCGAGCGTCCCCCAGCAGGGGGTAAGCTATAATTATTTCAAATGCTTCGCACCAGGAGGCTACCATGACCGAGGCGGCAAGGCCATCCCTCCTTGAGAGCCTTCTTCAGGAGCGGCGTACTTTCCCTCCCCCCGAGCAGTTTCGCCAAAAGGCCAACGTATCTGACCCCAAGGTGTACGAGGAAGCCCGTAAGGATGTGGAAGGCTACTGGGCCCAATGGGCAAGGGAGCTCCACTGGTTCCAGCAGTGGAAGCAAGTCTTGGAGTGGAATCCTCCCTGGGCCAAGTGGTTCGTGGATGGAAAGACTAATCTCGCCTACAACTGCTTAGATAGGCATCTGAGCACTCCCCGTGTAAACAAGGCAGCCCTCATCTGGGAAGGGGAGCCTGGCGATACCTGCACCATTACCTACTGGCAGCTCTACCGAGAGGTGTGCCGCTTCGCCAACGTCCTCCGGTCCCTAGGCGTGAAGAAGGGAGACGTTGTCACCATTTACATGCCCATGCTACCCGAGGCGGTAATTGCCATGTTGGCTTGTGCACGCATTGGGGCCCCTCACAGCGTAGTATTCGGCGGCTTCAGCTCTGAGGCCCTAAAGGATCGCATCCAAGATGCCCAGGCCAAGGTCCTGGTGACGGCCGATGGTGGATGGCGTCGGGGACAAGTGGTGCCTCTAAAGCTCAACGCCGATAAGGCCCTAAAGGAGTGTCCCTCCGTAGAGAAAGTAATCGTGGTGAGGCGGACTGGGCAGGATGTGCCCATGACAGATGGGCGTGACCTTTGGTGGCACGAGGTAATGGCTGAGGCCTCTGCCCATTGCCCGGCGGAGGCGGTAGATGCTGAGGACATCCTTTACATCCTGTATACATCGGGCACCACTGGCAAGCCCAAAGGGGTCGTCCACACTACCGGCGGCTACATGGTAGGGATCTACGCCACCACCAAATGGGTCTTCGACCTAAAAGAGGAAGACACTTACTGGTGCACCGCTGATATAGGCTGGGTGACAGGGCACAGCTATGTGGTCTATGGGCCCCTGCTCTGTGGTGCCACCACCCTTATCTACGAGGGAGCTCCAGACTGGCCCCAAAAGGACCGATGGTGGGACATAATTGAGCGTCATCGTATCACCATCCTCTACACAGCCCCCACAGCCATTCGCACCTTCATGCGCTGGGGTGAAGATTGGCCCGCCCGGCATGACCTTTCCAGCCTGCGCCTCCTGGGTACGGTAGGCGAACCCATCAACCCCGAGGCGTGGATGTGGTACTGGCGCAATATAGGGGGAGGGAGATGCCCCATTGTGGACACCTGGTGGCAGACAGAGACGGGGATGATCCTCATAACCCCCCTGCCAGGCATCACCCTCTGCAAGCCGGGCTCAGCTACGCTGCCCTTCCCAGGTATCGAGGCCGAGGTGGTGGACGAGACGGGCCGTCCAGTCCCACCTGGAGGGGGAGGGTACTTGGTCATCACCAGGCCGTGGCCGGCCATGTTGCGCACCATCCTGAACGACCCCCAGCGCTACGTAGACCAGTACTGGAGCCGCTTCTCAGGCCTATACTTCACTGGCGACGGTGCCAAAAGGGACGAAGACGGATATTTCTGGATCATAGGCCGCATCGACGATGTGGTGAATGTGGCTGGTCACCGCATCGGCACCATGGAGGTAGAGAGTGCCCTTGTAGACCACCCCTCGGTAGCGGAAGCAGCGGTCATAGGTCGCACCGACGAAGTAAGGGGCCAAGCCCTGTGGGCCTTCGTCACCCTAAAAGAGAAGGAGAAGGCGACAAGCCAACTGGAGCAGGAGCTAAGGGAGCATGTGGCCAAGAAGATAGGGCCTATCGCTCGTCCCGACCGCGTAATCTTTACGGCTGAGCTGCCCAAGACCCGAAGTGGCAAGATCATGCGTCGCCTCTTGCGCGACATAGCAGAGGGGAGGGCCCTAGGAGACACCACCACCCTGCAAGACCCGGGGGTAATCCAGGAGCTACGCCAAAGATATGAGCACCAAGAAGGGTAGGGTAATGCTCTTGACATAGTCTTGCCCTGAGCCCTGTAATAGGGAGGCACCAAGTCTCCTTTTTGGGCCAGGCCATGGAGGGAAACGGGTTTTGGGAGCTAGAGACGTGGCGAAGTTGGCCGGCTCCATGTCAAGAAGCTTGCCCCATCCATACCGACGCCCGTGGCTATGTAGTCCTCACCGCGTTGGGTCGTTTCCAAGAGGCTCAGCAGGTAGCTCGAGACCATAATCCCCTCTTCCACGTGTGTGGCTGGGTGTGTGATGCCCCCTGTGAGGAGGCATGCACACGGGGCGAGATAGACCGGCCTATAGCCATCCGCCGCATAAAGCGGTTCCTAGCCCAGAACGTCCCGGCGGACGGGGCTCTGACGCCGGCTCCGCCTACAGGTAAACGGGTGGCCATTGTCGGAGGTGGCCCAGCAGGGCTGGCTGCGGCCTTCGAGCTGGCCCTCCTAGGCCACCTGGTAGTCATATATGAGGCTGCCCCTGCTCCTGGCGGCATGGTATTCCTGGGCATACCGCACTTCCGCCTCAGCTCTCAAGTGTTAGAAAAGGATGTGACCCTCCTTCGCTCTCTAGGAGTGGTCTTCCGCACAGGAGTAAAGGTGGGCCATGACATACCCCTAAGGGAGCTAAGGGAAAAGTACGATGCCGTCATAATCGCTGCTGGCTGCCTTAGCCCGGTAACCCTGGACATCCCTGGCGCCGACCTTGAGGGGATATACTATCCCCTCCCATGGCTGGAGGAGGCCAACATGGGGCGCCGCCCCCCTTGTGGCGAAAGGGTAGTGGTGATAGGAGGCGGCTTTACGGCGATGGACGTCTCCCGCACTGCCGTCCGTTTAGGGGCGCACTGGGTAGGCATCTTCTATCGACGTACGCGGCGGGAGATGGAGGTAGACGAGGAGGAGCTAAAGGAGGCCCAGGAGGAGGGGGTGGAGCTGCACTTTTTGGCCTCCCCGGTGCGGTTTTTAGGCCAGGGGAACCGAGTGCGGCAGGTGGAGTTCGTGCGCAACCGTCTCGGGGAGCCTGACGCTTCGGGACGTCCCCGTCCAGTGCCCATCCGGGGCAGCGAGTTCCGGGTTGAGGCCGATACAGTGATCTTGGCCATAGGCCAGAGGCCAGACTTCTCCTGGCTAGACCCCGATGTGGCTGCCAAGGTGGAGGGGGGAAGCCTGCAGGTGGACCCCATTACCCTCATGGTAGAGGGCGAGAAGGGCCTCTTCGCCTGTGGCGATTACGTCATCGGCTCCAGCACCATTGTAGAGGCGATGGCCCAGGGAAGAAGGGCGGCGGCCTCCGTCCATCGCTACTTTGGCCTTCCTCCAAAACCCTTATCGCCCACCACCTTCCCCCTAGCTGGGTTTTTCTACCCCCGTCTCTACGAGGGCCCCACCTTCTCTAGGCCCCAGCCCTCGGCACCTAAGGCACCTGTCGACGTCCGCCTTCAGCGCCTAGACCTAGAGGTAGAACTGGGGTACAGCGAAGAAGAAGTCCGTCTGGAAGCTTCCCGCTGCCTTTATTGTGGCCTTCCTCTCCAGATCAGGCCAGAAGACTGTGTCCTTTGCGACGCCTGTGTCGCGGTATGCCCTGTGGAGTGTATCCGCCTGGCCACTGTAGAGGAAGGCACTATCCGGTGGGCCTCTTCCCCTGCTGAGGCCTCCACCTACCGGATTGACCAGGAAGCGTGCATCCGTTGTGGGCGCTGCCTCAAGGTGTGCCCCACTAGGGCTATCGTGGTGGCCTCTTAGCATACTTTTGCCCTCTTAGCCCTGGCCCCTAAACTTGGGGCAGGAGGTGCGTTATGGACCTGCTTCTAGAGGGAAAGGTGGCCATTATAGCCGGTGGCAGCCGGGGCATAGGGCGGGCTGTAGCTCTCGGGCTGGCAGAGGAGGGCTGTCGCCTCGTCATAGGAGCACGAGACCCCGACCGCCTGGCAGAGACGGCGGCCCAAATATCAGCTCTTGGTGGCCAAGTCGTCACCGTTCCTGGTGACCTCTCCCGCCCTGAGGCCTGTAGTCGCCTAGTGGATGCTGCCCTGGAGGCCTACGGCAGGGTAGACATCTTGGTCAATAGCGTCCATGCGTCCCTCCCTGGCGAAGGGGAGGAAGTGTGGCGAAGGGGCCTAGAGCTTTTGCTGATGGTTCCCTTACGTTTGATAGAGCTGGTGGTGCCGCCCATGAGGGAAGCTGGAGGAGGGGTCATAATTAACCTGGCCTCCATATGGGGTAGGGAGGCGGGTGGCTACCCTGCCTACAATGCGGCCAAGGCTGCCCTTATCTCCTCCACCAAGGCCTTGGCTACGTCCCTTGCCTCGGACGGCATACGGGTGGTAGCGGTGGCCCCTGGCTCCATCGCTCACCCTGGAGGCACTTGGTGGCGTAGGCAACTGGAAGACCCGTTGGGCATGGCTCGCTTCGTCCGCGAGTCTATCCCATGGGGCCGGTTCGGGACGGCGGAAGAGGTGGCCAACGTCGTAGTCTTTCTCTGTTCCCCCAGGGCGGCCTGGGTTACTGGGGCATGCATTGTGGTGGACGGCTGCCAGAGTAGAAGCAACATCTGAGCCTAGATATGGCTCAGGGCGCCGCCATCTACCCAGATGACGTGGCCTGTGATGAACCCTGCTGCCTCCGATGCCAGGTATACCGCTGGGCCCACCACCTCCTGAGGCTTAGCTAGCCGCTTGTAGGGCAAGTAACGTTCTAGGGCGGCTTTGGCTTCGGGGCTTTGGGCTAGGCCCTCCCCCTCTATCCATCCGCATCCCAGGGCATTTACGGTGATCCCCCTGCGTGCCCACTCCAGCGCCAGGGCCCGGGTGAGGTTGAGGACAGCAGCCTTAGCCGCACAGTAGGCAGAGGCGTTGGCGAGGCCCCGCTCAGCCTCCAGGGGCACCACGTTGATGATGCGACCATACCCCTGAGCTAGCATAGGGCGGGAGGCTGCCCTTATGGCCAAGTAGACGGCCTCGACGTTGTCGGCTAGGACGCGGCGCAGATAGTGCGGTTCTGTCTCCTCTAGGGGAAGGGCCAAGGGAAGATCATGGGCATTGACCAAGATGTGGAGGCCACCCAGCTCGGCCATCACCTTGTCCACTAGGGCCTCTAACTCATGGGCCTCGGTGGCAGTCACGGCGGCCCCTAGGGAACGGCGTCCTAGCGCCCATACCTCGTTGGCACACGACTGGGCTGCCACCTCTAGGGAGGGGCGGGTAGCGCAGCAGGCGACATCTGCTCCTGCCTCGGCCATGGCTACGGCCAAGGCCCTCCCCACCCCGTTCTCTACTCCCATCACTAAGGCCACCTTTCCTTTTAGGCTCACGTCCATCTTATCCCTCCGCAAGGGGTATGCGAGGTGCCAGTCCTGTAGGTGCCTGGCCCCCTGCCAGGCCACCACCATCTAAGATGATGATGGCCCCATTCATGTGGTCGGCCAGGGCTGAGGCCAGAAGGACACACGCTGGCCCCAGCTCTTCGTCTTTCCCTACGCGGCCTACAGGGATGAACTGCCCTCCTCGCAAGTACCTGATGACCGCCTCGTTCTCGTGGGGGAAGAAACCTGGCACTATGCAGTTGGCCTGGATGTTGTGTTGGGCGTAGGTAAGGGCCAGAGAGCGGGTGAAGTTTATGACTGCTGCCTTGGCCGAGCAATAGATGAAGTTGTTCCTTCCCCCCCGTAGACCGTATCCCGAGGAGACGTTGATGATCTTGCCGCCTCCTTGACGCACCATGTGGGGTATCGCCGCCCGACAGCAGTAGAAGACGCTGGAAAGGTTAGTATCTATGCCCAGCCGCCATTCCTCGTCCGTGATCTGTTCTACCGGTTTGTCGTACCCTGGGGTGGCGCCACCGGCATTGTTAACGAGGATGTCGATGCGCCCCATTTGCTCAACGGTGGTATCTATGAGCCGGGTGCACTGTTGGGGGTTGGTGACATCGGTAGGGATGGCGAGGGATCGCCTTCCTAGCTGCCTTATCTGATGGGCAGTAGCCTCTATCTGCTCGCGGGAGCGGGCGGCGCATACCACGTTGGCCCCCGCCTCAGCTAGGGCAAGGGCCATGGCCCTACCCAAACCCCTTCCTGCCCCCGTCACCACTGCCACCTTGCCGTCTAACCCGAGCTTCTCCAGCACAGACATGGGTCACACCTCCTTTCTTGGCCGATCGCCGAATTTGGCATCGCGCCACTCCAGGGCTGCTTTGAGCCCTTGCTCCTTAGCAATGCGATAGAACTCCCGAACCACAGGCGACTGGCGGGCGATGGCATCCCTTTCTGCCGCCAGCCTCTGCATGGTGCGAGCCCCCATCAGCTCCAAGGCCAGATTGACGATGCGCTTATTAGCTGCCAGAAGGTCGACATCGATATAGGCCATACGGTCGGCCAAGGCTTCCACCTCCGACTCCAGTTGATCGGGAGGGACAGCCCTCAGTACCAGACCTATCTTTTCCGCCTCCTCCCCGCTGATGGTGTCGCCGGTGAGGAGCAGGCGTTTGGCCCACTGGGGACCTACCAGATATGTCCACATGTGGTTAACGGGCGAGCCCATCCCCCTTACAGGCGGATAGCCAAAGAGGGCATCCTTGCTGCAGATGACGATGTCGCACAGCAGGGCCAAATCGGTGCCCCCGGCCAAACAGTACCCATGAACCTGGGCGATGGTGGGCTTATGCATTTCCCATAGGGCCATGCGCAACTCTAGGCCCCTTTCCAAAAACCATATGTCCCGCTCCATGGATGGCCCAGGGGCATGGCTCCGCTCCCCCGAAGGAGGAGTAATGTCGTAGCCCGAGGAGAAGGCCCTTCCTGCCCCCTTGATGATCACCACGTGCACCTCTGGGTCCCTGTCGGCTTCCCATAGGGCTTGGTTTAGCTCTTGCATCATTTGCCACGAGATGGCGTTGAGCTTCTCAGGACGGTTAAGGGTGATACGGGCCCGTCCTCGCTCTTTCTCATAGATGATGGTCTCATAGGTCATAGGTCCCCTCCTTTTTCTGTTCGTATCAAGCTAAGAAGGGCCTCTTGGGCCTTCTGTAAGTTCTCAACCGTCAGTACGGGGCATTGGCGGGTACCAGCGGCGACATGGGACAAACGTGGCGACACGCCTATAATTGCTCCCTGGCCCCAACGCTGTATCTCTTTGGCCCCATAAAGGGCCAGAAGGGCAAAGGCCTTAGAGGGCGAGCTGTCACGAGGGTGAGGGGAGTAAACGATGAGGTGGAGCCCGTTCAAGGCCTTGGCTACCTGGCGCAGGGTCACCTGCACCGCCTTCTCGTTATGGGGGTCCAGGACCTGGGCCAGGGGGCGCGGCAGACCCTCCCGGGCCAGAAGGCGAGCGAGCCTCTGGGCCTGGTAAACGTCTTCCCCTCGCGGTAGGCTGGTGGCCAAGGCTAGGGCCATGCCCCAAGATGCAAGCACTCGTGCTGCTTCCTCTCCCGTTTCTGTTTCTGCCCCTACTATCAACGCCCCTTTCCCCTGCCACTCCTTCAAGCGTCATCCCCCCCACTAGCTAGAGAACGAGAGGCGGCCGAGATGCCTGCTCCTGGCGGGCAGGGGAAGCCTTGTCGGCGCAGTTCTTCTTCTAGGCCGTGGAGAAGGGCCAAGACGTTTTGGGGCTGGCTGGAATATCCCATAAGCCCTATGCGCCATACTCTGCCCTGCAATGGGCCAAAGCCGGCGCCAATCTCGATGTTGTGGCGCTCCAATAGCCCATTGCGCACCTGTGCCTCGTCGATCCCCTCGGGGACGCATACGGTAGTGATGGGTGGTGCCCGGTGTTCCTCCCTCTCCACGTGGAGCCGGAGGCCCATGGCCTCAAGGCCTGCCCACAGGGCCCGGGCATGGCGCCGGTGGCGACGCCACCGCTCCTCTAGCCCCTCCTCCAAGATCAGACGAAGGGCCTCCCGTAAGGCGTACAGCATAGTCATAGGCGGTGTGTGGTGGTAGCGTCGTGGCTGCCCGTAGTACTGGCGTATTAGGGTCACGTCTACGTACCAGCTGCGGCAAGGTTCACGCCTCTTTAGCACCAACTCCATCGCCCGCGGGCCCAAGGTAAGGGGGGCTAACCCTGGAGGGGCCGATAGGCACTTTTGGGTGGCACTATACACTACGTCTAGGCCCCAAGCGTCCACCTCCAAGGGGCATCCGGCAAGGGACGTGACCGCGTCCACGATGAGAAGGGCCCCATATTGGTGGGCTAGCTCCACCACCGGTAGCAACGGCTGGAGGACCCCTGTAGAAGTCTCGGCGTGGACGATGCAGACAGCCTTGGTCTCAGGATGGCGGCGCAGAGCATCTTCCAGCTGCTCCGGCTCGACGATCTGGCCCCAGGGTGCCTCCACCGTCACCACGGTGGCCCCACAGCGGCGGGCCATGTCTGCCATGCGGAGGCCGAAGAATCCGTTGATGGCCACGATCACCGTGTCGCCCTCTTCCACTGTGTTGTAGATTGCTGCTTCCATCCCCAGGGATCCCGTTCCGGAAATGGGTATGGTCAGCTCGTTAGTGGTGCGGAACACCGCCCTTAAGGGCTCTTGCGTCTCTTCCAAGAGCCTTAAAAACTGGGGGTCCAAGTAGCCTATGACAGGCGACATCATGGCCTTATACACCCTGGGGTCCACGTTGGAGGGCCCCGGCCCCAGCAAGAGGCGATGAGGAACGATAAGCTCCTCCAAAGTCATCATCCCCCCTGCCAGTGCAGAATGGGCCTGCGGGCGGCAGTAGCCTCGTCCAGGCGGGCCAGGGGGGTGGTATGGGGTGCTTCCCTCACCACCTCAGGGCACTCCTCTGCCTCACGGGCGATGGCCAGCATCGCTTCGCAGAAGGCGTCCAGGTTCTCCTTAGATTCCGTTTCTGTCGGCTCTATCATGAGGGCCTCGGGGACGGTGAGGGGGAAATACATGGTGGGGGGATGGAAGCCATAATCGATAAGCCTCTTGGCGATGTCTAGGGCCTTTACCCCCTTAGCCTTCTGTCTTACCGTTGAGAATACCACCTCGTGGAGGCAGGGGCGGTCGTAAGGGAGATGGTAGGCTCCCTTTAGGCGAGTGCGCACGTAATTAGCGTTGACCACCGCATGTGTTGACACCGCCTTGAGGCCCTCTTCCCCCAGGGCCCTTATGTAGGCATAGGCCCTTACCAGCACGGTGAAATGGCCCCAAAAGGCGAGTAGCCGCCCGATGCTCCTTGGGGGCGACGTGAGGCGGAACCCTTCATCTGTTTGCTCTACCACAGGGGTGGGCAGGTAGGGTGCTAGGTGAGACTTGCAACATACTGGCCCTGCCCCAGGGCCACCTCCACCGTGGGGGGCAGCAAAGGTCTTGTGCAAGTTCAGGTGCACCACGTCGAACCCCATGTCGCCGAAGCGGGCCCGCCCCAAAAAGGCGTTCTGGTTGGCACCGTCCCCATACAGGAGGGCACCTGCCTCGTGCACCATTTGGGCTATCTGCTGGATGTTGGGCTCGAACAGGCCCAAGGTGGAGGGGATGGTCAGCATCACCGCTGCCACCTGTGGCCCCAACGTCTCCCTGAGGGCTTCTAAGTCTACGTTTCCTTGGGCGTTGGATGGTATAGTCACCACCTGGAAGCCGGCCATGGCGGCGCTTGCTGGGTTGGTCCCATGGGCCGAGTCGGGCACCAAGACCACATTCCGTTGCGACTGGCCGTGGTCCCGCAGGAAGGCCTTTATCATAAGCATTCCTGCCAGCTCTCCCTGGGCCCCCGCCGCTGGCGCCAAGCTGGAAGAGTCCATTCCGGTGATGCGACACAGTAGCTCCTGCAGATGGAACATCAGGTACAGCGCCCCTTGGATCGTATGTCGCTGCTGAAGTGGATGCACGTGGGCGAAACCAGGTAGAGAGGCTACCTCTTCGTTCACTTTGGGGTTGTATTTCATGGTGCACGAGCCCAAAGGATAGAACCCACTGTCCACCGAATAGTTGAGGCGGGAGAGGGACAGGAAGTAGCGCACTACCTCGTTTTGGGAGAGCTCAGGAAGGCGCAGGGAAGTACGCAGGAGGTGGGAAGGAGGGGGAGGGGCCTCTGGGACGTCCAGGGG
>Ga0105160_1000817_pt1 | contig 13452 bp, 17 predicted proteins | sample GXS110809BmetaG_FD_89591 | JGI IMG/M metagenome (GOLD analysis project Ga0105160, IMG submission 89591) | Hot spring microbial communities from Gongxiaoshe hot spring, China to study Microbial Dark Matter (Phase II) - GXS 110809B | ecosystem: Environmental > Aquatic > Thermal springs > Hot... | reverse complement strand
TCCCTCCTTATCCTCATGTACTCTGCTATAGGAACGTTCATAAGGCTACCCCTCACCCTAAGCCCTGGATATGCCTGCTTTATAGCCTCCTCTATAGCCTCCTCGCTTAGCACCTTATCATTCCTCCTTGCTGCTATCTCCATTGCATGGTAGAGTATGTTTAGGAGCGATCTTATATTCCTGAACTCTATGAACTCATCGTACACAACCCTTATCTTGCTTGTTATATCACTCTCCTGCATGCTGAACCTAAGATCCTTCACATCCTTCCTTATATACTCTAATGCTATATCAGCAATCTCATCAAATGTGCTTGAGCCTACAAGGTCTATCTTGTAGTTAGCCTTCTCAAGTCTATCGAAGAGAGATGGGCTTATGCTCCTTATCGAGTCATAGATGGATGGTGTTGTTATAAGGAGCACTATTGTTGATGGGAGGTGTGCATTTATTATAGCTTTAACAAATTCTATGGAGTCCATGTTGGAATCGAACTCATCTATCTCTATCATTGTAATCTTGCTTAAGAACCTCTGGTTTATCCTTGCTAGGGAAGCAAGGAACGATAGCATATCCTCAAGGCTACTTAGATCAGATACATCTGCGAACCTCTTCTCTACTATCTTCTTAATTACAAGGAGTTCATACTCATCAATATCCATACCCATATCAGCAAGTGCATTATTCAGGTACCTAAAGTCTGGCTCCCTCTTACCCTTCATAACCTCATCAGCAAGCCTCTCTATGTTACTGAAGAAGAGCGATGGTCTGAAGAACTTCCTTGCATGCTTGTTTCCTTCAATTGCACTTCTCTTCAACTCATTAACTATAATCGATCTTAGATGCTCTACATACTCTGAATCAAACCCTTTCAGTATGCTGGAGAAGAGACCATGCATGCTCTTTGGTGAGATCGTGCTGAGATCAACATAGGAGCATATCACATCCTCTCTTGTACTCTTTATATGCAATGCAAGGTGTGTCTTGCCAGAGCCTATATCCTGTACTACAGTAACCAACCTAAAGTCTCTTGCATCGTAGTTACCATCCTTTGCCTTCAACTTTGAGTAGAGATCATCTATGCAATCAACTATAGCATCCCTAGCCTCTCTATGCCTCTTGCCTCCTAGCACTCTAGCATCATGTATGGTTGGTGTTGGACTGCTAGGGAATGGGTTCTGCTCCAATCCATAAGGGTAGAGGCTCATACTCATGCCTATATCCTCCTAACGAATCCATGCACTAATCCCCTGATCACTATACCCTCCTGCCCTCCAGATGAGAGTTCATATCTGTTGCTGAATCGTTCTAACAGTTGTGCTACAAGTGAGTAGAACTCATGTGCTGTGATATCATACTTCCTGCACATCCTCTCCCTTATGCTTACCAACTCAACCCAGCCTATGGATGATGATGCCTCAGCAAGCATCCTATCAAAGTCTATCCTGAACTGCTCTAGCGTTATATGCTCTCTAGCATTATTGTTAGTTTTACCATTTCCATTAGTATGACCATTGCCATTTGTTACAACCTTAACCTCCTCCAACATACTACCTATAGCCTTGATCTCATCACTTAGAGAAGAGATCCTCTCACCTATCTCAACCTTTATCCTTGTAAGTTCATCATGTATACTCTCATCTATCCTTATTATCCTAGATGATAGATCATCCTTCAATGCGGAGATCCTACTCTCTATCTCTAGATGAATGTTATTCAACATCTTATCCATCTCCTCTCTTATAGATGAGATATTCTCATTCATAACACTCCTGATATCTTGAATCTCATGAGTAACATCCATGCTTGAAATCCTTCTCTCCACATCCGTTATGATGGAGTTGATCTTCTCCTCCAACCTGCTAGTTGAAGTATTAAACTCATTCTTTACACTCTCTAACCTTAGATTAAGATCGTTGTTTGCTGATGATACCCTCTCCTCTATAATTGTGTTGAGTAGGGATAGTTTATTGTTTAACTCCTCTTTAATACTTGCTATCTCTTGCATAATGTGGTTGTTTATGTTAGAATAATCGTTCTTGATCAAGGAGATATGCTCATCTACATACCTATTTAGATCTCTAATCCTTTCATCTATAGTGTTATGCATCGTATTCACCATCCTCTCCTCAAGTGCATCATGCATACCTTTACACTCTTCATCTCTATTACCATTGCTCATAGAGTTAATCATAACCTGAATCAACTTGAACTTTGGATCATTATCCACAACATACTTGATGTAGTTATCCCTTGTCCAGTATGTTATTGCTCCACTCTTCTTGTCAGAGAAGATAAGACCAGATGAGATTAACTCTTCAACATGCTTATCAACATCTTCACCAAACTCTTTTCTTAGCTCTGTCCTTCTCACACCGTATATACCTGCTGCCTCTATTCTCCTGTAAACCTCACTTGTCATCACTATGCTTTTAGAGAAGATTATTTATGCAAAGGTGTAAGCACTATTTGCTAATCATGTTAATTTAATTTAATCAATAGATGTAGAGATATTGCATGCTAGTTAGTTGTATATGTTATACTGCCAGCGTTTATTCAAGTTATGTATAGTATAACTGCCATGTTGGAAACCTCACCTGCTCCCATCTACATCCTTGCCTATCTCCTCTGCCTCTTCAACAGATGCGCACTATTCCATCGCATCGTATTATCAGATATCCATATGTACACTTGGAAGTACTTCATATAAGCTAGTCTGCAAATGCAAGTACTCCTCTTTCCTTACTCCTCCTGTATTAGTGCTCTTCAATACAAGAGTAAGAGTTCCTACCTTCCCTGTATCTGATCTGGAGAGGTACACTTCCCTGAGTGATATACATACATGCATAAATCCATACATACATCATCTTGTCTTGGCTAAGTATACTCATTCTGTATGAAGCATATTAGAATAACTGTAGCCTAGAACCTCATATCGCATCCTCTCTTCTCACTAGTTGAATACAGCATCATGAAATAGCCCATTATGTATGATGATGCCTCCTCATCTCTAAACTCATCTATACTTTTATGAAAGATTCAAGTACATGCTCCATTATATCATAATCTACCTTGCTATACATCTCTTAAGTGTTCTGATGCTGGATGAGATACTATAGCAAGTTCATCACTTTGTTCTTGCACAAGATGTATAAAAAAGATTAGATGCTTCTCTATCCTCCTCTATAAGCACTTATACGTTACTATACTATAGGCTATAGTATTACAACCATGATCTTCATATCTCATCTATTAGGCTATGAGATATTGAGTGTAAAATATGCTTTGATCATCACTACCTATGCTATCCTATGCTCTGCCTTTCTCTTCTTTGCTATTATAACTGCTAGAAGTGCAACGAATGCAACTTGGAATACCTGTACTGCTATACCCATCTCATTCACTGGACCTCCTCTATTGGTTATGGGGTTTGGGACCCTAGTTATAGCCCAAAGTACTATCAAGCCTATTGTACCTCCAATACCTATATAGTTGAATATAGTTGAGTACTGCTTTATTGTTGGTAATACCCAGAAGAGTTGCAGTATCCCTGCTATTATGAAGAATGCACCACTTGCAACGTTGAACTCTAGCAGTCTAGGGGCCATGATGAGATGGAGTATACCTCCTATGGCAGTGCATGCTGCTGCAGCATAGATTATGCCTCTCATGAATATATTAGAGGTATTGCTTATTATGAATATATCTATCATCCTCAGCTTACTATACACTCTTAAGCTTATTCTATCAATTGCAGTTTATTCTTTCTACCATGATGAACTCTTAATGGTGAGAAGAAGCAAGGTATTTGATGGCATGTGAGTAGAATATTGGTGATGTTAAGTAAGAGACATGCTATGATAATAGCAGTATCTGCTGCAATGGTTATTGCAGCTGTAGGTATAGCAACAGCGTACAAGTACACCTCTACACCAGAGATACAGGGCTCAGCAAACCTTGCTGCTGTAATAGAGAACTTCATAAAGGAGAATAGAAAGGTAACATTTGAATCTGCAACAAAGACTGCAGAGGCTAGCAGAGCAGATACCATAGTTATTGATGGAAGGTTCACTGTTATGCAAGGTTATCTCGTCTATGCTTTTAGAGTAGTAGATCCTGTGAATGGCGAACTCTATAGCATGATAATAGATGCTGGCAACGGCTCAGTGCTCTACACATCAGAACCAGTAACATTCAGATCATCCAAGTACTCAAATGCTAATATAGCAATAAGTATGTCTACTGCAGCATCTAATGCAGTTAAGGAGGTTGCAGATGCTACTGTAGAGTCTGGCAGATTAATAATTGATAAGGAGGGTAATGCAACATACACCTTCATAGTTAGGGATGGTGAAGGCAAGTTCTATAAGATAAGGGTTAGTGCAGTAGATGGTAGCATCATAGAGGTGGTTGAGACTCGTGCAAAGTACTGGCAAGGATACTGGCATGGTCATGAAGGCTATGGTTATGGTCATGGTCATGGTCATGGTCACGAATATAGTTATGGATTAAAGCATGAATGGAAGCGCTAATCACACAGTGATCCTTTATTTATTTTTAAATAAATCTTATGCATAGATTTAATCATGCAAGATGACAACAATTATGAAGATATACATGCTACAACAGATCTGCTCTTTGAACTTGCAAGCACAAGCAGGTATGCAATACTCTACGAGTTGAGCAGGAAAGGAGAAGTTAGACTTGGCGAGGTTGCAAAAGCACTGAGCATAACAATGCAGGAGGCTCATAGGAACATGGCAAGGCTTGTTGATGCAGGTCTTGTAGTAAAGAATACCATTGGCAAGTTCATGCTTACAGAGTATGGTATGCTTGCTTCTAGGCAACTAGATTATTTTAGGTTCATAGCAAGGCATAGAGATCTGTTGAGATCATACACTCTAAGGGGATTGCCAGATGTATTCATAAACAGGTTGAATGAACTAGTTGATTGCAAGGTTGTTCAAGGTGTATCCGTTGTACTTGAGAAGTTAAAGGTACTGGAGACTGGAGCAGAGGAGTATCTAAACATAATAGTTGCACAGGCATGGTATGAGGAGGGCCGTATCCTAATAGAGAAGTTGAATGATGCTATCAATATAAGGATGATCCTCGCCAGTACTACTATAGTGCCTAAGGAGATAATAGATTCTAGCATACCAAAGATCATGCGTGAATTCAAGCACAAGGGTATGCTCCAGACAAGGATAGTTAGTAGTACTGGTGCAGCATTATACATCTCAGAGAAGCAAGCAGGACTTATGCTACCAAACAATTCTGGCATGTTCGATATGAACATGCTCCTTCTAAGCGAGAGTAAGCACTTTCACAACTGGTGCAACGATCTCTTCATGCATTATTGGAATAATGCTGATGAAGCAAGGGATGTAGAGAGACTAGTTAAGGTGGTTGAGTAGCATGTTTGAGAAAGGTGGATGGAAAGATTGAAGGAGATGAGTGGAGGAGGAGGAAGGAGAAGAGGAAGTAGGAGAAGGAAGAAGAGGAAAGGCATACTTGAGGAACTTCTCAGCAAGGCAATACATGCAGATGATATCAATGCCTACACCATAGTCTACAGGGATAAGGATATGCTGAAGGAGGTGAGCCTTGAGGAGTTCCTTAGGCTATCTGAGAACTTTCAGAGCATACCTGCAAGCAGGATAGTTTATGTTAAGAGATATGGGAATGAGGTATATTCCTCATCAAGAGCAAGGGTAGAGCAAGAAGAGTAATTTATATACAGGGAGTCTTACCTGTACGACTTCTGCCTCCTCCTCCTTGCTCCAGGACCGCCAAACTTCTTTGGCTCCTTCTGTCTTGGATCCCCTATGAGTAGATGCCTATCATACTCCATTATCCTCTTCCTTATCTCTTCTCTAACACTCTTTGGTAGTGGATGATCCTTAACCTCCCTCTTGCCTTTAGCATAGCCAGTTAACGCTCTTGCTATGGCTATTGCAGATGCCAATGCTTGGCCAATAACTCCTCCACCTTCAACCTTAACCTTAAGATCAACCTTATCCCTGGCACTCCCAGCAAGGACCAAGGGGGTTAATATGATATATCTAGCAACCTCTGGCTCAAGTATCTCTAAGGGGGTATTGTTTATCCATACCCTTCCTTTACCCTCGCTTATCACTGCTACTGCTCTAGCAGTCTTCCTAGCCCCTGGGTATAGTTCCATCATACTACTACTGCTCATGGACTCCACCCTATTGATCTTGCAAGATCATATATACTTATGTAGTATGACTCTGGCTTCCTTATCTTTGCATCCTCAAATACCTTAAACTCTGCACCTGCATACTCCTCTGGCACGCCTATGTATACTCTAAGCCTCTTCATTGCGCTTATACCCTTTGGTCTCTTCCTTGGTAGCATACCTCTTACCATCCTCTTCACTATATTATCTGGCCTCCTTGGATGGAATGGACCATGCTTTGGATGCACAACACTTGCTATCTCTAGGAACTCATGCCACTCCTTTATGACAGAACTTCGTTTACCACTTATAAATGCCTTCTCTGCATTAACTATAACTACACTCTTGCCTTCTAAGAGTAACTTTGCTACGTATGAGCATAGCCTACCTGCTATATGCCCTGTAGCATCAACAACTATATGGTTGTCATTGTCATTAACATCATCCTTATCTTTACCCTTATCCTTACCCTTAAGATCCTGCTTAACATCACTCATGCTAGACAATTATCCTCACCCCAGTACCCTTTGGGTTCATCCTAACCAACTCATCTATACTCAACACCTTACCCTTTGCATCTAGTATCTTCTTTGCAGCGGTGTTGGAGAATGAGAATGCTGCTACAGCAACTGGATATTCTATGATGCCAGAGCCCAATACCTTTCCTGGCACTACTACAGTGCTTATAGTGTTACCGTTGCCACTACTACTACCCTTGCTACTACTGTACCTTGCTATCTTTGATACATTAACCTCTGCCCTCCTACTCCTAGGCCTAGCAAGCAACTCCGCTACCCTACTCCATATAGGAGCATCATGCTCCTTTGCTGCCTTCCTGAGCATCTTTATACACTCAACCAATACTGGGTTTTGCATCTGCATATGCCCTCAACCCTCCTATGCTATCACCAATCCTAGTTATCTTATTCTCTAATATGTTTATAGCCTCAAGTAGTATATCCCTTGCATGTAATGAGCCTATAGACTCCAACTCGAGTATGTAATCATCCCTACTGCTATCAACCTCCTTCACAACAGATATGGTTGTAGGCTGCCATTTAGCATGCATCTTCCCTATACCTAGCCTTGCATATGCCTCAAGCCTTATACTCTGCCCCTTTGCAAGTGTTACTATTGGTATATTCTCGCTTATAGGCTTGACAGACTCATCCTCAGATACAAGATCTGAAGATAGTACAGTTCTACCCCTCTCATCTGCAGTAACATCAAGGTAGAGCAACACTCTACACTTTGGACATCCTAAAGGACTCTTACACTCACACTCCTCCTGCATAACAAACCTGTGTAGGGGTGTAGATAATGGTATAAGCCCTAGCCTATGTGCAAGTATCTCATCATGCATAACAGATGAGTTCTCATATATAACAACATCATCTATTGCCATTATTGGTACCTCTACCATTGCAATCCTCCTCAAGGAGTTGAGATACTGGATAGGGTAGCCTATGAACCTAACCGCTATCCTATGCTCTGAATGCTCAATCACCTCTATCATACTAACCTCTTCTCTTCTGCAATCTAGGGAACCATTTAAAAATCTACCGTTAGAAGAGATCAAACACTATACGTATGGTTTGTATATTAATATAGGTGTGCAATAAGATTTAAACTATGGCAGATAGATTAAGCGTAGTTAGGCTCATTATAGATGGAGAGAAGTTTGAGATACTGGTCAAGCCAGATCCAGCACTAGAGTACAAGATGGGCAAGAGGACTGATGTATCAAACATACTTGCAAGTGATGAGATATACACTGACTCTAGCAAGGGTAATAGAGCATCAAGGGAGAAGTTGGAGAAGTACTTTAGAACCTCCAACACTATAGATGTTGCAAGGATCATACTTGAGAAGGGTGAACTCAACCTTACAAGTGAGCAGAGGAGGAGGCTTGTGGAGGAGAAGAGGAAGCAGATAATAAATATAATAACCAGATCATACGTTGATCCAAAGACCCATCTACCCCATCCACCATTAAGGATAGAGCAGGCTATGGAGGAGTGCAAGGTCTCAATAGACCCATTCAAGAAGGCTGAGGATCAGGTTAAGAGTATTGTTGATGCTCTAAGGAGTGTACTCCCAATGAAGTCTGAGAGGCTAAAGTTTACTCTTATAGTGCCAGCACAGTACGCTGCACAATCATACAGTGTGATAAAGGGTATGGGTGAGATAATCAAGGAGGAGTGGCAGGCAGATGGTTCTCTAAAGGTTATAATAGAGATACCTGCTGCAATACAGGCGAATATGATGGATAGGCTAGCAGCGATAACAAAGGGTACAGCACAGGCGGTGATGATGAGATGATAGCAAAGAGGTATGTGCTTCCAGGAGATCTGATAGTTGAGGGCAACCCTCATCTTAAGCCATTAGCAAACGTTATAAAGGTAGGGGATAGGCTCCATTCTACAAGGATAGGGATAGTTGAGATCAGCCAGAATGGTGTTAAGGTCATCCCGCTATCTGGCATATACATACCAAGGGTTGGTGATCTTGTGATAGGTAAGATAATAGACTACTCAGCACTTGCATGGGAGGTTGATATAAACTCATGCTTCCTGGGCCATCTCCCAGCACAGGATGTATTTGGGAAGGAGTTCTCACCAGGCAGGGATGATCTAACGAAGAGGTTCAATATAGGTGATGTTATAGCATGCAGGATACTCAACTTTGATAGGACTAGAGACCCATTGCTTACAGTTGCAGATAAGGATCTAGGCAAGATAAGCGAAGGGGAGATAGTGAAGATAAGCCCAACCAAGGTGCCAAGGCTTATAGGTAAGAGGGGTTCAATGATACAGATGATAGAGCAGTTGACAAGGTGCAGGATACTGGTTGGACAGAATGGTGTACTTATAGTTACAGGAACAAACAAGGATGCAATGCATGTAGCAGTTAAGGCTATAAGGATGATTGAGGAAGGTGCACATACAGCAAACTTAACAGAGAGGGTCAAAGAGATGCTTCATGGGGTGCAAGTAGGAAGATGAGTAGGTTGATGAGTGAAGAGGGTATAAGGATAGATGGGAGGAGATGGAATGAGTTAAGGCCAGTGAAGATAGAGGTTGGAGTTCTCAAGAATGCAGATGGCTCATCATACATAGAGTTTGGAAAGAACAAGATAGTTGTTGCTGTATATGGGCCCAAGGAGGTGCATCCAAAGCATATGGCACTTCCAGATCGAAGTGTGCTGAGGTGCAGGTATCATATGCTCCCATTCTCAGTTGAGGAGAGGAAGAACCCTGCGCCATCGAGGAGGGAGATAGAGATATCAAAGATAACTAGAGAGGCATTAGAGCCAGCACTGATCCTTGAGGATTATCCTAGAACTGTTATAGATGTGTTCATAGAAGTGCTTCAATCAGATGGAGGATCAAGGTGTGCTGGTATAACTGCTGCATCTGTAGCGCTTGCTGATGCTGGCATAAACATGCGTGACCTTGTTGCTGCATGTGCTGCTGGCAAGGTTGGAGGAAGGATAGTGCTAGATATAAATGATGAGGAGGATAAGATGGGCGAAGCAGATATGCCAGTAGCATATCTACCAAACCTAAAGCAGATCTCACTACTCCAGTTGGATGGCAAGTTGACAGCAGATGAGTATAGAGAGTGCCTTAACTTAGCCATAAGTGGATGCATGCAGGTATACAACATGCAGAGGGAAGCGTTGATGAAGAAGTACTTCAGTACAGCAGATAAGGGAGGAGAAGATGAGGAAGAGTAGGTGCAGGAGAATGGGTGATGCTGGTAGTTTGATGGGAGGAAGAAGAGGAGGTTGTAGAGTAACATGAGTGTGAAGAAGACTACTACCATAGTAGAGCAACTAAGGAGGGCACAGATGAGCGAACTTCTTGCAATGAACAAGAGGCTAGATGGGAGAGGGCTGAGGGATTACAGGGAGTTGAGGATAGATGTTGGGTTGATAAAGAAGGCTAACGGCTCCGCACTAGTCTCTCTTGGCAATACACAGGTTATAGCAGGCATAAAGGTTGAGGTTGATGAGCCCTTCCCAGATATGCCAGATAAAGGGCTGTTCATATGCAATGCAGAGGTTCTACCATTGGCATCGCCATATGCAGAGCCAGGACCTCCAGATGAGGATGCAATAGAACTTGCTAGAGTTGTTGATAGAGGGATAAGGGAGTCAGAGATGATAGCATTGGACAAACTAGTGATTATAAGTGGGAAGAAGGTCTATGCTGTATTTGCTGATGTTAGCGTACTCAACTCAGATGGTAACCTATTCGATGCAACATCATATGCTGTAGTAGCAGCACTCCTAACAGCAAGGATACCAAAGTATGATGTGCAGAATGAGATGCTAGTTAAGAGCGAAGAGACCATACCTCTACCAATAAACACCATACCAATATCTGTTACCATGGCAAAGATAGGGGATAGCATAATAGTTGACCCAACAGCTGAGGAAGAGGCATGCATGGATGCTAGGATAACAATGGCTACAGATGAGCATGGAAGGATATGCGCAATCCAGAAGGGAGGTAGTGGCACATTCTCACCAGAGCAGTTGACTGAAATAGCAAACATAGCAATAAGTATAGGGAAGGAGAGAAGGGAGAAGATAAGTAATCTTGCTGCAAGAGAATGAATGAATGAATAGGGCAAATAATATAAGTATGGCTATACTAGAGTGAGTGGTATGAAGGCAAAGAGCGAGAGTTTAAAGGGTTTAGGTGCAAAGTATGGTGCTACATTAAGGAGGAGATATACCAAGATCTACTTGATGCTAAAGAAGAGGCGTAACTGTCCAATGTGTGGCTCGATGAGGTTCAAGCGTGAAGCAATAGGGATATGGAAGTGCGACAAGTGTAACTATAAGGTTGCTGGAGGAGCATATGATCTCTAGCATTAATGCTACAATAGAGGTAGAGGAGTATTTGGGGAGTGAGATGGAGAGAGGGGCTGGTAGCAACAGCGTTAGTAGCAACAGTAGCAGTAGTAGCAACAGCAGTAATAGCAATAGTGGTAGCAGTAGTTTAATAAGATCCATCTATGTTGCACTTGAACCTGAATGTAGGGCAAGCGGTAAGGGTAGAGATGAGGGCTTTGAGTCTAGTATAGTGTTTGAGGATTCAAGAATTAGGGTTACTATATATGCAAATGATGTATCAACTATCAGAGCTGTGCTAAACTCATACCTAAGGTTTATAGATGCTGCATACAGATCATTGATAGTTACCAAGTAGTTTATTTTAGGAGCGTTAGCATAGGTTCAATCCTATATGAATTTATTTCAGTTCTGTGTATGCTCTAGCATGAGCGAGCAAGAACTACCACCATGGTTGAGGGAGCAACTTGCAAGGTTGAACCAACTACAGCAGAACCTACAGGCTATACTGATGCAGAAACAGCAGTTAGAGATAGAGTCTGTTGAGATAGATAAGGCAATAGAGGAGTTGAAGAAGGTTGGAGTTGATGATGCTGTATACAAGAGTGCTGGACCAGTACTGATAAAGGGCAAGAGGGATGATCTACTCAAAGAGTTGGAGGAGAAGAAGGAACTGCTCAGCACTAGGATAATGGTACTCAGCAAGCAGGAGAACAGATTGAAGGAGAACCTTAAGGATGTGCAGAGCAGGATAGATGAGATGATAAGAGGGCAGAGTACTGGTGCTAGGGCTGAATGAATGAATAAATAAATAAATGAGTAATGAAGGAATTAATGAAATACCAACTGTTAACCAGCAATGATAGTAAGAATAGCAAGACAACAGCAGCAACAACAATAATAATAGCAATCTATATCTGTCATTTGCTAGGGATTACAACATATTGCACATATTATTAGTTTATAAGGTAAGTATGATCATACGTATTACTGCAATAGGCTGATTTGATTATGATGATGGGGAAGAGGATAAGACATCTATGTATAATTACACATAGGCTTGCTGATGTTGATGCATACTGCTCAGCCTATGCTCTCTCATCGCTATTCAAGAGGCATGCTAGGGATATCACTATTGTATTCCCAGCAGGATTGAATGCTATAGCAACCAAGGTTATGCAACACATCCCATTGGATGTAACACCTCTAATTATAGATGAGGTGAGGGATGGTAGTGGTGCTAATGGCAATGATGTAAATAGTGGTAGCATTATTAGTGAAAGGGATGTAGAGTATATTGTTGATGTATTGAACCAATATGATAAGGATGATCTTATACTTATAGTTGATACAAACAACCCTGTTATGCTAGCAGGTATATCTGAGGGAGTAGCAAGGAGCAAGGCTAGGAAGGTTGTGATAGATCACCATCCTATAGCAGTAGAGGCATCTATGCTAGGTATTGATGAGATGCGTGTTGATGTTAATGCCTCCTCAGCATGTGAGATGGTCTATAGGCTATTCAAGGAGATGAGGAGGAGGTTGAGCAGGGATGTTGCTACGGCATTACTCTTAGGGGTGCTAACAGATACACAGAACCTCGCAATAGCAAGGTGCAGTACTATATCCATGGTAGCAGATATCTGCAGGTTTACATCACTTGAGGAGTGCAGGAGCATAATAGCAGTAGAAAGGGATTACTCTGAGAGGGTTGCAAGGTTGAAGGCAGCGCAGAGGTGTAGATTATACAGGGTTAAGGTTGGTAATGCAGTAGGTGTTGATAGTAACAGTAATAGTAACAGTAACAGTAACCAATCCCTCATTATAATAGCAGTATCCAAGGTTGGTTCCCATCATGCATCTGCAGCCAAGGCACTCATTGACCTTGGAGCAGATCTATCGATAGTTGTTAGTAGCGAAGGTTCTATAGCAAAGGCAAGCCTAAGATCAACACAGAGTTTCTATGCAAGAACCAGACTCCATCTAGGCACTGATATACTTGCAAGGATCAGCAGTGCTGGAGGTGGACATCCCACAGCAGCATCGATAGCATTGGAGATGGATGAGGAGGGGCTGATAAGAAGCATCCTCCAACTTATTAAGGAGAGGCTTGGAAGGCTTGATCCATTATAAATCTGCTTATAATGTAATAATATAGCATAGCATAGAAATGATCAATGCAGGAGGATGTGGGAGATGGGTAGTAAGAAGGCAAGATTAAGGGTAGTAGTTGATGAGAGGGAGAAGAGGAGCAAGGTGCCAGATGCACTTAAGGAGCTTGGTGCTGATGTTGAGTATGCGTTATTGGATGTTGGCGATTATGTAGTGTATGGGGACTGCTGTATCGAGCGTAAGAGTGTTGATGACTTCATCAACTCCATATATGATG
>Ga0105160_1000816_pt1 | contig 13470 bp, 6 predicted proteins | sample GXS110809BmetaG_FD_89591 | JGI IMG/M metagenome (GOLD analysis project Ga0105160, IMG submission 89591) | Hot spring microbial communities from Gongxiaoshe hot spring, China to study Microbial Dark Matter (Phase II) - GXS 110809B | ecosystem: Environmental > Aquatic > Thermal springs > Hot... | reverse complement strand
TGCGCATTCTGGATGGCGTGGAACTTTGATCGAAATAGCTAAAGAACTTGTATTAACTATGAACATGGAATTTGGTTCGCAACCTCAAAATGTATTTGTCACAGTTGGTCCATCGATAGGTCCTGATAGTTTCGAAGTTGGTGAGGATGTGGCAAGTGAATTTTTCATAAAATTTGGCAAAGATGTTATAAAAGAGGTTAACAACAAAATCCATGTAGATTTATGGAAAGCTGTTGAGATAACGCTAAGATCAGTTGGAGTAGAACATATAGAGTTTTCCATGATCGACACTTATAGATGCACGGAACTGTTTTATTCATACAGAAAAGAAAAAACGAAAAAGAGATTCGCAGCTATAATTGGAATGGAATAAAAAATTGAAAATCCCCGTACGGGGGATTTTTAAGTTTTCAGCTAAGTTTGAGTGATTTGACTTCATTTGCTTGTATGTGTATCTCACCGATATGTTCTTCACCAATTTTTAGAGAAACTGTTTTTTCGTATGGTTCTATGTTCATGATAATCAAATATTCACCTGAATTAACTTTCAATAAGAACGGATATACACCAACGATTTCTTCGGTCGTACCAACTATCTCACATTTTGGCTTGACGTTCATGATTGACAACATCTCTTTGAAAAGCTCTGGATTACAATTGAAGTGTGTTGTTAATACAATGGTATTCTTCTCATTTAAATACAAACCACAGACGTTATCAGTTTGTGTAACGTAGGCTATTGGTGTAGATTTTTCTTGCTTGCAAAGAACCTCTCTTGCCCAATCAGTTCTAAATTCTGGGAATGAAAGATACTTTGCCGATGAAACTGACAAGAAGAATTTGTGAGTTGAGTGATATTCTTTTTCAGGTCTTATTCCCAGTGTATCTATGAGAATTGTACATTCTTGACCATATTCATCGTAGATAGGTAAGTCACCGTATAGTAACACCTTACCACCTTTGTTGATAAAATCGGAAACTTTTTCTTGTACATACTTTGGAAGATACTTTGCTGTGGGAACTATTAGTAGTTTTTCTATACTAAGCATTTCATTTTTCATATGCACGAATTCATACCTAAAACCAGCTAATAGTAAACCCTTTAGAAAATTATCCCAGAAATTGTATCCTCGGTGAATTTCTATATTTGCCTTTTTGGAGATGTCTTTGTAGTGATACTCCGTTTGGTAATACTCTGGAATATATGCAATAAGTACATCATCGTAAACCAAAGAATGATCTGAAAAGTTCAAACCAACCTTCTGTAGTTCATTCAAAATCATGTTCCCCTTTTTGAGATAATCGTATGAGTAGTTCGTTTCTCCGTTTGGTTTAACAGGAGCGGCAAAGCCGTGAAGTTCACCAGTGAAAGCAATTCTTCCATTTCCATCTTTCACATCACTTTCCAATTTTGGATTGACTCCACCAGCAAAGAGATAATAATTAATTATTTTATTTCCCTGAATCACTGATAGCAACAATTTATGAATTACACTCTCAGGTGATATTCTCTCACCGTAATCGTTTCCGTAATTGCCATCACCACATTCAAATTCCATCGAACCATACAAACCTTTCTTATTCGTACATCTTATGAACTCGTTTATATTCCACAAATCGTGGAAGTTCTTAACAGAAAAAGTACCAAGATATATGTCGGTTGTAGGTATCACATCATTTTGTTGATAAACTAATTCCAGTTGAGAAACGCCAATAGGAAATGTGTGTGCTCTTCCTCCACCTGTTCCATGGATATTTATCAAAAAATTTGTATCAACACCTAACTCAACTAAAAAGCTTGTTAAGCTCCTCACATAATTCGAAAATTCTATACGAATAAACTCAGAGTAATCTGCAATAAATCTTTCTCTGAAATCTTCATCTGGACTTCTTAAACGCTCAAATGTTTCTTTGTTGGTATCTAAAGAGAAATTATACCGGTTTTTTCCGTAAGTCTCGGTAACCCAGTGTACAAATCTTGAAAGCGTAAAATCTGAAAGATCAGGTGTGTTATTAACCCATTGTAACATCCCAATTTCATTATCCATTTGAATTCCGATAACTGTTTTTCTTTCCAAGAACGATCTCAAAACTTCTATCACTTTTGAATACCATCGCTTCACTTCATTTAAAAAATCTGGATGGTTATAAACAACTGTTGCATTTTCAACCTTTTTACCTTCCCATGTTATTGGAACTATATGTGGATACTTTTCATAAATCCAGTATGGTAATCCCTCGTTTTTAAGCTCAGCCATTACAAATGGTCCCGGTCTTGCGATAAACAACATTCCACACTCTTCAACAAGTCCGACAAACTTATTTAAATCGTACCAACCATCGAAGCGATAGTTACCTTCGCATTCTTCATGAACAATCCAAGGAATATAAGAAGAAATCGCATTACATCCTGCGCTTTTTGCTTTCATTATCCTGTCTTTCCAACTTTCTGGATTTAACCTAAAGTAATGAATCTCCGCTGAAATCACAAGATTTTTCGAGAAATCAGATACACGCATAAGAATTCCTCCTTTCGTGAAAGTTATTCGAATCTGTTTACCATATTATATACCTTCCAAAGAATGAATTAATTGAATTTTCTGAAATTTTTATGGTACAATTTAGTGAAACGTTTAAGTTAAACATAAACCTAATTACCAAGGAGGCGTCGTAAATGGCAACAATAAAGGACGTGGCGAGACGTGCCGGGGTTTCAATTTCAACAGTTTCTTATGTGTTGAACAATACGGGAAAGATAAGTGAAGAAACCAAAGAAAAGGTGTTGAAAGCTGCTCAAGAACTGAACTATATTCCAAATACCTTTGCAAAGAGATTGAAGAAGCAGCAGTATGATCTTGTCGCACTTGTTGTTCATGAAATCAAAGGTCCATTTTACGATGCGCTTGTAAGAGGTATTCAAGATGTGTTACACTCATTTGGCTACAACTTACTCATTTACTGTACACTTGAAAACAGAAAAGAAGATGTTGACAAATTTTTGAGAACAGGGATAGTCGGTGGAATTATGATATTAACACCAGCTGTCAAGAATGAAAATATATTGAAATGGGCTCACGAATTTAAGATAGTAACACTCGACAGAGTTTTGAAAGACCAGAGGATAAAGAGTGTACGTGTTAACAATGAGAAAGGTGCTTACGAAGTGGTCAAATATTTGCACGAACTTGGACATACTAAGATAGGATTTATCAAAGGTTCTAAGGATTCACTCGATGCCCGTGAAAGATTTAGAGGATTCACACGTGCAATGAATGAACTTAAATTGGAGATAAACGACAATTTCATCTTCGAAGGTGATTTCACCGAAGAGTCTGGATACAATGTTATTAAGAATTATCTTAAGAAGAGTAAAAAGAAAAGCCTTCCAACTGCGTTGTTTTGTGCAAACGACGAAATGGCAATAGGAGCTATGAACGCTCTCAAAGCTAATGGTATCTCTGTACCTGATGATATTTCTCTTGTTGGTTTTGATGATATCGAACTCTCTTCATACGTCCATCCACCTCTTACAACCGTGCGAAGACCTATGTACCAACTTGGTTCAATAGCTGCTCACATGCTTTTGAGTTTACTAACTGAAAAAGACGAAGGGCTATCAAATGTGGTGCTCGATGTCGAACTTGTAATTAGAGAATCAGTTAAGAAATTGATATGAAAAAACACAAAACTTGTGTTCAAAAAGAGAAAGAAAAAGTTTAGAAAACAGAATGAGCTAAAAAAATTAAAAAGTCGCAAAAAATGAGATTACGCTTTTTCTCCACCTTTATGTTATCATTGAAATGTATCGAAACGTTTCACTAAATCTTTCAATATATTCAACGCGAAGAGGTGGATATGTTTGAAGAGGGTGTATTTTGACGATGGTGTCTTCGTTATTGATGGGAAGAAGAGATTTTTATTCTCAGGGGAGATTCATTATTTTCGTTTGACAAAAGATGATTTGGAAGATAGATTGAGAAAAATCAAAGAGGCAGGTTTTGATACAGTTAGTCTTTACGTTCCTTGGTTTTGGCATGAAATAGAAGATGGGATTTTTGATTTCGACGGTAGAAGTGATGAAAGAAGAGATTTGTCTGGTTTTTTAAAGCTTGTTGATAGTTACGGATTTGACGTTATATTCAAACCAGGACCGTATATAATGTCTGAATTGAAGAATGAAGGTCTTCCTGGTTGGATCTATGAAAAAGTTCCGAATGCAATAGCAAAGACGATAGATGGTAAAATTCATCCAACTCGAGTTTTTTCGTACTTACACCAAGATTTTTTGAAATATGTAAAAAGATGGTATGAAAATGTGTTGAGTGTTGTAAAGAATCATAACGTCATTCTTGTTCAAATAGACAATGAAGTTGGTATGTTACAGTGGATAACAGGGCATGGAGACTATAACGAAGATACGATAATACGTTTCAAAGAATTTTTAAAACGTACTGATATGGAGTGTTATGAAGAACTAAGAAGTTGGAGTTACGGTAAAAGTTTTTCAAAAAGGTTATTGAAAAGGTATCATGAATTTTCAAGGGAATACTATGCTGAATATCTCCAAACGCTTGCAAATTACGTGAAAGAGTCGGGAATAGATGTACCTGTGATCGTGAACATACACGGTTTTGACATGGTTGAGTATGCAAAGAGGGGCAAGAATTATCCAATTGGTGTTTCACAACTTATGAATGCTTCAAAAATAGAAAACGCAATACTGTCTGGTGATTATTATATAGGCAATGTTGTACACGAGAATTTTTCAGATCTTGCAATTGCCAACGCTATTATGTACGCAGTTCAGAATAGGAATCAGCCGTTGTTTTCTGCTGAATTTCAAAGTGGTTTTCAAATGGATCGACCAAAGTTGTTACCGTCCACGTTAGACCTTACATCACGATTATGTGTTGGCCAGGGGATGAACGGAATAAATTATTACATGTTCGTTGGTGGAGAAAATCCAGAAGATGCTGGTTTGATGGGAAAGTACCACGATTGGCAAGCTCCGATAGGGAAAAATGGGGAATTGAGAAAGAGCTATTACGTTTTAAAAAATTTGATAACAGAGATAAGGGAAATTGAAGAAGAGCTTTTGTGTTCAAAACCTGTTTTTGAAACTTTCTTTGGTTTCATACCTTCGTATTATTCAACTGAATACTTCTCAGAACACGGCTTTAGCATTTCGGATTTATCTTTCAAAAGAAATATCTCGATATTCGACGGTGTTATCAGAGGACTTAAGCTTTTGAATTACAGCTTTGGTGGTGTCAATCTTGAGCAAGATGGTGATTTAGATCCAAAAATTTTCAACTCTTTGTGGGTTTTTTCGTACATATTCATGCCAAGGGATGTTCAAATTAAATTGACAAGGTATGTAAAAGATGGTGGAAAGTTGGTTCTATTCCCGGAAATTCCCCTGTACGATGAATTTGGAGATGAATGCCTTGAACTGTACAAAATGCTTGAAATTTCCAAAGTGGATAAGTACGGTTGGAAATTTGCACATCTCTTTGATACAGAAGTGAACGCCTATCATATAGATGGTTACGAACTATGCGGTGAATATGAACCTTTCGGATGGGATAATGATGGAAATGTCTGTGCTTTTAAAAAGAATTTTTCAAATGGCTTGATCTTTATGCTTGGTTGTGGAGTTGAACTCGAAAGAGAGTACAAATTGAAGGTAATAGAAAGCATTTGTAAGGCTGTGGGTATACGAAAAACTCTTGATTTGATTTCAGAAGACGGTTTTGTTGATGGATACATTCGTAGATCCGACAGAGAAGATATAGTCTTTTTGAACAATTACGATGATTACGATAAGAAAGTTGAAATTATTATCGATGGAGTAAAATGTACAACAGTAAATTTACAATCCCGAAGTGGAAAAATATTAAGATTTAAACTTACCGATTCCGGATTCCGGTCTCCGGTTTCCGATAAAATGATAAGTGTTAAAGGGGAGTGAAGAATTCTATGGACAGATTATTTGAAAGCAAATACGGTTATTTCACCAAAGATGGAAAAGAATATGTAATCACAAATCCTTACACTCCACGCCCGTGGGTTAATGTTATAAGCAACGGCGATTATTCGATAATAGCTTCTCATACAGGTAGTGGTTATTCATGGCGAGGTAACGCAGGTCAGAATAGAATTACCAGACTGTACCAAGACCTCATCAAAGATAACTGGGGAAAGTATTACTATATAAGAGACATTGAAAGTGGCAGGTTCTGGTCTGCCACATGGAAGCCTGTTAAAGCTGTGTACCAATTTTACGAAGTTGTACATGGTATAGGTTACACGATTTATAAGCATAAAGTTGACAATATATATTCAGAGCTAAGAGTCTTCGTTGCGATAGATTCTCCTGTAGAATTTGCGTGGTTAACGTTGAAGAATGAAGATAACAAACCAAGAAAACTTGATGTCACTTCTTACTTTGAATGGGTACTCGGCAACTTCCCAGATGAGCATAGAGAATTCCACAAGTTATTCATTGATCCTTCCTTTGAAAATAACACTATCTATGTGAAAAAATACTTGGGACAATTTCCAGATGAAAAGGGAAGATGGAATAACACCGATTGGGATCATATAGCGTTTCACAGTGTCAGTGTACCTGTAAAGTCGTTCACGTGTGATAAGGAAAGCTTCATTGGTATGTACGGCAGTGAAGAACATCCACAAGCGATGAGAACGAATACGTTACCGAATAAATGCGATAGATTCGGTGATGCATGTGCATCGTTGCAAGTTGAAATTGATCTTGCGCCGGGTGAAATGAAAGAGATAGTCTTTACAATTGGTGCCGCAAAGATCGGTGAAGAGGATCCAAAAACACTTGAGCAAAGGTATACGAATATCGATAGTGCAAGAAATGAGCTGGAAAATGTGAAGAAGTTCTGGATGGATATGCTTGAAAGAGAGTTAGTTGAAACTCCAGATGATGGACTGAACGTAATGACGAATTACTGGCTTAAGTACCAAGCCATATCTGGAAGAATCTGGGCGAAATCCGGATATTACCAAGTCTCAGCCGGTTATGGTTTCAGAGACCAGTTACAGGATGCACAGATATTCTTCGCAATTAAACCTGAACTTGCAAGAAAGCAGATTCTTTTGCATGCAGCTCATCAATTCCAAGAGGGTGATGTGTTGCACTGGTGGTTTACCATCCGTGGTGGTGGACCAAGAACACATTGTTCTGATGATTTATTGTGGTTACCGTTCATAACACAGGAATACATCAAAGAAACGCTTGATTATTCTATTCTTGATGAAGTTGTCCCATTCGTAGATGGTGGACAGGCAACGTTGTATGAACACTGCAAGAGAGCTATAGAAAAATCGTTCAAGAGATTTTCGCCAAGAGGCTTGCCTTTAATTGGTGAAAATGACTGGAACGACGGAATGAACGCAGTAGGAACGGATTGGAAAGGTGAGAGTATCTGGCTGGCTCACTTTATGTACAAGCTGTTAGATGACTTCATACCTCTTCTGGAACAGAAAGGTGATTTAAGATTTGCAAAGAAGTGTAAAGACGTGCTGGAAATATTGAAAGAATCTGTGAATAAATACGCATGGGACGGTGAATGGTTCATAAGGGCAACAAAGGACAACGGAGAAGAGGTTGGTTCAAAGAAAAACGATGAAGGAAAAATCTTCCTTAATGCGCAAACATGGGCGGTGATAAGTAACATCACAGATGATGAACGCAAAATAAAAGCAATGGAATCAGTAAAGCAATATCTTCTGAAAGATTACGGTGCGTTGTTACTTTATCCCGCTTACACAAAACCACAGAAAGATATCGGTTACATAACACGTTACGCACCTGGTTTACGTGAAAACGGTGGTGTTTACACACATGCGGCAACGTGGGCGGTATGGGCATTCGCGTTGATGAGAGATGTGGAAGCTATGTACAAAGCTTACAAAGGTATATGCCCACCTTACAGGAGTTACGATATAGATAATTATTGGGCGGAACCGTATGTAACATGTGGTAATTCCGATGGACCTATCTCACCATACTACGGTCGTGGAGGATGGACTTGGTACACTGGATCAGCTCAGTGGCTCCAAAGAGTAGCAACACATTGGATACTTGGTATAAGACCAAATTACGGTTATGTAGACATTGATCCAGTTATTCCATCAGATTGGTCTGGTTTTAAATACAAAAGAGTCTTTGATAACACAACTTACTTATTTGAAGTAAAGAACACAGAACATGTAAGCTATGGTGTAAAGAAAATTCTATTCGATGGAAAGGAGGTTGATAAAGTACCAATTGTCAAAGATGGTAAAGAACACAAAATCGAAGTCATACTTGGACGGCTAAATTCGTAATTTTTACTGTATTTTGCACACTTGCAACTCGAAACTTACAACTCACAACTATTGTAAAGGGAGGGAAAGGTATGAGAAAGCTGCTATTGGTAAGTTTGTTGATGGTATTTGCGGTACTTGGGCTTGCGAAAGTTACGATTACATACGTTAACTGGAACCTTGGACTGGATATCGAAAAGGCGATGGTTGAGGAATTCATGAAGCTTTACCCAGATATTGAAGTTAAGATTGTGACAGCGGAAGGTAACTACGAAGATTGGCTAATTGCACAAGCAGCTGCTGGAAAATTACCAGATGTAATTATGATTCCAAACATTCCTATGGCATTAACAAACGACTGGGCTCTCGATTTGACAAAGATGGCTATGGCAGATCCTGAATGGAAAAATATCCCAGCTCCAATAAGGAATGCAACAGTTTACAACAACAAGATATACGCGATACCAGCTGGTTTGTACTTCATGGGCTATTTCGTTAACGATGACCTATTCGAAAAATACAACGTCAAACCTCTCAAGTTTGGACCAACGTGGGCAGAATTTCTGTCAGCAGTTAAAAAATTAACAATACCAAAAGACGGAATAATCGGTCTTGCGGAAGAAGTACAAATTCCTGAGTGGTATCCAGCGATGAAAAACCTCAGACTTGGTTGGTACACATGGGACGGTAAACAGTACAATCTCGATGACCCATCATTTGTAGAAGCAGTCAACATAGCAAAACAACTCTGGCAAGGTAAATACGTTTATGATGCACTTCCAGACGAACAAAAGAAACAATACAACGCAGGTTGGTACGGTGACGTTTGGAACCAAGGTAAGATAGCGATCAGATGGTCTGGAACCTGGGATACTCCATCTTTTGCAACTCTTCCATTTAAGAATAGATTTATAGGTGTACCTGGTGGAAGAACCCCTGTTGTTGGTGATTTCTTCGTTATATCAAAGACTACAAAGAATCCAAAAGAAGCCTTCTTATTCGCAAAATTTGTTACATTTGGAAGAGATGGAATTTTGAAGAGATTGGAAATCGATAAGAAAAATCAGTGGTCATCTATGCCGTTGACAACAGAAAAGGCTGTACTCGACAAATACTTTGCGGTAAAGAAACTCTATCCGGGACTTGACGAAGCATACGCAAAGATTAGCTCAGGTATCATCGAAGGTGTAAAGATTGTACCGGGTTATATCCAATCAAGATGGACAGCTCCAACAGGTATTAAAGTTGGTGACAATCCAAACGCAAATATCGGAGATGTCATTTGGAACGCTATGAGAGGACCAATTAACATCGCAGACTTTGCAAAACAACTCAACAAGATAGCAAATGACCAATATCAAAACGCTATAAAGAAAATTTCTATAATGACAAAATAATTCAACAAAATTGTATCTATCGGGAGGGCAACGTTTCTTGAGAAGAATATTTTTATTGGTTGTTTTCGTACTATCCACTGTACTTGCTTTAGCATCTGAAAATGAACTTATTGAATACTCAAAATATGTAAAGCAAATCAAAACCCCTCCATTGACTGGGGAGACCCTCTGGGCTTCTCCCCAGGTTTCTGTCGAACTTGAACCTGAAAAATCTGTTGAATTTACGTTTTCAGCACAACAAGCAGGATACTGGAATCTGAAGCTTCAGTATGTTGTACTATCAAATCAAATATTACCTCCTGAAATTTCAGTCCAGATAAACGATGAATTTCCATTCTTAGAAGCCCAGGCACTTCCTTTAATTCAGTATTGGCAGTACGATACATTCAAATTTCCAAAAAATCGATACGGCGATGAAATGGTACCAAGTCAACATGTCCTTAGAAACGTTGTATCTTACGTGCTTGAGGATACGACAAAAATATACAAATATCCTCTTTGGTTCAAAATCAATTCTGGAATTAATAAAGTACGAATAACTCTCAAATCTGGAAAAATACAGTTGAAAGGTATCTCATTTGAAAGGACTGAAAATTTACCAAAGTACGACGGAACAAAAATCTTGCAAGAACACAAAGATAAATTTATTCTAATCGAAGCTGAAAAACCTTATGCAAAAAACGATACATCGGTAAATGCTGTAAGTGTGAGGGATGTGACAGTTAAACCTTACGATACGTACAAACTTCTTTTAAATACATTTGGAGGAAACAACTGGTCTTATCCAGGTCAAAGCGTTGTTTATAAATTCTCCGTTCCACAGGATAGATATTACAAGGTAGCGGTTAAGTACAAACAAGATTTCAAACCAAACACTACTGTTTTCAGAAAAGTAAAGATAGATAGTCATGTACCATTCGAAGATTTGAAAAACATCAGATTCGAATACACGGCGAATTGGAAAATAGAAAGTTTGAAAGATTTAAATAATAAGTCAGAAATCAATCTTTACCTTACAAAGGGAGAGCATTACATAGAATTTGAGGTCAATACTTCTATTTATCAAGATGTCCTACTTGGGTTGAAAGAAATAATGGATTATATAAATGAACTCGCCTTACGTGTTAAGTATATAATAGGGGGTAAGCCAAACAAAACTGTTGAATGGGAGATCAGAGATTACTTTCCAAATATAGATAATGAACTCAAGGAACTTATAAAGAGATTGAAAAGCTACAAAGATATGGTGAAAAATATCAACAACGGAATTAATGCTGATTACACATCGTTACAAATCGCTCAGATGATACTTGAGCGCTTAGCTAAGGACCCAAACGTTATCCCTAACAAAATCGATACTCTTATAGGTAGCAGTGGATCTGTAATGTCGGAAATCAGCAATGTGTACAACAGTTTAAGACAGATGCCGTTACTTATCGATGAGATTTACGTTTATCAAGGCAAGTCCTTAGACAAAATCATCAGACCTTCGCCTATTAAAGTATTTATGGAAGGGACGAAGAGATTTATCAATTCGTTCAAACCGTCGAAACCATCGGAAGAACTAAGGTACAAAGAAGGTTACGTGTGTGTGTTGAATGTTTGGGTCAATAGACCAAGACCGTACGTTGATATACTCCAGCAATTGATAGACAAAGATTTCACACCAAAAACAGGTATTTACGTCAATTTGTCGATAATGCGTGACGAACAAAAACTTATACTCGCAAATGCCGCTAAAAAATCACCGGATGTTGCATTGGGTATAAGTAACTGGATACCATTTGAGATGGGTATCCGTGGTGCAGCACTTAATTTGATGAGGTTTTCAGACTTCGGTGAGTTCCTCGATAATTTCTATCCTGGATCCTTATTACCGTACTTTTACGAAAATCAGTGTTACGGATTACCTGAAACACTGGATTTTTACGTGCTTTTCTATCGAAAAGATATCTTGAACTATCTCAAAATTCCACTTCCAGAAACTTGGGATGATGTTAAGTTGATACTTCCAGAATTGCAAAGAAACGGTATGAATTTCTATATTCCTCTCGGTGGTTCCACATCGTTTAAAGCTTGGATGACCACCGCACCGTTCATTATGCAATACCACGGTAAATTATTTACACAAGACGGGGTCAAAACCGCAATCGATTCCCCGGAAACGCTAAAGGCTTTGAAAGAAATGACCGAACTCTTTACAATGTATGGTATGCCTGTTCAAGTTGCGAACTTCTTTGAAAGCTTTAGAAAAGGGGAAATTCCAATAGGCGTGGGAAATTTAACAACGTACGTACAGTTAACTATCGCAGCTCCCGAACTCGCAGGGCGATGGGGTATAAGAACTTCACCTGGTGTAAGATACGGTAACACCATCGAAAGATGGCAAACTGGATCAGCACAAGCGGTGGCGATATTTAACGATACGAAATATCCAATAGAAGCTTGGGGATTTGTTAAATGGTGGCTATCACCGGAAACGCAAAAGAATTTCGTAAACCAAGTTGTTAGTACCTATGGTATAGAATATCTATTCTTTCCTTCAAATCGTTATGCATTGGAGAATGTACCATTGAAAAGAGAAGATTTACAGACAGTAAAAGAACAATTCCAATGGCTTCAAGAAGTTCCTAAGATGCCCGCAAGTTACGTACTCGAAAGGGAAATAAGTAATATATGGAACAAAGTCGTACTCGAAGGGAAAGTGCTCAGAGTTGCAGTTGACGATGGTGTTAATGTGGTAAATAAAGAATTTGCAAGAAAATTGGAAGAATTTGGATATTACAAGGATGGGAAGCCTGTAAAAACATTTAAGATTTACACACTCGATGATATTTTAAAACTATACAAAAAGAAACCATCGGTAGGTGCTGGCATATGAAAAGATACGATAGAAGATGGATTATAACTTTTCTATCACCGTACGTTATACTGTTTTCTATATTTATAATTGTGCCGACGGTACTCGCTATATTACTTTCCTTTACAAATTTCAACACAATCCAATTCCCAAAGTTCATTGGATTCAAAAATTACATCACGCTCTTTACAACAGATAGCGTGTTCATGCAATATGTTTTACCAAACACGATAAAATTCGCAATAATAGTCGGACCACTTGGCTATTTTTTGGCATTTACACTCGCTTGGATGCTCGCACAGATTCCAAGGATACCACGAACTATCTTGGCGCTTATCATCTACTCTCCATCGATGACCGTTGGTGTTGCTATGCAAGTTATATGGCTCACGATATTCAGTGGAGATAAATCAGGATATTTGAATAGTTTACTTTTGAATCTGGGGATAATAGACCAACCGATACAGTGGCTCCAATCACCGAAGTTTTTATTCCCGACAATGGTTGTTGTAACGATTTGGAGTAGTATGGGAGTTGGCTTTCTTGCTATGCTTGCTGGTGTATTAAATACTGATCCCGAAGTTTACGAAGCAGGGTACATAGACGGAATCTCCAAAAGGTGGCAGGAGATATTTTACATAACTATTCCTCTGATGAAGCCACAGATGTTGTTTGGAGCTGTGATGTCCGTTGTTTCAACATTCCAAGCTGGATACATAGGTGTAATGCTCTCTGGCTCAAATCCAACACCACAATACTCTGGTCAACTCATAGTTAACCATATCGAAGACTTCGGATTTATGCGATACGAAATGGGGTACGCCGCAGCGATTTCCGTTGTACTTTTAATAATGATATGGATATCTTCTAAAT
>Ga0105160_1000815_pt1 | contig 13479 bp, 9 predicted proteins | sample GXS110809BmetaG_FD_89591 | JGI IMG/M metagenome (GOLD analysis project Ga0105160, IMG submission 89591) | Hot spring microbial communities from Gongxiaoshe hot spring, China to study Microbial Dark Matter (Phase II) - GXS 110809B | ecosystem: Environmental > Aquatic > Thermal springs > Hot... | reverse complement strand
CGTTAGTTGCGGCTGTGCAGGCGGCTGGGCTGGTTGAGACGCTGAAGGGCGAGGGGCCGTTCACGGTGTTTGCGCCGACGGACGAGGCGTTTGCCAAGCTGGGCAAGGAGACGCTGGACGACCTGCTCAAGCCCGAGAACAAGGACAAGCTTGTGGCGATCCTGACGTATCACGTTGTGCCGGGCAAGGTGACTGCGGCGGACGTGGTGAAGCTCACAAGCGCCAAGACGGTGCAGGGCGAGGAGATCGCCATCAAGGTTGAGGGGAGCGACGTGTTCGTCAACAACGCGAAGGTGATCGCCACGGACATTGAGGCGAGCAACGGCGTCATTCACGTGATTGACGCAGTGATTTTGCCGCCGAGCCTGACGGCGAAGGAATCGGCGAAGGACATTGTGGAGGTGGCGAGCGCGGCTGGCAACTTCAAGACGTTGGTTGCGGCTGTGCAGGCGGCTGGGCTGGTTGAGACGCTGAAGGGCGAGGGGCCGTTCACGGTGTTTGCGCCGACGGACGAGGCGTTTGCCAAGCTGGGCAAGGAGACGCTGGATGACTTGCTCAAGCCTGAGAACAAAGACAAGCTTGTGGCGATCCTGACGTATCACGTTGTGCCGGGCAAGGTCACCTCGGATAAAGTGGTCAAACTCAAGCATGCTAAGACCGTCCAAGGCGAGACTATCGCCATCAAGGTCAAAGGCAAGCGCGTGTTTGTCAACGACGCCGAGGTAATTGCCACGGACATTGAGGCGAGCAACGGCGTCATTCACGTGATTGACGCAGTGATTTTGCCGCCGAGCTTCAAGAAGAAACTCTGAACTGAAGACTTGCGGGGTAAAAAGAAACATCCTCGGCAGCTCCTGCCGAGGATGTTTCTTTCTGGCGCAAGCGCGCTCTACTTACCCGCCGTCCCTGGCAACGGCGAAGGGCGGTAGATGCTAGACGCAGGGCTGGGCGCACCAGGCGTGAAGTCCACGTCCTGCGGGTATGCGATCATGCCATGCTCCATCGCATCCAAGCCCTGGATTTCCTCCTCCGCACTCACGCGCAGCCCCATGGTCTTCTTGATAAGGAAGAAGAGCGCGCCTGCTGTCCCGGCTGTCCAGATGCCGCACACGACCACGCCGATGAGCTGGATGATGAGCTGCCCCAAGCCGCCGCCGTAGAACAGACCCGTGACACCGTTCAACGAGCCGAAAAGCCCAAGCGCGAGCGTCCCCCAAGCGCCGCTCACGAGATGCACGGGGATCGCGCCCACTGGGTCATCAATCTTCAGCTTCTCCAGCACCGCCCCGAAGATCATCATCACCACGCCACCCACTGCACCGATGATGATGGAGTCGAGCGGCGTCACGTAGGCGCAAGGGGCAGTAATCGCAACTAGGCCTGCAAGCACGCCGTTGAACGCGGCACCCACGTTTGCCTTGCGCGCGGTAATGTAGCCGTAGATCACAGCAGCTGCCGCACCTGCTGCCGCAGCCAGGTTGGTGTTTGCTGCGACCAGTGCCACAGCATCAGCGTTGGCGCCATACATTGCGAGCTGGCTGCCGGGGTTGAAGCCAAACCAGCCGAGCCACAAGATGAAGACGCCCAAGCCGAAGAGCGTGACTGAGTGACCAGGGATCGCGTTCGCCGAGCCGTCCTTGTTGAAGCGCCCGATGCGCGGCCCAAGCGCCAGCGTGCCCATGAGCGCTGCCCATCCTCCAACGCTGTGCACCACCGTCGAGCCAGCGAAGTCACGAAAACCGCCGCCAGGTACCAAACCTGTGGTGTCGCCCAATGTCCAAAGCCATCCCGTCCCCCATACCCAGTGCCCAAAGATGGGGTAGATGAGCGCTGAGATTACAATGCTGTAGATGAGGTAAGCGCTGAACTTGGTGCGCTCTGCCATCGCACCTGAGACGATGGTGGCGGCAGTTCCGGCGAAGACGAGCTGGAACAACCAGAACGCCAGCAGAGGCGCGTTGCCTACGTCGCCGTTGGCGCCGTTGAGGAAAAAGCTGCTGGTGCCAAACCAACCGCTCTGCACGGCACCGAACATCAGACCATAGCCCACTGCCCAGTAGGCAAGGCTTGCCATGACGAAGTCCATCAGGTTCTTCATCATGATGTTGCTGGCGTTCTTGGCGCGTGTTAACCCTGCCTCCACCAGCGCGAAGCCTGCCTGCATGAAGAACACGAGGAAGGCCGCGACGAGCATCCACATCGTGTCAATGCCGCGCACAAGCTCACCAGGGGTCGGGCCTTCTGTGTCGCCGAAGGCGATTCGTCCGCCCACTAGGAACACCACTGCCGCAGCCGCGGCGCCGATCAAGCGTGTGCTCACGAAACGCGCGTAGTTCCGCAAACGAATGGGTGCAGAAGGAAGTGTGTTCAACATCATTGCCTGCGCTTAAGCTCTCAGGAACGTCATTGGAACGCCCACAACGAGGTGGCGAAGGCTGCTACCCTAGAACAGGGATAACGGTCGCCAATGCTGCTCGCGCGTCGTGGCGCAGCGCTAGGGATGCATGATTAGCCGAACCTAGGTATGCGTGCTCACCTCCTTGACCTCACTTGCTTGCGAGCGCTTCGAAAACAGAAAAGCCCGCTGATGCTCTCAATGCATCGCGGGCTTCGTGGCTCGCCTTGAGTATTGTGCCTATATCTTACCACAAGGCGCGGGGCGACCCGGGTTAAGAAGATTTAAAATGCAGGCCCATCCCGCTAACCACGCTGCACACTCAAGACGCAACGCGACCAAAGGGGAAATGTGCTTGGAGGGGCATAGGGCACGATGAAGTTGTACTTCAAGGTTTTCTTCACGACTGCGCTCGTTTTGGTGCAGCTCCTCGCTTCGGCGCTTGGTGTTGCTGATCTTGCACATGGGCAGCAAGACCCGACGCTTACACCTACACCTACACCTATCCCCATTCCTAAGCCTGCGCGAGCAGTGCGGTTGCCGCCCAACGTGTTCAACATCGCCCTGCTCGGTGTGGACAAGCGCCCTGATCGCGGCTTCATGAATACCGATGTGATCATCATCGCAAGCGTCAACCCAGACGTGCCCGCGGTCACGCTGCTCTCCATCCCGCGCGACACCCTTGCTTACATCCCTGGTGTCGGTGTGCAGAAGATCAACACTGCGTACGCCATTGGCGGTCCTCGGCTCTTCAAGCAGACGATTCGCTACAACTTCGGGCTGGAAATTGATCACTACGCCATGGTGAACTTTGCGGGCGTGGTTCACGCTGTGGACGCGCTTGGTGGTGTGGATGTGATCGTCACCTGCCCGCTCAAACACACCTTCCCGCGCGACCCGTACTACATGGGTGGTCCCATCGTGGCGCGCGACTATGTGGACAAGTTCACAGGCGAGGTTTGGCGTGCGGGGACGCGCGTGCCCTTGCTCACGATTGACCTGCCGCGCCCCGGCGTGTACACGCTCAACGGCTTGCAGGCGCTTGCTTACGTGCGCGCGCGCTACGGCGTGCCGGGCGGCGACGTGGATCGCGGTCGGCGCGAGCAACGCCTCGTGCGCGCCATGCTCGCCAAGGTGCGGCAAATTCAATCACCTGCGGCGCTCATTCAGCTTTACAACGCCGTCAAAGACGATGTTGAAACTGATCTCTCGCTGGAGGCGCTGTTGCGCTACGCCCTGATCGCTAGCAGGCTTGGCGATTCGGTGATCCGCAGCTTTTACATCAGCGGAAATGACAGCGCTGGTGAGGCGCTTGATCCCGCACTTGCGGGACTTCGCGCGAACCGCGTTGCCTACATCGAGCGCGCGCTCAACGTCTCGCTCAATCAGCATGTTAGCGCTGGCATTCCTATCGAAGTGCTCAATGGCACGAATGATGCGGGCTTTGCGCTCGCTGCTGCGGATCGTCTGCGCGAGCTTGGTTTCACCATCACCGATGTGCGCGCCGCGGAGCGCCCCTATGCCCAGACCGTGATCCTCGACCACACGACCACGAAGAAAGGCAGCCCCATTCCGCTCTTGTTGCGCACGTTTAACCTCTCGCCGAAGCAAGTGGTTGAGATGCCACGCAGCGACGGGCCACGCCTCTCCGTGATCATCGGTCCAGACTTCAACCCTTGTTACTACGCGCCTTCGTTGCAGGCAACGGGGAGCGAGCCTGTGTCGGGCCGAGCCGTTGCTGAGGTCAAGTCGCCCTTAAAGCAATCAGTGGTGGCAGAGGCACCGCAGGCGCAAGCTGTGCAGGAGTTGCTCAACGACACAAGCGTCATCACCACTGCTACCGCGCTGCTCAGCGCGCAAGTGCCAGCCAGCTCAACGCTCCTAGTGCCCGGCACGCGCTTTGTGGTGCTGCCGAGCGTTGGTGCGAATGTGCGCGCCTCGCCGACACTCCGCGACTTCACCATCTTGGCGCGCCTTCCGAAGGGAGCAACAGGAGAGATCGTCGGGCGCAGCTTGGATGGCAAATGGCTTCAGGTCCGTCTCCCCGACGGTCGCCTCGGTTGGGTCAGCGCCGACTTGGTGCAAATCGTTGACGAGTCAGCAGAGCCAACGCCGACGCCAACACCACCGCAGCCAATGCCGATGCCAACCTCAACACCGCCGCAGCCAACACCAACGCCCATCCCCGCCGACCGCCCCTACGTGATGGTGCCTGTGGGCGATGCTGTGAACGTCCGTGCTGCGCCGAGCTTAAACGCGCGGATCATCGGCTTGCTGCGCTCGCAGCAAACGGCGCCGATCTTGGGCAAAAGCGCCAACGGATTGTGGTGGCAAGTGCTCTTCCAAGGACAACCCGCATGGGTGAACGCTTCGGTGGTGACGACAGTGGGGAACTTGGTGAATGTGCCAGTTGTGGAATAATCAGCGCCGCACATGAAACAGTACAAAGCGCCACCGCCAATGGTGATCGACCCCACCAAGCGCTATCGCGCGATCTTCAAGACGGGCAAGGGTGAATTTGAGGCCATCTTGTTTGCAGATAAGGCGCCGATCACCGTAAACAATTTCGTCTTCCTCGCGCGCGAGGGCTTCTACAACAACACCACGTTCCACCGCGTGATCAAGGGGTTCATGGCGCAAGGCGGCGACCCCACCGGCACAGGGCGCGGTGGTCCGGGCTACCGCTTCGCTGATGAGTTCCATCCCGAATTGCGCCACGACGGTCCCGGCGTGCTTTCGATGGCAAACGCTGGACCCAACACCAACGGCTCGCAATTCTTCATCACACACGCAGCGACGCCTTGGCTCGACGGCAAGCACAGCGTCTTTGGCAAGGTTGTGCGCGGCATGGACGTGGTGCTCGCGCTCCCTGAGCGCGATCCTATGCGCGCAAAAGCGCCGGGCGAAGTGCTCTACAGCGTCACCATTATCGAGGAGGACTGAGCGCGTGCTGTGATCGGCGTCTTCGACTCGGGGATCGGTGGGCTGACGGTGTGGCGCGAGATCGTGCGCGCGCTGCCCGATGCGCCGACTCTCTACCTCGCCGATCAAGCGTTCTTGCCGTACGGTGAGCGCCCTGCCGCCGTCGTGCGGGAGCGAACGTTGACGTGTGTAGGCTGGCTTGCTGAGCAGGGGTGCGACCCAATCGTCGTGGCGTGCAACACGGCTTCGGCTGTGGCGCTCGAAGCAGCGCGGGCAGCGTTTCCGCATGTGAAGATCGTGGGCATGGAGCCGGCGGTGAAACCCGCCGTGCAACAAACGCGCACGGGCGTGATCGGCGTGCTCGCCACCACCACCACCTTGCGCAGCGCGCGCTACGCTGCGCTCGTTGCGCAATGGCGCGCGTCCGCGGCGATCCTGAGCCAAGCTTGCCCAGAATGGGTCATTGCAGTGGAACAGTGCGACACGGGCGCGCAACTCCAACATGTCGTCGAGTCATGCTTGACGCCATTGTTGGCGAACAACGCGGACGCCATCGTGCTCGGATGCACGCATTTCCCCTTCCTGCTGCCTTGGATCGAGCAAGCGGTGGCGCGCTGGCGCGATGCCAACGCGCAATCCGCGCATGAAGTGCGTCTGATCGATCCTTCGCCTGCCGTCGCGCGGCAGGTGGCGCGGTTCTGGCAACCGCGTGTTGCCTTGTTGAACGATCGCGCGACGCACCGTTTCTTCACCACGGGCGACGCGGATCAGTTCGCGCGCGTCGCTTCGTTTTGGCTCGGTCAACCCACTCATGCTGCTGCGCTTACCCCCGCGCTGCAAGCTCTCGCCTAAGTCAATGACTAAACAACGCTATGGATTTGCTTGACCTTGAACTCCACTGCCACACGCGATACTCGCCAGATAGCCTTGTGAAGTTGCCTGAGTTGATCGCGCACGCGCGCGCCGTTGGGCTACATCGCCTTGCGATCACCGACCACAACGAGATCGAGGGTGCGCTGCGGGCGCACGAAATGGCGCCAGACCTCATCATCGTGGGCGAGGAGGTGCTCGCGCAAGAGGGTGAGTTGCTTTGCTTGTTCATCCACGAGCGCATCCCGCCAGGGTTGCCCTTGGCAGAGACGATCGAACGCGTGCACGCGCAGGGTGGCATTTGCGGACCTTCGCATCCCCTCGATCCGCGGCGCGCGGGCATTGGCTTGGAGAACTTGCTGCGCTACATGCCGCACTTCGACTTCATCGAGGTCTTCAACGCGCGGCTGCGCGACCCCAGCAAGAACGCTGAGGCTGCGCGCATCGCATTGGAGCACGACGTGCCTGGCATCTGCACCAGCGACGCGCACACCCTCGCCGAAGTGGGGATCAGCCGCACGCGCATCCGCCCCTACACCTCGCCTCAAGATTTCGTGGCTGCGCTACGCAAGGCGGAGTTCGTGCCGCATTACAGCTCCCTCATGGCGAACATCGGCTCGCGGCTTGCAGTGCTCGCGCGTGAGTTGGGCTTGGCGCGCTGAGCTTTGGGATCAACGGCGTTCACGTTTGACCAACGCGCGATCGCCGCGTTACACGCAGGCGCAATTACACTTGAGCAAAACCTTAGCGGAGCACGATACGCCATGCCACAAAATCTCTGGAACGACCAAGAGGCGCTGGGGTTGAACCCTCTAGGGTTGCTCGTCTATCGCTCGCGCTTGCTCGGCGCTGATCGCAGCGTGGTCAACATCTTTGGTGGGAACACCTCGGTCAAAAGTGTCGAGCGCGATCATCTCGGGCGCGCGGTGAACGTGTTGTGGGTGAAGGGCAGCGGGAGCGACCTCGCTACGTGTACAGAGAAGGACTTCGCTGGTTTGAAGCTCGACGAGGTGTTGCCGCTCATGGCGCGCGACGCGATGAGCGACGAGGAGATGATCGCTTACCTCGCGCGTTGCCAATTCGAGCCGAACCGCCCGCGCCAATCCATCGAGACGCTGCTGCACGCCTTCACGCCTCACGCGCACGTGGATCACACGCACCCTGACGCGATCATCGCGCTTGCCTGCGCGGCACGTGGTGAGGCGGCTGCGCGCGAGGTGTTCGGCGAAACCATGATTTGGGCGCCATACATGCGCCCAGGCTTTGCGCTGAGCAAATACATCGCTGAGCGCCTGCGCGAACATCCAGAAGCCACGTGCGTGATCATGGGCAAGCACGGCTTGATCACATGGGGCGAGAACGCGAAGCAGTGCTACTTGAACACGTTGGCGCACATCCAACGCGCCGAAGAGGCGCTGCGCGAGGCGGAGCGCCGCGTTTTCGTTGCCGTCAGCCCGCATGCGCCGCAACTCACACCGCAACAACGCGCTGAGGTCGCCGCCGCGGTGATGCCCACGCTACGCGGCGCGGTCAGCGCCCAACGGCGCCAAATCGTGCTCTTCGACGACGGCGAGGACGTGTTGCAGTTTCTCGCGCGCGCCGATGCCGAGCCGCTCTCCCAAGTGGGCGCGGCCTGCCCCGATCACCTCGTACACACCAAGCGCGTGCCGCTGTTTGTCCAGTGGGACGGGCAAGACGTTGTGGCGCTCAAGCAAGCGCTCGCGCAAGGCGTCGCTGATTACATCGCGCGCTACGCAGCGTATTTCCAGCGCCATAACGCCGACCCCAGCGTAAAGATGATGGACCCCGCGCCGCGCATTGTTTTGGTGCCGGGCTTGGGCATGTTCACGACTGGGCGCGATGCCTTCCAAGCTGATGTGGCGCGCCAGCTCTATCACCGCGCGATTGCCGTCATGACGTTGTGCACGCGCGTGGACCAGTTCACCTCGCTGGATGAGCGTGAAACGTTCGAGATCGAGTACTGGCCTCTGGAGCTGTACAAGCTCACGCTCCGCCCGCCAGAGCGCGAGCTTGCTGGGCGCGTCGCGTTCGTCACGGGCGGCGCAAGCGGCATTGGTCGCGCCATCGCACGCCGCCTGGCGCAAGAAGGCGCGCACGTGGTGATCGCCGATATCAACCTTGAAGGCGCGCAAGCTGTCGCTGATGAGATTTGCAAAGCGCAAGGCTTCAAGCGCGCGCTTGCTGTGCGTTGCGACGTGACGCGCGAGGATGAAGTTGCGCGCGCTTTCGCCGAGATGGCGCGCGCCTATGGTGGTGTGGATATTGTGGTGAACAACGCCGGCATCGCCACCAGCGCGCCCATCGAGGAAACCACGCTTGCCGATTGGCAACGCAACATGGACGTGTTGGCGACGGGTTATTTCCTCGTCGCGCGCGAGGCGTTCCGCATGTTGAAACAGCAAGGACGCGGTGGCGCGCTGGTGTTCATCGCTAGCAAGAACAGCGTTTACGCTGGCAAGAACGCCAGCGCCTATAGCGCGGCAAAAGCTGCCGAGCTGCACCTCGCGCGCTGCCTTGCCGAAGAGGGCGGCGCTTTCGGCATTCGCGTCAACAGCGTGTTGCCCGACGCGGTGCTGCAAGGCAGCGGCATTTGGAACAGCCGCTGGCGCGAGGAGCGCGCCAAAGCATACGGCATTCGCCCCGAAGAGCTTGAAGCCTATTACGCGGCGCGCACCACGCTCAAGGTGAACGTCTTCCCCGAGGATGTTGCTGAGGCGGTGCTCTTTCTCGCTTCTGACCGCGCGAGCAAGACCACCGGCGCGATGCTAACCGTGGACGGCGGCGTCGCGGCAGCCTACGCGCGCTGAGCGCCGACCCGAAATCAGGGCACTTGGTGAATAATTGCTAACAACCGCGCCGTTCCACGTGCTCGCGGCGCGCTCGGGACAATGTTCTAGGAGGGTGCCCCATGAGTGAGCTTTTTGACCGTATTCGCAACGCCCGCGGCTCGCTGGAGACGTTGATCGGCAAGCTGCCAGGCTACAAGGGCTACAAAGAGAAGGAGATGCGCCGCGAGGCAGACCGCCTGCTGCGTGAGGCGCTGGTGCGCGATCTCACGTTGCAACTCGACCGCCTCACTGCGCTTCAGGCGCGCGCCTTGGAGGCGCTCGGCGTGACGTGGATGAGTGACTTCGCCGCGGTCAAGACCGCGCTGCAAACGTTGATTGACCGCGTGCGCTACGCCCCGCAGGGATACGCAGGGTTCTTCGATGCTGTGCGTGTGAAGGAAGAAGCGCTAGATGCGCTCGAGGCCTTCGATCGCCAGTTGCTCGATGTGCTCCTCGTGCTCAGCCAGGCGCTGGATGCGTTGGAGCAGGCGCTGAGCGACGCCCCGAGCAATGCGCCTAAGCTCAAAACGGCGCTCGAGGCGCTGAGCAAGACCGTCGCAAACGCAAGCGCGCTCTTCGCGCAGCGCAGCAAAGTCATCACTGGCATTTAACCCAATCAGGAGGTCTTAGGCTATGCCCCGCATTTTGGATGTGATCGAATGGCCCGATCAGGGCCCGAACGACATCGTGAAGCGTGTGCCCGAGGTCGGCGCTGGCGACATTCGGCTCGGTTCGCAACTCATCGTGCGCCCCTCGCAAGCAGCGGTGTTCTTCCGCGACGGCAAGGCGCTCGATACCTTCACTGAAGGACGCCACACACTCACCACAGCAAACCTGCCGCTGCTTTCCAGCCTGATCGGTTTGGTGACCGATAGCCGCAATCCCTTCCCCGCAGAGGTGTACTTCGTCGCCACCAAAGAGTTCGTGGATATGAAGTGGGGCACGCCCAACGAGATTACCGTGCCTGATGCCGTCTTAGGCATGGTGCAACTGCGCGCCTTCGGTACCTACTCCATGCAGATCAAAGACCCGCAGCGCTTCGTTAACCAAGTTGTTGGCGCGCAAGGCTTTTACACCACCGGGCAAATCAACGACTACTTGCGCAGCATCATGGTGAGCGAGTTCGCCAGCGTGCTCGGCGCCGTGATGAAGACACGTTCGCTGCTCGACCTTGCCGCGTTGCAAGCTGACCTCGGCGCAGCGCTGCAAGCAAAAGCCGCCGACGACTTCGAGGCATTGGGGATTGCGCTGAAGAAAGCCTACGTGGTGAGCATTCAGCCGAGCGAGGAGACCGCTAAGGCCATTGCCACACGCAGCGCCATGGGCGCTGTCGGCGCAAACTATATGCAGTATCAAGCTGGGCAAGCGATGCGCGAAGCCGCGCAGAACGAAGGGCAGAGCCTCGCTGCGCTTGGCGCCGGCGCGGGTGCTGGTATTGGGATTGGGCAAGCGTTGGCGCAAGCAATGGCATCGGGCATGCAACAGCCGCCACCGCAACAATCCACCACGCCACCTACAAAAGCGCAGATCCGCCAAGCGCTCACTAACTTGGACATTCGCTTCGCCAACGGCGAGATCAGCGAGGAGACCTACAACCGCCTCCAGGAGAACTTGCGCAAAGCGCTCGAGAGCGCGCCAGAGTGAAACAGGAGGAGAGATGGCGGTGACCAGCAGCGCGCAAACGTTTGAGTACGTGGTCATTGGCGCCGGCGCGATGGGCAGCGCGGCGGCGTATCACCTCGCGCGCGACGGTCGGCGCGTGTTGCTGTTAGAGCAATTCGCAGTAGGACACACGCGCGGCAGCTCGCATGGCGAGTCGCGCATCTTCCGCTTTGCGTACCCCAATGCGGACTACGCACAGCTTGCAATGCAGTGTAAGCCGCTTTGGCGCCAGCTCGAAGCGGAAAGCGGCGAGCGTCTGCTGATCGAGACCGGCGGCCTGGACCTCGCCGACGATCCCGAGGGGTTCAACGCAGTGGACGAGGTGGCGCGCACGTTGGAGCGCCTCGGTGCGGCGTATGCGTTGCTTGACGCCGAACAAGTGCGCGCACGGTTCCCCATGTTTAGCATGTCGCGGGAAGGGCGTGCCGTCTACTCGCCAGACGCGGGCATTTTGCTCGCCGATCGTTGTGTGCGCGCTTTTGTGCGCCTCGCCCAAGCGCAAGGCGCTGTGGTGCACGAGCACGAAGCTGTGCGCGCCATTCACCCCGAAGGTGCGCACGTGTGGGTCGAGACGGCGCAGCAGCGCTACCGCGCACGCGCCGTGATCATCACCGCTGGTGCGTGGGTCAACGCGCTGCTCGCTGGATTGGGGTTTGCCTTGCCGCTGCGCATCGAGCGAGAGCAGGTCGCCTATTTCGACGCGCGCGGCAGCGCCGAGTTCCGCCCCGAGCGCATGCCGATTTGGATCCACTACCGCGCCCTCATTGCTTACGGTTTCCCCGACCTGGGCAACGGCGTGAAGGCAGGATTCCATCATGCTGGGCACTACCTTAACAGCGCTGACGAAAACAACGGGCAACCCGACGCCGCCGACTTAGAGCGGCTCGGCAACTACATCCGCATGCGATTCCCCGCGCTCGACCCAACGCCGCGCAACGCGCTCACCTGCCTGTACACCAACGCGCCTGATGAGGACTTCATCATTGACGCACTGCCCAGCGTGCCAAATGTGATCGTGGCTTCGCCGTGTAGTGGGCACGGCTTCAAGTTTGCTGTTGGAATTGGGCGCGCGCTCGCCGACCTCGTCCAGCACGGGGAGACCTCGTTGCACATTCGGCACACGCGCCGATTGGCAGCCCTGCTACAGCAGCTTTAGCTGCGCAGGGCGACAGGTAGAATTAGAACACTTGTCCAAATGGCGCGCTCCGCGAACCGCACCAGCGCCCAAAACGGGAAGAGCAAACCGCAACGCTCGGCAGCGTTGCCGCGGCTCAGCCTTGACACCTGGCTAGACATCCTCGGGGTTACGCTGCTGGGCTTGGCGCTGGTGACGCTTCTCAGCTTAATCTCGGCGCAGCGCACCCAGTTGCTGGAAGGGTGGCTTGGGGTGTTAAGGCTGATGGTGGGATGGGGCGTGTTCGCCGCGCCGCTCTTGCTTGGCGCGACGGGGCTTTACCTCGTTGTGCGCCGTTTCGGCGATCAGCTCCCCGTGCTCGTTGGCGTGCCACTGCGCCTCCTTGGCGCGCTGAGTGCTTATCTCCTCAGCCTGGGGCTTATTCATCTCATCACTGCGCTGCTGCAAGGGCGTGATGCGCGCCTCGTGGCGAACGAGGCGCAAGGCGGTGGCATGGTCGGGTGGGTGGTTGCCGCTGTCTTGCGCGGTGCATTAGGCGACTTGGGCGCCGTGATGGTGATGCTTGTGGGGTTATTTGCTGCTGCGATGCTCATAGCGCGCGTGACGCTACGCCAGCTCCTCGAGGACGCACGCAGCTTGCTGACGCGCTGGCGCAGTGCGCCAGGCGCTGCCCTTGGCAACGAGCTCCCCATTGCTGATACCCCTGTTAGCCTCTCGTCCTCAGATGACTTAGTGATCAACGACGCGCGCACGCGCCGTTTGCGCACCCGCCCAACGCCGAATGAGAACCCGCCCTTGCGCATCATCGGCGAGCCGCCCTCAGAGAGCGTCGTCATGGGCGCGCCGCGACGCATCCGAGGGCAGCTCAACCGCGTCCCTCCGCCGCGCCCGATCGGCGCTGGTGTTTCGCAGCAAGCGCGGCCCAATGCCGAACATACCGAGGTCGCACCAGCGCCGCTTGCAGCCTCGTCTGCTGTGGAGATACGCTCGCGGATGCAAGTGCAGCGCACATGGCAACTGCCCGACATCACGTCCTTGCTCGAGCCGGGCAGCGACGCAGCCACTGAGGAAGCCAACATCCGCCAAATGGCGGCGAAGATCGAGGAAACCTTGCGCGCGTTTGGCGCGCCGGGGCGCGTGGTCGAGGTGAATCGCGGACCGACCATCACTCAATTCGGCGTCGAGCCTGGGTTTGTGGAGATGAAAGGCGGTCGGCAGGTGAAGGTGAAGGTGAGCCGCATTGCTGCGCTGGCGGACGATCTCGCGCTTGCGCTTGCTGCGCCGCGCGTGCGCATTGAGGCGCCCGTGCCCGGGCGCAGCATCGTCGGCATTGAGGTGCCTAACGCCGAAGTCGCGCTGGTGGCGCTGCGCGATGTGATGGAGAGCGAGGCCTTCGAGGCGTTGCGTCGCAAGACGCCGTTGCCGCTCGCGCTTGGGCAGGATGTGAGCGGAAACCCTGTCGTTGCAGACCTCACCGCCATGCCGCACTTGCTCATCGCGGGCACGACTGGCTCGGGCAAAAGCGTGTGCGTCAACAGCATCATCACGACCCTGCTTTGCCTACACACGCCAGATGACCTGCGCTTGTTGATGATTGATCCGAAGCGCGTGGAGCTGATCGGCTACAACGGCATTCCCCACTTGAT
>Ga0105160_1000814_pt1 | contig 13490 bp, 8 predicted proteins | sample GXS110809BmetaG_FD_89591 | JGI IMG/M metagenome (GOLD analysis project Ga0105160, IMG submission 89591) | Hot spring microbial communities from Gongxiaoshe hot spring, China to study Microbial Dark Matter (Phase II) - GXS 110809B | ecosystem: Environmental > Aquatic > Thermal springs > Hot... | reverse complement strand
CAAGCAAAACCTACAGCAAAATCTTCAAATCAATAAGAGGAAAAGCACTTAACTATTTTGTTTAAGGAAAACAAAACAGCAAAAACCTCACATTTATAAGTGAGAATTGTTAAACAAAAATCATGAGGTAAAAAATGATCAGAAGAATTGAACAGCAAAAACCGCAAAATTCAAAATCAGAGCTTGTCCGCGGGACTATTCAGCAGATAAACGACCGCGGGATCAAAGTTAATGATCGCTGGTATAACTACAGCAAGTTTTTAAAAGAAAAACCAGAGATCGCTGTTAATGATAATGTTGTATTTCTCGCAGTTCAAAATTTTATCTCAAAATTTATCGCTATTGAAAAACAAGTTGAGAAATCATCAGAACCCCTCTCCCCTACCCCAGAGAAAATTTTACTTGAATCTCTCAGAAGTGCAGTCTCAATCGCATCAACGCTTGAGAAAGAAGTTTCAATCAAGTTTTCAACGCAGGATATTATAAAACTTGCTTTAACTCTCTTTATTCAGAGAGCAAGTGAGATTTAAACCCGCGCCCGAGCAGGTGCCCGCTCGGGGATGAAAAACAAAAAGACAAAAACTTCACATTTAAAAGTGAAAAAATAAAAAACAAAAAATCAGGAGGTCTAAAATGATGGAACAGCTCAAATCAACTGCGGACTATTTAAACCATCTCAAAAATGTAAAGGAGCGAGCATTTGTTAGATTAGTTGAAATCAGGAAGCTTGTTCAGGAGTTGCAACGAGAAGAAGAACAAATCCGTGACTGGGCACTTGACTATGTGAAAGATTATCTTTTGCAAAACGAAAAATCCGCTGATTTTGAAGTAAACGGAATAAAAGTAAATGTTGCTGTGAATTACCGCAAAGTTTTTGACTACCCTGAAGAAATAAAAAAACTTGAAAACGAACTGAAACAAAAAAAGAAAACAGCCGAACTTAACGGCTCCGCAAAACTTCTATCTCTTAACCCCTACCTCGTCTTCAAGTTTTAAAACTATTCCCCCAAAGGCTAAGCCCTTCGAACCTTTGGGGGACCACTTCGTGTCCCGAAGGTATCGCTTTGCCGATGAACCTTTGTTAAAGGAAAATTTTTCCGTCGGAAAATTTTTCCGCTGGAATATTTTTCCTCTATCTAAAAAATGCTCTTGACATTGTCTAATTTATTGTATAACTTTATGTATAATTTAGTGTATAAAATATCGCAAAATAAATCCTTAACAATTATGAAAATCGTTTCTATAATTAACTACAAAGGCGGGGTTGGAAAGACAACAATAAGCATGTACCTTGCGTCAGCACTTGCAAAGTTCTTTGGTAAAAAGATACTTCTCATTGATATTGATCCACAGGCTAATACAACAGAGACAATGTTGCCCCCTGGCGTGGACATCAAAAAAATCGGCTCTATGAAAGAATTTCTTGACCCCGATTCAAACGAACCGCTTGAGAAGTTTATAATTCCCTCCAGAATGAAAAACATAGATCTTATCGGTAATGATCCAGATATACTTCTGATAGACGATAAAATACTTCAAAGACATGAGAGTCTTGAAAAACTTTCGCAACATTTAAATAAAATTAACAAGCAATTAAAGAATGAGTTTAATTATGATTTCTGTTTGATCGATTGCCCACCTTACATAAGCCAATATGCTTTGATGGCACTCCTTGCAAGTGATTATTATATCGTTCCACTTGAGGCAGATGATTCGTTCAGTCTAAACGGTCTTGAGATATTATCTACAAAAATAAAGTTTGTAAGGGAGTCAAATCCGAAACTAAGACTTTTAGGTTATATAATTAACAAACTTGACTTAAGAACAAAACTCGGACAGACGATGCCCCAGATAATAAGAAATCAGCTTAAAGAAAAACTTTTTAATACGCCAATTAAAATAAGTTCTGACATCAAAGCTTCAATTGCTGTGAGAACTCCCTTGTTTGATTACAAGCCAAGATCTAAGGCTGTGTATAATTTTCGTGATCTTGCTAAAGAGTTTCTTGAAAGAATCAACAAAGTTTAAACTTAATGCGGGGGCGATAAATGAAAAAGATAACAGACACGGTCGCAGAAGAATTACAAAAGTTAGGCTTTACCCCGAAGGGCACACCGCAAAAGAAAAGAAAAAAGGGGGAATCTTTCACAAAACTATCAGCGAAAGTATCACAGGAAAAAATTTCCGGTAAAACCCTTGAAAAGGATGTGGATAAGTTATCCACATTAGCGGAAATTTTTTCCGCTGCAGGACCTAAAAATGTGGATAACTTGATAAAATACGAGGTTTTGATTGAAGTTATCCACAACCAAAATGTTTTCCACAGCCCATCTGAATTTACATTGTTGATAACTCTTATGGCACTTGAATTCACAAGGGGGGTGATAAATGTATCCCAAGCCGAATTAAGCGCAATTACGGGGCTTTCTGAGCGTTCTATACGCAAAATTTTGAAGGATCTCAGCTACAAAGGATTAATTGAAGTTGACAGGATAAGAAATGCAAAATCCGGAGAAAATTACACATATAAACTTGTTTACCGGAAAATTTTTCCGCTGTGTTGTAGTAGTTTATATATAAATAAAAACAACTACAACAACATAACGGCAAATTTCCGCTGGAAAAATTTTCCATCGGAAAATTTTTCCGCTGATAATTATAAATCGCAACATTACGACGTTGGAATAATTAAAGGCGAGGGAAAATTCAAAAGCATAAGGATTGATACACTGATAAAAGAATATGGTCTTGATAGAGTTTATTATGTTATGGATATGCTCAACCACAAATACGCAGATAGAAACGTTGCACATCCTTACAAACTTATTAAATCTGTTCTTGATAATTCCAATATAGTTCATAACAAATTTTATCATCAGTTTAGAGGTAGAAAAAATGGTGAAGAAGTTGACATTTATGTCGAGTGTCCTTCATGTACACACAGGGGGATAGTAAAGCTTCGGGTTGGGGAAAAGCACCAGGTTCCTTGCTCAAAATGTTCTGCTGTTGTTGAGGTAGATTTAAATGTAAATTTCAGTTAATTCTGTCAATAACTGGATGCCTTTGCTATGATGAGTGTAATTGATAAAATACAGGAAATTGTCCCAACGTTGAACAGCGAACAAGTTGATGCGATAGTATCCACTGACGGACCCGTTTTGATTATTGCGGGTCCAGGCACAGGGAAAACTTTAACTATAACCCTACGAACCCTTTACTTACTTCTCACAGATAAAGCTCAACCCGAAGAAATTATCCTTACCACTTTTACTGAAAAAGCAGCATTTGAGTTGAAGGATAGAGTAAACCAGTTAGCAAGAAAACTCAACTACCGCAATAACTTAAATCAATTAAAGATAGGAACTATTCACAGCTTGTGTAACGAGTTCATTATGAAATTCCTAAATTATACCCCTTTAAAAAAGGGATACATTATTCTTGACGAGTTGACTCAACTATTCTTCATCTACGAGCATTTTGATGAAATAATCCCAATAACCAACGGCAAGTTTTTCGGCAAATGGCTGAACAAATGGGATACCATTAAAAATGTTGTCTCTTACTTTAATAAAATCACAGAGGAAATAATTGATATTTCTCTTCTACCTTCCGATGATTTTCTTGGAGAAATCGCTGAATCTTATCGGAAATATCAGGAAAAATTATTTGAAGAAAACAAGATTGATTTCCCCCATCTACAAAAAATCTTCTTTGATTTGCTCCAAAACGAGGAACTTTATCCAAAAATAAAACAAAAAATAAAATACATAATGGTGGATGAATATCAGGATACAAACTATATTCAAGAACAAATTTTTTTAAAACTTGCTTCTCCTGAAAACAATATCTGTGTGGTCGGTGATGAAGACCAAGCCCTTTACAGATTTAGAGGTGCCACTGTCCGCAACATCCTTGAATTTCCAAAACATTTTAAAAACTGTAAGCAAATAAAACTAACTATAAATTACAGAAGTCACAAGGACATCATTGAAAGATATAATAAATTCATAACTTCAATCGAATGGAATGGCTTTCGCTATCCAAAGCAATCTCAACCAAATCCTCAAGAAAATTTCCCTCAGTATCCAGCAGTGTTCTGTATCTGGGGTAAGAACAAAAAGGATGAAGCAGAGAAGTTTGTCAATCTTATAAAATTTCTAAAAAAGAATAAAGTAATTCAAGACTGGTCCGATATCGCTCTTTTACTTAAAAGCATTCGTCCAGAGTATAGCGAACATTATATCCAGATATTAAAAGATAATCACATCCCTTACTTTGCTCCACGAGCTAAATTGTTTTTTGAAAACGATGAGATAAAGTTGATGCTTGCCTGTTATTTAATAATTTTTGGATTTTACGATAACTTAGATGATTATCCGCATAAAAATTATCTTGAAAATGCTATAAAACTACTTGGAGAAAAAGTAAAGCAACATCCTTCTTTAAAAGATTACCTTAAAAGAAAAGCAACACAAATACAAAACCTTAAAGAAGGTTCACTTGATTTAACTATCCTTGATTACTTTTATCAACTGCTTGCATATGAACCGTTCTCCTCACTTTTGAAAGACAAAAACACCGCACATAATCTTTCTACCTTCTCAAAACTTATTGCAATTTTCCAAGATTATTACAACATCTCTCTTGTTACAGCTAAAAATAAACAGCACATAAAAAATTATCTTTTCGGAAGCTTCTTTAATTTTCTTATTAAATCAGGAATTGACGAATATGAAGACCCTGACAACCCAATTCCTAAAGGTTTTGTCCAGATCATGACAATTCACCAATCAAAAGGGCTCGAATTCCCAGTTGTTATTGTAGGCTCACTTCATAAAAATTTTGCTGTCCAGAAACAGGTTGATCGTGACCTTCTTCCCTTTTCAAAAAGGGGAACTTTTGAAACAGAAAGACAAATGACAGAATTTGATAGATTAAGGCATTACTATGTTGCATTCTCAAGAGCCCAAAAAATCCTTGTTTTAACTACGCATGAAAAACCACAACCTTGGTTTTCTCCAATCTGGGATGGACTTGACCAGTATCCATACATTGAAAAAGAAACCCTCAAGGCACAAAAGTTTACTTCAAAACCACAGTTTATCCCTAAAAAATCATATTCCTTTTCAAATGTAAATGTCTATGAAACCTGCCCACAACAATATCTTTTTTACAAAGAATATCAATTTCATCCATCCCGTTCAGCTCAAATCTTATTTGGGTCACTTGTTCATCATACAATAGAAGATCTACACAGAGCCGTGCTTGATGGCAAAAATGTTTCCATCCCTGATATAGAAATATGGTTTGAAAGAAATTACAAAGCATTGCTTCTTGCTGGTTTAAGACCAATCGCAAAAACCCAGAAAGAATCCGCATTAAAGCACGTAATCAACTATTTCACTCAAAACAAAGATCTCTTCCAAAAGATTAAAGAAACGGAGGTGGATGTGTCAGTTGAAAAAGAAGATTACATTATTACAGGAAAAGTTGATCTTCTTCTAAGCGAGGAAGGGAAACTCGAAATACTTGATTTTAAAACGCAACCCAAACCCCAACTTAATGACCCGCTTATGGATAAATATTATAAACAACTCTGCCTTTATGCATACATATTAAAAGAAAGATACGGTAAACCTGTAGAAAAGATGTATATCTACTGGACGGCAGAAGAGAAAAGGAAAAATGCTTTAATGGAACTTAAGTATTCCGATGATGAAGTTGAAAAAGCAGGTAAATACTTTGATGAATTAGTACAGAAAATCCGTAGTCAAGATTTTGCAGTTAAAAATCAACCCGACACCGAAAAGGTTTGCAAAGAATGTGATTTCAGATTTTATTGCTCTCAAAATGGTATAATTAAATTTAAAACAAAAGAGTTGGAGGAGGTGTAAATAATGCCAAAGATTAACATAACTAAAACCGAACTCGTCTGGCTTGGTAAATATGATGAAGAAGGCAATCTAAAACCTGTTGAAAAGCCAGGTCCTTATCCCTTCCAGATTGTTGAAGTGATAAACAAGCCAAGGACAGGCAGAGAAAAGCCACAGGGGGAACTCTTTGACTATTGGAAGGGAGATGAAGGAGATACCTTTGAGGAAGGCTGGAGAAACAAACTTATCTGGGGAGATAACAAACTTGTTATGTCATCACTGCTTGAAAAGTTTGCAGGGAAAATAAACTTAATCTATATTGACCCACCATTTGCAACAGGCGCTGACTTTAAATTTAAGATTCAGATAGGAGAAGAAGCAGAAGAAATTACAAAAGAGCATTCAATAATTGAAGAAAAGGCATACAGGGATACCTGGGGAAGGGGATTGGATTCCTATTTACAGATGATGTATGAACGACTTGTCCTAATGAAAGAACTCCTTGCTGAAAACGGCTCTATTTATGTGCATCTTGACTGGCATGTGGGGCATTATGTGAAAGTGATGATGGATGAGATTTTTGGGTATGAGAATTTTGTAAATGAAGTCATTTGGAGGAAAACAAATAGTCCAAAAGCACAATCAAAAGGGTTTGGAACACAACATGATATAATCTTTGTCTATGCAAAAAGTATTAATTCTGTAATGTTTAATAAAATTTATAGAGCGCTAGATGAAAAATCGCTTCAGCCTTATTCATACGAGGATGAAAAAGGTAAATTCAGACTTATAGAGTTAGAAGCGCAGGGTGTTCAACGAACAGCGGGTCGAAAGGTGTTCGAATTTAGAGGACGAATAGCACCTTGGCTGTACTCAAAAGAAACACTTGAAAAATGGTGGCAAGAAGGATTAATCTATAAAACAAAATACGGACGATATGCAAAGAAGCAATATCTTGATGATATTCCTGGTCTGTTGGTTTCTGACATTTGGGTTGATGAAGAAGTTTCCCCACTCCAAGGGAGTTCTACTGAGTTTTTAGCCTTTGACACCCAAAAACCTGAAGCCCTTTTGAAGCGCATCATCCTTGCCTCTTCCAATCCCGGCGACCTTGTAGCAGACTTCTTCTGTGGCTCAGGCACTACCTTAGCAGTAGCAGAGAAACTTGGCAGAAGATGGATTGGCTGTGATTTATCTCGTTATGCCATTCACATCACAAGAAAGCGTCTTCTTGAAATTGAAAATTCAAAGGATTTAGAAAATGAAGGTAAAAAATATAGGAAAAAGGCAAGACCTTTTGAAATCTTAAATCTTGGAAAATATGAACGTCAACTCTGGCAGGTAAAAACTTTTACAAATAAAGACGAGAAGCAGGCACTCCTTGAATACCTTACCTTTATCTTGAAACTCTATGGTGCAGAACCTGTCTCTGGGTTTACACACATTCATGGTAGAAAATCAAATGCCCTTGTTTATGTTGGTGCAGTTGATTCACCTGTCACAATTCAAGAATGTATTGAGGCTATGAGAGAATGTAAATCTTTGGGGCAAAAAGAACTCCATATCCTTGGCTGGGAATGGGAGATGGGATTGAATAATGCAATTCAAGAGATAGCTCAAAAAGAAGGTATAAGACTTAAACTTAGAACCATTCCCATGGATGTTTTAGACCCAGAAGCTGTCAGACGAGGTGATATCCAATTCTTTGAACTTGCATATTTCAAGGTTGATATTAAAACAAAAGGAAAAGTAGTAGAAGTTGAACTTAAAGACTTTGTCATCCCACATACCGACTTAATTCCTGATGAAGTCAAAGATAAAATTAAAAAATGGACCGACTGGATTGACTACTGGGCAATTGATTTTGATTTCAAAAACGATACCTTCAATAACGGCTGGACTTCTTACAGAACAAAGAAAAACAGAACTTTAAACTTGAAAGCTACCCATACTTATGAAAATCCTGGTAAATATAAAATCTTTGTAAAAGTAATTGACATTTTCGGAATTGATACATCACAAATTTTTGAAGTGGAGGTGAAGTGAAATGAAATCACCAAAAACCTGGGTTCAATATGATAAAACCCTTCCATACATAGAGGGAAGGGATCCCTCCGAGAAACCCACCTCTCATCTTATTAAAGACGGAGAAAATTCATACAAAGTCGTTGAAGGTAGAAGACCGAGCAAGATGCTTTTAGTGAATAAGCTCAGAGAAGAAGTTGATAGATGGCGAGATGATGATTATCCTGGTGTAACAGATACTACAAGAGAACTTTTATACTACTGGTTTTTTAATGATCATAAATTAAACGGTGAACTATTTAGATTCTGGTTCTGTCAGCGTGAAGCAGTTGAGACCTTAATCTATCTTTTTGAAGTTAAAAAATTTGATGACTTAAAACCTGTGATCGAAACCTACGCTGAGAATTTTAAAAAGGACTTATTTAAAAACGCAGTAGAAATCGTTGAAGATGTTCACGGTAAAAGAAAACTCATCCGTTACTTCCCTGAACTTGAACAAGAAGGTGAGCAGGAACTCCCTGAAAAAGGACTTTTAAGATACGCCTTTAAAATGGCAACCGGCTCGGGCAAAACCTACGCTATGGCTTTGATAATCGTGTGGTCATATTTCAACAGATCAAGAGAAAAAGACAAACGCTACCCTGATAATTTTCTCATTATTGCTCCAAATGTAATAGTTTATGAAAGATTAGCAAAAGATTTTGCAGATAATAAAATTTTTTACACTTTACCTTTAATCCCTCCCGCATGGAGACCCCACTGGAATATAAAGGTTACTTTGAGAGAAGATGATTCTCCTTTAAATCCCTCGGGAAACTTGATAGTAAACAACATCCAGCAACTATATGAATCAAGAAGACAAGAATTTACCCCCAAAAACATAATTGATGATATTCTCGGGAGAACGCCCCAAAAAGACCTTACAAAATCACCTGAAATTCTAATTGATAAAATAAAAAGACTTGATAACCTGATGGTAATAAATGACGAGGCACACCATGTCCACGACGAGGATTTAAAATGGCATCAAACATTGATGTCAATTCATAATTCACTTCCAGATGGGATAAACCTATGGCTTGATTTTTCAGCAACACCAAAAACACAGACAGGGACTTATTACCCGTGGATAATTGTTGATTATCCTCTTGCTCAGGCAGTTGAAGACAGAATTGTAAAAGCACCTTTGATTGTCCATCGCATTGACAAAAAAGATCCAGAAAATATAACAGCAGACAATGTAATTCAAAAATATGGTGACTGGATAACCGCTGCTTTGGAAAGATGGAAAGAACATTGTAAGGTTTATTCTCAGGTCGGTAAAAAGCCAGTCTTATTTATTATGGTGGAGAGGAATGATTATGCAGATAAAATTGCAGAAACTATAAGGAAAAGAAAAGACCTTGGACTTCAAAACCCTGAAGAAGAGGTTATGGTAATCCATGTTAAAACCAGAGGAGAAGGGTCTGCTGAAACAGAAATAAAAATTACAGAAAAAGACCTGCCAATTTTAAGAAAACTTGCACGTGAGATTGACGAACCTGAAAATAAAGTCAAAATAATTGTAAGTAACCTTATGTTAAGAGAAGGATGGGATGTTCAAAATGTAACTGTAATTTTGGGTTTAAGACCATTCACTTCAAAAGCGCAGATTCTACCAGAGCAAGCAGTTGGGAGAGGTTTGAGATTAATGAGAAACATAAGTCCAGACCACACCCAGACACTTGAAGTTATGGGAACAGAAGCATTTGAAGAATTTGTCAGAGAACTTGAAAAAGAAGGTGTTGGAATAAATACTGTAAAAACACCGCCCCCGTTACCAGTTACTATTGCACCAGAAAAATCAAGATTACGATATGACATAGAAATACCACAAACAGAGTATAGATTTACAAGAAACTATAAAAAAATTGAAAAATTAAACCCTCTAAAAATTCCTTCACTTTTCACTTCCGATAAACTTGATAAGGATAGAAAAATTTTACTGAAGATGGAATTTACTATTACAAAAACAGTGGTTCATCAAACAGCAGTTGGAGCAACTGAATTGCTTACTGGAAGAGAGTTATTATCTTATATTACAAACGAAATCCGCAAGAGAGCAAAACTTCTGTGCGATTTTAACATCCTATATCCAATAGTTGAAAAATATATTCTTAAAAAATGCTTTGAAGTAAAAATTAAAGATGTTGAAGATGAAAGATTAAGAAAAAATTTAAATGACATCTCAGTTCAAGAAGCAATTATTGACATTCTTGCAAAGGAAATAGGTAAAGTTTCTGCTGAATCAAAAGATGAGGTATTGAAAACAGGTACAATAAAATTATCCCAGTTTCCACCATTTACTTGGAGAAGAAAACACCTAAGATGCAAAAAAACAGTTTTTAATTTTGTGGCTGTATATAATGATTTTGAAGCAGAGTTTGCTGAATTTCTGGACCAATCTCCTGATATAGATCGCTTTGCTGCGCTTGCTGATAAATTTTCAGTTGATTACTTAAGTTCAAGAGGAGCAATCCGATTTTATTATCCTGATTTTATAGCAGTTCAGAAAATAAATAGAAAAGAAATTTTCTGGATAATTGAAACAAAAGGTAGAGAATACGAAGATACAGACAGAAAAGATCAGGCGATTAAAAAGTGGTGTGAAGACATAAGCAAACAAACAAAATCCGAGTGGAGATACATAAAGGTTCTACAAACCGAGTTTAAATCAAACAAATCAAAATACAAAAATTTTAACGAACTTATAAAACATTTGAGATCCTCAGCTTGTTAGGAAACCTCTTGGTGATCTTTATCAGAGCCACGAAGTGGTCCCCCTAGGGACGATCCCCCTAAGGGGTCTTTATAGGATCTTAGAGGCTCCTTGGAATCTTCAGGAGAAGTAAATAATTTTCCTGATGAAGAAATTGCTTTAAAGAGTTTTATAAAATGTTTGAATTATTAAATTTATCTATCCTAACCAGCCATGAATAAAATAACTGTGAAAATAAAGTGTGAAAAGAGGGAAAATGAGTATCTGAAACCATTTGTGAAGTTTTACTTGCACTCGTATTTTCACAAGGTAAAAGATGTGGATATTGATTGCCCAGATAATAATAATCAGCAAAAAGCTCCAGATTATTTCTTAATTCAACCGAAGATTGCCGTTGAAATAAAAGAAGTTCATGATAGAGAAGAATTAGAGAGATCGAAATCAATAGGGTATAATGCGAAAAGATTACAGGAAGAATTAAACAGGCACACAAAAGACCCGGATTTTCCAAAAGGCGTTTATTTTCTTAAATACCCCTATAATTTAAAAATTAAAAAGGGTGAGGAGAAAACAGTAGCTGACAGTATTATAAGTGCAATTCGGAACAATCAGAAAAACATCTATATTGAAAGGATAGGAAATTTTGAAGTAATACGCGAGTCTAAAGGAAAAGAAAACAAGATAGTATTAGCAATTTCAACATATGCCGTTTCGTTCAATCCCGCAGAAACTATCTATAAAAACATCGTCTCTAAAATCACTTATGCTGATAAGCAATTTGAAACCTTAACAGCGAAGAAGAAAATTCTATTGTTGGTTGATAAGTGTTTTTGGAGCACTTGGAATGATGAGACAAGTGATTTCATCGAAGCCTTAACCTATTCTTATAAAGACCTCTTAAATTATAAAAATATTGAAGAGATCTGGCTCCAGCGAGATATAGATGGGCAATATTTACATGAACTTCTTTATAGCCGAGATTTTTTGATTTCTTTTGATAATAGAAAAATTAAACCTTCAAATAAACAACATAAACAACTATTCGAAAAATGGTTTTGTTCGCTGGAAAAATTAGGAGATGAATATAAAGAAAAATTATTTTTTGCTCTTAAACAATTTTTAAAAGGTAAAAAACCTTATAAAGTTTTCCCACACAAATTTACCCGTGAAAGGATGGTATCCCTTGGAATTTGGTTAGCTGAAAAAAATAGATTTAACGATGTAATTTGGATTATTGATAAATTCATAAACGACCCCGATCCAGAAGAGCCAGAAAAATATTCCGGTGATCCGAAATTTAACTACCACCAGCAGATTATTGAAGGTAATGATCCACTTGTTATCACTACTGTGCTGGGTCATCTTGCTTGGGTTATTCAGAAACTCGCTGCTAAAAAAGAATATATTAGCAAAGCATTAGTTTATACAGAAAAACTCTTAACTCATAAAAATCTATATGTTAAATTACAAGCGATTATTCCCTTGATTGAAATCGCAGCAAGGAGACAGTGGCTTAGAAGCGACGAGTACAAAAAATTTCGTAAATTAGTTTTTAATCTTGTAAATCTTGTTGCTAAGAATCCAAACTATAAAGCTATTGCAAATCAGCTATGCAATGTTTTCGCATATTATGAAGACTTATCTACAAAAGAAGCGGAACAAGTTTTAGATGCTTTAAAAATAACAGAGCGGTCGGCAGAGCTTTTCGTCTATTTCGGTATTTTTCGTCAAAGACACTACTATAAAAACATTGATTACGATGGGCAGAGATTAGAAAAAAGATTAAGAGAGATGATAGAAAATAGGGAAGAAAACTACCAGCGATTGCGAGCAAGAATCACCTTATACTTACGGGAAATTTTGGTTGAAAATCCGAACGAGTTTGACACAATCAAACCCTATATTGATTTAGTATTAGAACAACCATATCAAAGCGAAATTTATTATATCATTGAGGAAATTATAAGTGCTCGAATAAAAGACAAACCAGATGTTTGTGTTCAATGGTATAAACAAATGCTATCTAAAGTTTCTGATTTTGTGGAGGGTACCAAGAAATTCCAACTTTCTCGGCTAAGCGATCCCCCAAACAAAGGAGTCCTTAGGACCTTCGGGAAAAGTGATTTAGGATTAATGCACACCGAAGAGATAGTGGAAGCAATTGCAAAGCAAAATCCAGGTGAGTTACTGGAGGTAATGGAAAAATTAATTTTTCTTTGGAAGCAAGGTGTTTTCGTTGGGGACCTAAAAAGATTATTCGAAAGTTATAAATTGATCTCAGATGAAGGCTGGAGGACAAAAGTCAAAAAGAAATTTCAAGAAATAAAACTGAACCCCATAGTTAAAAAAATCGAGTGGGATTAAAAATCCTCACCCAAAGATCCAAAGAACCTCTAAGGAAACAACTTTGTGCTCCTAAGAACCCCTCTAAGCCCCAGATGAGCTCACCTAAAAAGTTCATAGGACCTTAGGAGAGCCTTTGAACCCCTCCGCTTGCTTTTTTATTCACACTTTCATATTATCCTCAAGGTCAAACGAGAAAAAATTTAAATCTGAATCTAATTATGATGATTTTTTCAAAAATTTTTGCGTTCCTCCCTTTGCCTGCGTTTTTATTTTTAACGAAAGAACCCCCTTTGGAAGATCACTTCGCCAGCCCTTGCTTTTCACACCCAGCCTTATTATATTTTTATTAGACATATGTCTAAAATCATTTAATTAATCAAAATGTCGCATAACTTAACCGAAAAACAACAAAAGATAGTTAACTTCTTAATCTCATTTACATCAAAACACGGCTACCCACCAACAGTCCGTGAAATAGCAAAACATCT
>Ga0105160_1000813_pt1 | contig 13497 bp, 11 predicted proteins | sample GXS110809BmetaG_FD_89591 | JGI IMG/M metagenome (GOLD analysis project Ga0105160, IMG submission 89591) | Hot spring microbial communities from Gongxiaoshe hot spring, China to study Microbial Dark Matter (Phase II) - GXS 110809B | ecosystem: Environmental > Aquatic > Thermal springs > Hot... | reverse complement strand
GTCTACCAGTACCCCCGCCGGCCCCACCAGCACCCACGCCACCAGCTCAGCCCTTGGTCCGACGGCGCCCTGCTCGCCCCGAGCGTGAGCTCGAAGCCGAACGCGAGGTCGAAGGGAAGCTCGCTCCTGTGCCCAAGAGGCGGGCCCCAGAACCGCTAGTGGCCACCAACAAGGAGATCACCATCACTGAGGGCATCACCGTTAAGGAGCTCGCCGAAAAGCTCGGCGTGAAGGCTAGCGCCCTGATTAAGAAGTTGCTCGAGGAGCGCAAGCTCCTGGTGACCATCAACCAGGTCTTAGATGTCAAGCTCGCAGAAGAAATTGCGGAATCTTTAGGAGCGAAGGTCACCCGCACCACCACCCTTGAAGAGGAGGCATTACCGGCCGCCGAGCCCGTCGAGGCCGAAGAGGAAAATCTGCAGCCCAGGCCACCTGTAGTGACGGTCATGGGGCACGTGGACCACGGCAAGACGTCGTTACTGGACGCTATACGTTCCACCAGGGTGGCCGAAAAAGAGGCCGGCGGGATCACACAACACATCGGCGCCTCAGTTGTCGAACACGAGGGGAAGAAAATCGTGTTCATCGACACCCCGGGCCACGAGGCTTTTACGCGCATGCGGGCCCGAGGCGCGAAAGTGACCGATATCGTCGTCCTTGTAGTCGCGGCTGACGATGGCGTGATGCCTCAGACGATCGAGGCGATCGACCACGCCCGAGCGGCAAAAGTCCCGATCATCGTCGCCATCAATAAGATCGACAAGCCCGAGGCCAACCCGCAGCGGGTTATGCAGCAGCTGGCCGAACGTGGTTTGATCCCAGAAGCGTACGGTGGCGACACGGTGGTGGTCGAGGTGTCGGCCCGAACCAAGCAGGGCATCCCAGACCTGCTCGAAATGATCCTTCTGGTGGCCGAGATGCAAAACCTGAGGGCCAACCCCAATCGGCCTGCCATAGGAACCGTGCTGGAAGCCAAGCTGGATCGCGGACGCGGGCCTGTAGCCACGGTGCTGGTACGAAACGGGACTTTGCGTACGGGTGACTATTTCCTGTGCGGGACTCTGTACGGGCGCGTGCGTGCTTTGTTCGACGACCGGGGTCGCCCCGTCAAGGAAGCTGGCCCCTCGATCCCGGTCGAGGTACTGGGGCTCGAAGAAGTCCCTGAGGTCGGTGAGACGTTCCAGGTTGTAGCTGACCTCGAAAAGGCGAAGCAGATCGCCGAGTTCCGCAAGGCCCAGGAGCGAGAGCAGCAGGTCGCCAAACCGGCCCCCATCAGCCTGGAGCAACTGCATAAGCAGCTCAGCGAGGGCCAGGTTAAAGAACTCAACGTCATCGTCAAAGCCGATGTGGGCGGCACCGCCGAAGCGGTCGCCGAAGCTTTACGCAAGCTCTCCACGGATAAGGTGCGCATCGAGGTCATCCACGCCGGCGTGGGTGCGATCACCGAGTCTGACGTTCTGCTCGCCTCCACGGCGAACGCCATCATCGTCGGTTTCAACGTCCGACCCGAGCGCAGCGCCGCCCAGCTCGCTGAGCAGGAGAAAGTCGATATCCGGCTGCATTCGGTGATTTACGAGCTCACCGACGAAATCAAGAAAGCGATGCTGGGCATGCTCGAGCCGGTCATTCGGGAGGTCTATCGAGGCCGGGCGGAGGTTTTGCAGATCTTCCGCATTTCCAAGGTCGGAACGGTGGCAGGTTGTGTTGTGCGCGATGGTGTACTCACGCGCGACAGCCAAGTCCGGATCATTCGGGACAACGTGGTCATCCATACCGGGCGTGTGGCCTCGTTGAAGCGTTTCAAAGACGACGTCAACGAAGTCAAGAGCGGTTTCGAGTGTGGCGTGGCCATCGAGAATTTTGGCGACATTAAGCCGGGCGACATCATCGAGGCGTTTGTCACCGAACGGGTAGCAGCCGAAGCTCTGGTTTGATGTGCCAGGAGCTCATCAGCCGCCGTCGCCTGGCGAGCTGACGGCCGATGCCTGTATAACGGCGGAGGTCGATATGGCAGCCATTGGCGTCCTGACGTTCACCTTGCAATTGGATCACGCCCGGTCTTTGAAGGATAAGCGCCAGGTCGTGCGCAGTCTCAAAGACCGGCTCCGGTCTCGCTACAACGTGGCCGTCGCGGAGATCGACGATCAGCACCTCTGGCAGCGAGGGTTGATTGCCGCGGTCACTGTGGGGGCCAACCGCGCCATTGCCGAGCACACGCTCCAAGCGGTGGAAAAAGAGGCCTTCGCTACACTGGGGCCCATGCTGGTCGATGTGACGTGGGAGTGGATCGAGTAAGCGAGCCAAGGAAGCGACTTCATGGAACCCATCCGCCGGCAGCGCCTCGCTGAGGTCCTCCGAGAAGAGTTGGAAGAGATCATTAACTACGAGCTGCAGGATCCCCGCATCGGCGATGTCGTCGTTAGCGAAGTTTTGTTTCCGGGTGGGAGCAAGCACGCACGGGTCCGCATCTTAGTCCCGCCTGGATCCCAGCCGCAGCGAACAATCGCGGCTTTGCGACACGCACGGGGCTACATTCGTTACTTACTCGCCACACGTCTATCGCTGCACCATATCCCGGAGCTCGAATTCGAACCCGCCGTCAGTGAACAGGTGGCCGCCCACATGAAAGCCCTGCTGCGTCGGATCCGCAAAGGGCGACCGCGCGACCAACAAGAACCTTCCTCAGTGAGTGAATCGGCCGAAGATCCCGACGAACTGTTATGAAGCTACTGCGCGCGTTGTTGGGGCTGTGCTTCGCGGTTGCCTGGGCCGAAGAGCTGCGCATCTCCGCCCACTGCACGGCTATGGGCACCACTTACACCATCGTGGCTTACCACTCAGACCGGCGAACGCTCGAAACTGCGGTCGACGAAGCGTGCGCTGAAATCCAGCGCATCGACAGCTTCCTGTCTCACTACCGTCAGGATAGCGAGCTGAGCCGCGTCAATCGTGAAGCGGCCCAACGCCCTGTCCCCGTGAGCCAAGAACTGTTCGACCTGTTGGTGGCGTGCCAGCGTTACAGCCAACAAAGCCAGGGAGCCTTCGATATCACCGTTGGCCCACTGGTGAAGATCTGGGGGTTCTATCGCGGCGAGGGCCGCATGCCCCATCGAGCCGAAATTCGGCAGGCCCTCTCCCGCGTCGGATATCGCAAGTTGGAGTTGGATGCCACGAACCGCACGGTCCGCTTTAAGGTGCCGGGTATGGCTCTCGACCCCGGCGGAATCGGTAAAGGCTACGCAGTGGACCGGGTGGTGGAACGGCTGCGCCAGTTAGGGATTCGTTCCGCGTTGATCAGCGCAGGCGGCAGTAGCATTTACGCCCTTGGAGCTCCACCGGGCCAGCCAGGGTGGAAAGTTCAAATCCGCAACCCGTTGGCCCCCAGCCGCACCATCGAAGAGGTCACGCTGAAGGACGAGTCGATCTCCACTTCTGGCGTCTATGAGAAGTACTTCCTCTGGGGAGGACGTCGCTACGCCCACATTTTCGACCCCCGGACGGGATACCCGGTTCAAGGCACACTGGCGGTGTCGGTGATCGCTCCGAAGACCCTGGACAGCGAGGCCTGGACAAAGCCTTTTTTCATCCTCGGCCGCAAGTGGGCCCAGCGATTCAAGCCGATGGGCTGGCGAGTTTTCTATTGTGAAGATAAGAAGGACCGACCATGCGCGTGGCTCCCGTGAGTAGTCGATTGCTCGATGCATGTCGCCGGCGCCCGACAGATGTGCGGCCTGTGTGGTTCATGCGCCAGGCGGGTAGATACTTAAAGCCTTACCGGGATATTCGGTCCCGATACGGGATTCTGGAAATTTGCAAGAATCCGGAGCTGGCCGCGACCGTCACCCTCCAGCCGGTAGAGATCCTGGATGTGGACGCGGCTATCATCTTCGCGGATCTGTTGCTTCCGGTCGAGGTAATGGGGCTGAAGCTTAGGTACGTCAGCGGGGAGGGTCCAGTTATTGATAACCCCGTGCGCACCTCTATGGATGTCGACGCTCTGTCCACGTCCAACGTCGACGATCTCGGCTATGTAGGCGAGGCCATCCAACTAGTCAACCGGGCGTTAGCGGGTCGGGTCCCGGTGATTGGGTTCGTAGGAGCGCCGTTCACCGTAGCCAGTTACATGATCGAGGGTTGTGCTTCCAGGACATTCCTGCTCACCAAGCGCATGATGTACAGCAACGAGCCACTCTGGCACCGGCTGATGGGCAAGCTGGTGGACGTGCTGAGCGGTTTCGGCCTGTTACAGGTCACCGCTGGGGCCCATGTGATCCAGGTCTTCGATAGCTGGGCCGGAGCCCTCGGGCCGGACGATTACGTCCGTTACGTCCAGCCTTACTCCCGGGCCGTCATTGAACGGATCCGTGCCACTGGCGTCCCTGTGATCCACTTCGGGACCGGGACCGGGGGGTTCTTCCGGGAACTGCTGGCCGCAGGCGGGGACGTGATCGGCTTGGACTGGCGCGTCAACATTGACCACGCGTGGATGGAAATGAGCTATAGGAGTGGGGTGCAAGGCAATCTAGACCCCGCAGTTTTGTTCGCCCCGTTGCCGGAACTGCGCAACCGCGTGCACGAGCTACTCCGGCGCACCGGAAATCGCCCTGGACACATCTTTAACTTAGGGCACGGCATACTGCCCGACACCCCGGTGGATCATGTCAAAGCGGTCGTGGACTTCGTGCGCGAATTCAAACTCAGTTGAGCGGACGGCTGTACTGCTGCTGGCCTACGGGGCACCGGAACGAGTCGCTGATGTACCGGCCTACTTGCACCACGTGACGCACGGCCGACCTTTGCCTGCCTCTGTAGTGGCTGAGGTGAGCCGGCGCTACGCGCAGATCGGAGGTGGTTCACCCCTGCGCCAGTGGACCGAACGCCAGGCAGAGGCGCTGGGGCGCGAGCTAGGGCTCCCGGTCTACGTAGGCATGCGCCATTGGGAGCCCTTCGTGAGGGACACGCTCAGCCGCATGCGAGATGACGGGGTTGAGCGCGTGGTGGCTTTATGCTTAGCGCCTCAGTACTCGCAGCTCAGCGTGGAGGCATACTTCCGCGCCATGCAAGAGGGTATGGCGGAGTTAGGCTACCAACCCATGGTGCACTACGTGCGAAGCTACTCCGAGCATCCGCTCCTTATTGAGGCCTTTGCCGAGCGCCTGGCGAGGTTGTTGCCGGCTGAAATGGTGTTGTTCACGGCCCACAGCCTGCCCATCGCTATGCTTGATCCATCCGACCCATACCCTAGCGAGGTACTGGCCACAGCCCGACGGGTAGCCGAACGCTTGCAGTTGCCGCAATGGGAATTCGCCTACCAAAGTCAAGGCATGAGCGGCGGCGAATGGCTGGGCCCTACGGTCGAAGAATGCATCGACCGCTACGCGCTAGCCGGGATCAGGCGATTGGTCATCCAACCGATCGGCTTTGTGTCCGATCACGTTGAGATCCTTTACGACGTGGACATCCAGTTCCGAACCTACGCAGCCCAACGCGGTATCCACCTGGAACGCGCGGAGTCGCTCAATTGCTCGCCCAAATTCATCCAGTGTCTGGCCAATCTGGTGAGGACGACTTTGGCAGATTGATGCACGTTGGACTGCTCATCATCGGCGGAGGAATCTCGGGGCTCGCCACGGCCTACTACGCGAGCCGGGCCGGCCTTCAGTGCTGGCTGGTGGAGAAACGACCTCGTTTAGGCGGCGTGATTCTCACGGAGGAGATCGACGGGTGTATCGTCGAGGGTGGACCTGACGGCTTCCTCTCGGTTAAGCCTTGGGCACGTGAGCTCATCGAAGAGCTCGGTTTGGGCCAGGATCTGATCGGTTCGAACGATGACCGCCGCCTTACGTTCATCGTCCGGCAGGGTCGCTTGGTCCCGTTGCCGGAAGGGCTCTTGCTGATGGTTCCCACCCGGGTCTGGCCTGTGTTGTCGACTCGATTGTTTAGCTGGCGAACCAAGCTGCGCATAGCACTCGAGGTATTCCGCGAGCCGGCTCGAGTCGACCACGATCGCAGCGTGGCGGAGTTCGTGCAGGATCATTACGGAGAAGAGGTGGTGGATTACTTGGCAGAACCACTGCTGGCCGGCGTGTACGGTGGCGATGCGCGGTTGCTGAGCGCTGAGTCGGTCTTGCCAGAGTTTGTGCACCTGGAGCGGCGACACGGCAGCCTGACCCTAGGAGCCTGGCATTTGGCCCGAGCGAGAAGTCGCACCGCAACACCACTGTTCCAGTCCTTGCGCCAAGGCATGGGTTGTCTCGTCCGTGCGCTGGAGGCCCGGGCCCGACCCAACGTTCGGATCATCCATGCGGAGGCCGAGACAATTCACCACAGTGCAGAGGGCTACCAAGTGAGGATCGGCGGCGATTGGATCAGCACCAGGAGCGTCGTGGTAGCCTGCCCGGCCTGGGAGGCGGCTCAGTTGGTCGAGCAGTTGGACGGGGAACTGGCCACAATTTTGCGTTCCATCCCTTACACCTCTTCGGTCACGGTGGTGCTTGGCTACGATGCGGCTCAGGTGCCGGAGCCTACTCGAGGATTTGGATTTCTGATCCCGCGTGTGGAAGGGCACTCACTGATTGCAGCCACCTGGGTCGGAGTGAAGTACAGCCACCGCAGCCGCCAAGGCTTAACTCTGCTGCGATGCTTCCTCGGGGGAGCGCGGGACACCGGGGTCACCCAGCGATCGGACGAGGAAATCCTTCAGTTGGTGGAACGAGAACTCGCCCAGATTTTGGGCCTTCATGCTGCCCCGCGCTTCGTGCGCATCTACCGTTGGCCACTCTCCATGGCCCAGTACACTGTGGGGCACCGCGACCGTGTTGCCCGGCTGGAGCGGGCGTTGCTGCGCTGGCCCCGGCTGCACTTGATCGGTAACGGGTACTACGGGGTAGGCATTCCAGATTGCGTCCGTTTAGCCAAGGCCGCAGCGCAACAGGTGGTTGAGTCCACGGCGGTGCGGCAGGCATGACCGTGTGTTAGCCCAAATTTAGGAAGTTTAACTCATCGCGTAAGAGGCCACGACGCGCCTTCTTGAAGCTCTCAGGCAAGGCTCCGGATCGAGACAGCCCCCGCAGGCTGCAGCGATTTGGCGTGCTCAACAACGAATTACAAAGTTGCCGTCGTGAGTGCGTGGGATAATCAAGGCACGAGGTCAATGATGCTGATCCGATACGCGTTTATTTTGGCAGCTGTGGTGCCGGTTTTTGGGGCGACTCCGGGCTATGTGGACCGCCTGCAGAAATCTGCCGAGGTCATCGAGGAACTCATGAGGGCGCCCGACCGGGCGGTTCCACAAGACTTGTTGGACCGTGCCGAATGCGTGGTGATCATCCCCGGACTTAAGCGTGCGGGCTTCGTTTTCGGCGGCCGCTACGGACGCGGATTTTTCTTCTGCCGAAACGACGACGGAGTGGGCTGGCGTGGCCCCGGAGCAGTGAGGATCGAAGGGTTCAATTTTGGTCTGCAGATCGGGGGCACCGAGGCCGACATCCTGATGTTGGTGATGAACCGGAAAGGGATGGAACGGCTGCTGAGCAGCCGGTTCACGGTGGGCGGAGACATGTCGGCGGCTGCGGGCCCGGTGGGCCGCACGGCCGAGGCGAAGACTGACGCATTGCTTACTGCAGAGCTACTCACGTACTCTCGCTCACGTGGGGTCTTCGCAGGCATCTCGTTGGACGGATCCACCCTCCGCGAAGACCGTGGCGTCAACCGCGAACTTTACGGTGAACCCCTAAGCAACCGGGAGGTCTACCAAAAGTCGCCGCCCGCACCAGAAGTCGCTCACCGGGTGCTCGAACTTCTGAACCGGTACTCCAGCCGTAAGGGTAGGTGAACGAGCTTGGAACGCGTGCGCTGCGAGCTACGCTCATGCAGGTAGATGGCGTCCCAGACGCTCAAGGCCCGCCTCAAATTCTGCGGGTTCGCACAACAAGCTCACAATGATGCACGCCGCTCCAGCGAAGTCGTAAAAGTAGCCGGGGTGCACCAATACGTGCTCTTCCTCCAAGAGTGCGAGTACCCAGCTTTCTTCGTCGATCCCGGGCGGTAGCTGGAGCACCGCGTACCAGCCACCTTCGACCGGCAATAACCGGCAGGCGGATTTCGTCGCCGCGAGCGCGCGCAAGCGTTCCAGATTGTGCCGTAGACGCTCCCTAGCCTGTGCTTGGAACTCACGGCGCAGCTCCAACAGTACGGGCAAGCCTGCCTGGACCGGTGTCCCCACCGTCAGGTAAGTGTCCGCGATGAACGCTAACCGTCCGGTGATCTCGCGGCGAAAGTCGTTGGGGCCGCCGACCACAAGCCAGCTCGCCTTCATCTGGGGCAGCCCCGCTACCTTGGACAGGCCACTGAGCACGATGATGGGGCCAGCGTCCAGCCCAGCGACCGAGGTTACCGCATCCGGAGGAAGTTCCAATGGGAAGTCGGAGAATACCTCGTCTACTACCAAAACCAGATGCCGGGCTCGCGCGAGCTCCAACAAGCTCACAAGCTCAACACGCTTCAGGTAGGAACCCGTTGGATTGTTCGGGTTAATAATGACGATGGCTCGAGTCCGATCGTCGATCGCGTATTCCAACGAATCGAAATCGATTTGCCAACGGTCGCAGAACACCAGCTCGTACCGGCGCAGCTCCAGGCTCTCGAGGGTTGCAAGATACTCGAGCAATGGGTAAGAGGGCTTGGGGACCAACACCACATCGCCGGGGTCGCCTAGTAATTTGAACAGGTACGCATAGCCCTCGCTAGTGCCAGACACCAGCAAAACGGCTTCCGGTTCGACCGGACACCCTCGTTCTCGGTAATACTCAGCGATGGCCTGGCGTGCCTGCCACGCTCCTTCCGGCGAAGGCCGGTAGATCATGACGTCCGGGGCGCTCACAGCCGCTCGGATTGCATCGTCACGGTATCGGAAACCGGCGAGCGTAGGATTAGACTGGGTTAAGTCTAGCGGCTTGATCCCTCGCTTTTGCAATCGCTCCAATGCGAGCGCAATCGGGTTGGGCGTGCTCTCGAACGTGGCTCGACGTGATAGGTATACGTATCCCATGGACAGACACTTGAGGCTAGCCCGCTGGCGAGCCACCCCCTACATGACCCTTGCGGAACAGTACGAGCAACATTACCATAGGGCTTCCAGCGTGAACGCTATGCTCCACGAACGGTGCCATGTACAGCAAGGAACCGGGCTGCACCTTGTACCGCTGGCCGCCGACCCCGAGCCATCCTTCGCCCTGCACGAAGTAAAGGAGCGCTGGGAATGGGCTGGTGTGCGAGGAAAGTTCCTGATCCGTGTCGAAGGCAAACACAAGCACCTTTGAGTCCTCGTCCACGTGAAGCGTGCGGCTCAGGATCCCCGTTTTGGGCACCGGGGCCTCAGCCACCACATCGCTCACGAAAACATGTGTCCTCGCTCCCATGACACGAATTTTCGCACTGAAGGCCTCGACCGTTTGAATCTGTTGGGTTGCAGCGCGGGAACCGAAGGGGTTCCTCTGATCGTCCAGCCCACGCTGGGCCGATGACTAAAGTAGACTACTGGCGGGTGCGGTAAGCAAATGAGACCTATAAGAACCATCACTGTCACCCCTCGCATCCCACCCAAGCTGCAGAAACTGCGAGAGCTCGCCTACAACTTACGGTGGTCCTGGAGTCACAGTACCATTGACCTGTTTCGGCGGCTGGATAGCGACCTTTGGGAGGCCACTGGGCATAATCCGGTCCGCATGCTCGCACTCATCGACCAGAAACGGCTGGAAGAAGCCGCGGCAGACGACGCGTTTCTCGCCCATCTCGATCGGGTCGCGAAGGAGTTCGATGATTACCTGCAGGTGTCTTCCACCTGGTACTCACGAACTCATCCGGATGTCGACCGCCTCACGATAGCGTACTTTTCCGCAGAGTTTGGACTGACCGAGTGCCTGTCCATCTTTGCCGGAGGGCTGGGGATCTTGGCGGGCGACCATTTGAAGTCAGCCAGCGACTTAGGAGTCCCCACAGTGGGCGTGGGACTGGCATACCGCGAAGGCTACTTTCGCCAGCGGTTGGACTTGCACGGGTGGCAACACGAGGAGTTCGAAGATAACGACTTCCATAACCTCCCACTACTTTTGGAGCGGGACCACGAAGGCAAGCCTCTCCTAGTCAGCCTGGAACTCAATCAGCGGACCGTCTACGCCAAGGTGTGGCGAGGAGAGATCGGGCGTTCTCGCCTTTACCTGCTCGACACCAATCTGCCGGAAAACGCGGACCCTGCCGACCGCGATATCACCGCGCAGCTGTACGTCGGCGATCGCGAGATGCGCCTGAAGCAGGAAATCGTTCTGGGCGTGGGGGGCTATCGAGCGCTGCGGCTGCTCGGCATCCCGGCGACTGTTTTCCATATGAACGAGGGCCACTCGGCATTCCTCGCCCTCGAACACATCCGACACCTCATGCAGCAGTACAACCTGAGCTTCTACGAAGCTCGAGAGCTCGCTGAGCCAAGTCTAGTGTTTACCACCCACACCCCAGTCCCAGCAGGCCATGAATACTTCGCTCCCGAGCTCATGGAGAAATATTTCCGACGATACGTGGAACAACTGGGGATCTCCTGGACCGAGTTCCTCCGGCTAGGACAAAGCCGCCCAGCGCACGCTTTCGAGCCATTCTGCATGACCGCTCTGGCTCTCCACCTGTCCGGTTGGAGCAACGGCGTAAGCCAGCTGCACGGAGCTGTGACTCGACGGATGTGGCAATCCCTGTGGCCTGGCGTCCCCGAAAACGAGATCCCCATCGGCTACGTCACCAACGGTGTTCACTTTCAGTCGTGGATCTCCCGCGATATGGACCAGCTTTACGACCGCTACCTAGGCCCAAAATGGCGAGAAGAGCCCGCAGACCAGAGCGTGTGGAAGCGCGTCGAGTGCATTCCCGACGAAGAACTCTGGCGCACCCACGAACGCCGCCGCGAGCGGCTCGTTGCCTTTGCACGGCGACGCTTGCTGGAACAGTTACGCCGGCGAGGAGCACCCGCTGCTGAGATCCGCGAGGCAGAGCAGGCCCTCGACCCCAGGATCTTGACGATCGGTTTCGCTCGCCGGTTTACCACTTACAAGCGGGCCACCCTGTTCGTGCGCAACCCGGAACGCTTGGCGCGCATTCTGAATGACCCCGACAAGCCCGTCCAGATCATCTTCGCAGGTAAGGCCCACCCGCAGGACGAAGAAGGTAAGAGGCTGATCTACGAGATCATCAACCTGATCCGGCGGCCGGAGTTCCGCAGGCGTATGGTCTTCATCGAGGATTACGACATGAGCGTAGCGCGTTACCTGGTTCAAGGGGTCGACGTGTGGTTGAATACGCCGCGGCGCCCAAACGAGGCTTGCGGAACCAGTGGGATGAAAGCAGCTGCGAACGGCGTCCTGAATCTCTCGACGCGCGACGGGTGGTGGGACGAGGCTCTGCAGCAGGCTGAACGAGAAGGCTACTTCATCGGCTGGGGGATCGGACGCGGGGAAATCTACGACGATCCGAACTACCAAGACGAAGTCGAAGCCGACTCCCTCTACCGGATCCTGGAGGAAGATATCATCCCGATGTTTTACAACCGGGGTCCGGATGGCCTGCCCCGGGAGTGGATCCGCCTAATGAAGTCCTCAGTGACCCACCTTTGCTTCCGCTATAACACGCACCGCATGGTCCGCGAGTACACCGAAAGGTTCTATGTGCCCGCCCACCGCAAGTTCTATCGCCTCGCGGCAGAAGGTGCTTCTCAGGCACGAGTACTCGCCGCGTGGAAACAAAAGATCCAGGCCCATTGGCCCGAAGTCCACATTGAGCGCGTGGAGTCGGATACGCCTGACAGCGTAGAGGTGGGCGAACGAATTCGTGTGCGGGCGTACGTAGCACTCGGTGAATTGCAACCTGAGGATGTCGCCGTCCAACTTTACTGCGGCCCACTGGATCCAGACGGACAGTTCACTGAACCGGCGGTTCTAACCATGCGGCCAGCGGACAAGTACGAGCGGGGATGGATCTTCGAAGTGGATGATCACTGCCTTGTCTCGACGGGGCTGGTCGGCTATACAGTGCGGGTAGTGCCTCGGCACGAGCTAGCTATACACCCGCTCCTACCCGGGTTCATCACTTGGGCGTGAGGCCCACAGCAGTGGGTTCCCTCTGGCGCGAGCTCCCGGATCAGGTGATCAGTCGGGCGCGCTTGATCGAATCCAGCCGCGGGAAATGCTGATCCAGGTAAGCGTTGCCCCGCATCATGATCGCCTGCTGATCGGGCGCCTCCCCATAGCCCGAATAGAGGCTGTCGACGACCTCCATACCTTCCACCACCCGACCGAAAGGCGCAAACCCCTGGTCGTCCAAGAATTGATTGTTGCCAAGGTTGATGAACACTTGTGTGGTCCGCGTGTTCGGGCCAGCGGTTGCAAACGCCACCGTCCCTCTGCGGTTGGTTCGAATCACCGGGTCATCAGGGATCGTAGCGTTCGCCCAAACTTGGTTGACTTTCGGGTCGGCGTGCAAGCCGAACTGCACGACAAAGCCTTTTACCACGCGGAAAAACTTCGCATTGTCGTAGAAGTTGTGTTTAACCAAGTTGTAAAACCGATCGGCGCCACGCGGTGCCCACTCACGGTTGACCTCAATCACGAAGTTGCCCTTGGTGGTCTCGAACTGAACCCGGTACACGTCCGGGGCACGCTCGTTCAAGCTGGACGGATTGAGCAGCGAGGCGGCTACTGCCGGCTTCGCCGCTTGCTCGACCGCAGGCTTGGGAGCTTCGGGCGGCTTAACTTCCGCTGGCGCCGCGGCAGGACGTTCTTGCTCTTGCCGAGTCACTTCGCGGCGTTGGCCGCAACCCAGCCATGTGATCGCAAGGCAACCGCACAAGCTAACGCAAACCAGCGTCCTTACCATTAACTTGTCTCCCTAAGTTGCAACTCGCCTCAACTATACTACAACGACCCGGGCAGTTAGGCTGGGTTGAGTCGCCTGAACAACACTCGGGGGCCGGCCATGGCCAGGGTAAGGCGAACGAGTACTAGACCTGGAGCGTGAAAGCGCAGGCCTGAGTCTCTCGTTGATCCTTAGCGTTTTGGGGTTCCGCCCTTAGAAAACAGTGGAGCCTGCCGAAACCTCAAAGATGGCCAGCAGGCCGCCACGAGAGCATCAAGCTGGGTCGTCGATCTGCCCCTAACCAGGGTCTCGCGAGCCTGCTGCGGCTTGCGGGACTTAGGCCGCTGATAGAAGCACCTGCGATCGCAAAGCGTTGTCGGCTGCAAGGCGACCGCACGGCCGTCTGCGGCTGGTAGATACTCCTTACGCAACGTAAGGGTGGAAACAGCCCGAAGACCTGCGACGGTCCGCCTAACGAGCCGCATGAGGAAGACGACCTGGAGGTTGCACTGAGAGTCCGGTGGTTCGTCGGGTCCACACGGCCCTCCCGGAGCCTGCAAGGCTCCTTGGGAGCTGCGCTTGGCGGGGCCTCAGCAGACGTTGTGG
>Ga0105160_1000809_pt1 | contig 13589 bp, 11 predicted proteins | sample GXS110809BmetaG_FD_89591 | JGI IMG/M metagenome (GOLD analysis project Ga0105160, IMG submission 89591) | Hot spring microbial communities from Gongxiaoshe hot spring, China to study Microbial Dark Matter (Phase II) - GXS 110809B | ecosystem: Environmental > Aquatic > Thermal springs > Hot... | reverse complement strand
CCTTGGCCAGCATCTCTTGCCGCTTTTCGAGGCTCGGGACCAACTAGTGAAGAATCCCCCAGGCCAGCTTTTACAGGCTTTCCGCCCCCTTCCGAGGCCCGCCCGGGTTAGACAACTGATAAGGGGATTATGGAATCTCTTATCGCGGTTGTCAAGGTCTGTTAGAGAAGATAGAGGCCTAAGGGACTTTTTTCACGTATTATCTACCCTCTGGCAGAGTTCCCGGCGGACATTGGTCACCCCGCGTATCCCTTCCAGCTTGGCCAATAGGCGCATGAGCTGCTCTGCCCCTTGCGTCTCCAGGGTGACGAAGATGGTGATGGTGCCGTCCTCATGCTCTTGGGAGCGGATGCCTGTCATGTTGACACCTTCTTCGGCCACCATGGTGGAGATGTCGCGCATGAGGCCCACCCGGTCCCAGGCATCGATCCGTACCGCCACCGGATAGACCTGTCCAGGGGCACTCCACTCCACCTCTACTAACCTCTCCCTCTCTAAGGCAGGTAGGTTAGGACAGTCAGACCGGTGGATGGAGATCCCTTCTCCACGGGAGATGTAGCCGACGACGGCGTCGCCAGGGACGGGATGGCAGCAGCGGGCCATCCGGACGAGGAGGTCACCGCTACCGAGCACCTTCACCCCTGCAGGAGCTACTAGGGGCCTTGGGGTGGATGCCGGCCTCTCTTTAGAAGGGGGCCCTGTTTCGATCAGATGGGGTATACGTAGGAGGACTTGGGGGGTAGTAAGCTCCCCGTAGCCGATGCGGAAGAAAAGTTCCTCCACGTCGCTCAGGCCGAAGGCGCGCAGAAGATCATCTTGCACGCGGGAGAGCTCTAGCCCCAGGCGAGAAAGCTCCCGCAGAAGCATCTCCCGGCCCCGAGCCACGTTCTCCCCTCGTTCCTGGCGCTTTAGCCACTGCCTTATCTTCTGACGGGCGTGGCTGGTGCGTACGTAGCCCAGCTCGGGATTCAGCCAGTCCCGAGAGGGGCCTTTGGCCGTCTTGCTGGCGATGATCTCTACTACGTCCCCGTTCTGTAGCTGGTAGTTGAGGGGGACGAGGCGCCCGTTCACCCTGGCCCCCACGCAGCGGTGGCCCAGGTCAGTGTGGATGCGATAGGCGAAATCGATGGGGGTGGCCCCTCGCGGGAGCTCTTTTACCTCCCCCTTGGGGGTGAAGACGAACACCTGGTCCTGGAAGATGTCCGACTTTATGGCCTCTACTAGCTCCTGGGCACCAGATATCTCCCTTTGCCATTCCAGGAGCTGGCGTAACCATGACAGCTTCTCTTGGTAGTGGCGATCGGGCGGCTCTCCCTCCTTGTAGCGCCAGTGGGCTGCCACCCCATATTCGGCCACTTGGTGCATCTCATAGGTGCGGATCTGCACCTCTAGGGGATGCCCTCCAGGGCCCATGACGGTGGTGTGGAGGGATTGGTACATGCTGGCCTTAGGCTTGGCTATGTAGTCATCGAAGGTGCCCGGGATGGGAGTAAACAAGCTATGGACGATGCCCAGTGCCCGGTAGCACTCGGGCACGGTGTCCACCAGGATGCGCACCGCCAGTAGGTCATAGATCTCTTGGGGGTTGCGCCCTTCAGCAGCGTAGCGGCGCATCTTCTGGTAGATGCTGTATATGTGCTTGGCCCGTCCGTGTACTTCGGCCCTGAGGCCGTTGCGCTCCATCTCCGTTTGGAGGATGCGGCAGGTCTGCTCGATGTATTGCTGCCTCGCCTCTCTCTTGGCTGCCAGCATCCTGGCTATGGCCCGATATTGCTCCGGCTCCAAGTAGCGGAAGGCCAAGTCCTCCAACTGCCATTTGAACTGCCAGATCCCCAGCCGACCGGCCAGAGGGGCGTAGATCTCCAGCGTCTCATGGGAGATGCGTACCTGGTCTTCTTGGGGCAAGGCGTAAAGGGTGAGCATGTTATGGAGGCGGTCGGCCAGCTTTATGAGGACAACGCGCAGGTCGCGGGCCATGGCCAGAAACATCTTGCGCAGGTTCTCCGCCGCAAGCCGCTCCCCTTCAGCCTTGTCCTCTAGCTTCTCCCAGGGGATTTGGCCTAGCTTGGTTACCCCTTCTACCAGCCGGGCTACCCCTGGGCCAAAGCGTTGGGCCAACTCCTGGTTGCTCACCCCACAGTCCTCCTGGACATCGTGGAGGAGGGCAGCGGCCACCGCCTCGGCGTCCAGTTGTAGCTGGGCGATACTGTAGGCGGCGTGCAGGGGATGAGTGATGGCAGGATCGCCAGTTAGGCGCTTCTGTCCCTCATGGCAGCGGGAGGCGAACTCTAGCGCCTCCGATACCAACTTCACCCCATCTGGGGGCAGGTACTGGCGAACTTTGCCTAGGAGCTGCTCAGGGGAGACGTTATGAACCTTCACAATGTAGAGTCTAGCACAGATGTTGTGCTGGCTTGTGAGGGGGAGGGGGCTTTTAGTATCCTCACATTGGGCATCCTTGCGCATGTAGGCCATGTCCTTACGTTACCAGGCCCCTCGCGGCACCCAGGACATCTTGCCTGAAGACCAGGCTTACTGGGACTACGTGCGGGATACCGCATCCCGTATCTGTCGCCTTTTTGGGTACGAGAGGATAGATACCCCTGTGTTTGAGACGGCCTCCCTATTTACCCGCACCACCGGCGAGGCCACCGATATCGTCCAGAAGGAAATGTACGTGTTCCGTGATCGTGGGGGGCAGGAGCTTGCCTTACGTCCTGAGGGGACTGCCCCTGTTTGCCGGGCCTATCTGGAGCATGGGATGGGCAGTCGTCCCCAGCCGGTGCGCCTCTGGTACTGGGCCCCTATCTTCAGGTACGACCGTCCTCAGGCGGGGCGTTACCGTCAACACCATCAGTTGGGAGCAGAGGCGTTGGGCGATTCTAGCCCCTCCCTCGATGCTGAGGTGATAGAGCTTCTATGGCGGTTCTACCAAGAGCTGGGCCTGAGCAACCTCACCTTGTACCTCAACTCCATAGGCGATGGGCAGTGCAGGCCCCAGTACGTGGAAACCCTGCGCCGGTACTACCGCGACAGGCTCGCCCACGTCTGTCCCGATTGCCAGGCACGCTTCCACCGTAGCCCTCTGCGCCTACTGGACTGTAAACAAGAGCAGTGTCAGCCGGTCATCGCTGAGGCCCCGTCGATGCTGGAGCACCTGTGTGGCCCTTGCCGCGACCATCTATCGGAAGTGGGCCGCTATTTAGAGGCGGTGGATGTGCCCTATACGATGCAGCCGCGGCTTGTGCGTGGCTTCGATTACTATACGCGCACCGTCTTTGAAGTCCACCCCCCAGAGGAGGGGGCCCAATCGGCCCTGGGGGGTGGAGGCCGCTACGATGGGCTGGTGGAGATGTTGGGAGGGCCTCCCACCCCTGCCGTAGGGTTTGGCACCGGCGTAGAACGCATCATCATCCAGCTTAAACGCCAGGAGGTGCCGGTTCCGGCCCCAGGGAGGCCCCAAGTCTATGTGGCCTGGCAGGGGGCAGAGGCCCGCCTACCTGCTTTCCGGTTGGCCAGCGAGCTGCGCCAGAAAGGGATATCAGTGCTATTGGCCACAGGCGATAGGTCCCTTAAGGCCCAGATGCGCCAAGCCGATGCCAGGGGCATCACCTACGTGGCCATCTTGGGGCCCCGAGAACTTCAGGAAGGATCCATAACGCTACGCCGCCTGGCCGACGGCTACCAGGAGACGTTGCCTGCCTCGGCCCTCCTTCAGAGGATCCTTTCCCCCTGATGGTATAATGGCCTTGGGGCCCGATGTGGCCCTTTAGTTATCGCTATGTGGGAGAAATTAGAGGAGCTAGAGCGACGTTATCACGAGTTGGCCCGTCAGATGGCCGACCCGGCCATAGCATCGGACTATAATCGCCTACAAGGGGTGGCCAAGGAGCATGCTGCCCTGGAGAAGGTGGTATCCCTCTACCAACGCTACAAGGAGACGAAGCGCCGTGCAGAGGAGGCGGAAGCGCTCCTCCAGGAAACAAGCGACCCTGAGCTGACCGCCCTGGCCCGCGCCGAGCTAAAAGAGGCCCAAGAGGCCATGGCTACCTTAGAGCGGGAGCTGAAGCTCCAGCTGATCCCCAAGAGCCCCTACGAGGACCGGGATGTAATTATTGAGATAAGGGCTGCCGCTGGTGGTGAGGAGGCGGCCCTCTTCGCCGCCGACCTATTTCGCATGTACCACCGCTACGCCGAACGCCAGGGGTGGGACGTGGAGATTATCTCCAGCCACCCCAGCGACTTAGGCGGCTTTAAAGAGGTCATCTTTGAGGTGAGGGGGAAGGGGGCATACTCCCGCTTGAAGCACGAATCGGGGGTCCACCGCGTCCAGCGGGTCCCCGTTACCGAGGCAGGAGGCCGCATCCACACGTCCACCGCCACGGTAGCCGTCCTGCCAGAGCCGGACGAAGTGGAGCTCCACATCGACGAGAAGGACTTGAAGGTGGAGACCTTTGGCTCCTCGGGGCCGGGGGGCCAACACATGCAGAAGACGGCTAGCGCGGTGCGCATCACCCACATACCTACGGGCATCACCGTCGTCTGCCAGGACGACCGTTCCCAGATTCGCAACCGCCAGCGGGCCATGCAGCTTTTACGGGCCCGTCTTCTGGACCTGGAGCGCCGTCGCCAGCAAGAGGAGATAGGTGCCGCCCGCCGCGCCCAGGTAGGAACCGGTGAGCGGGCCGAGAAGATCCGCACCTATAACTTCCCCCAGGACCGCGTCACCGACCATCGCATCGGCCTCACCATCTACAACCTTCAGGGCGTCCTGGACGGGGACCTGAACCCCATCATCGATTCCCTTCTGGAGGCCGAGGAAGGGAGGCTCCTCCAGGGACAGCGGATGTGACTGTAAGGGAGGCGGTGGCCTGGGCCCGTCGTCTCCTCCAGGGGGCAGGCGTGACGGAGGCCCACCTAGAGGCGGAGCTGCTCCTTGCCCATGCCCTGGGGCTCAGCCGGGCCCAGCTCTATGCCCGCCTCCATACCCCTTTGCCCTCAGAGGCCTTTCATCGCTTCCTTTGCCTTGTGGGCAGGAGGGCTTCCCGGGAGCCCCTTGCCTATATCCTGGGGCGGCGCGAGTTCTACGGCCTAGAGTTGGAGGTTTCCCCTGTCGCCCTTATCCCCCGTCAGGAGACGGAGCTACTGGTGGAGTTGGCCCTCACCTGGCTGAAGAGGAGGCGAGGCCTTCATTGGGTGGCCGATGTAGGCACTGGGTGCGGAGCCATCGCCTTGGCCATCGCCTACTACTCGCCGACGCCTGTCCAGGTTGTGGCCACCGATATATCGCCCTCAGCCCTGGCCTTGGCTGCCCATAACGCCCGCCGCCTCGGCCTGGAAGGGCACGTCCATTTGCTGTTGGCCCATCTCCTTACCCCCTTTCGACTAGCCCTTCACCTGGTGGTGGCCAACCTCCCATACGTCCCCACAGAGGAGCTAGCCTCTGCCCCTCCCGAGCTGCGTTGGGAGCCACGCCAGGCCTTGGACGGCGGCCCCCAAGGCCTAAGGGTAATCTCCCGCCTGCTGGCCCAGGCGCCCAGCGCCATCCGCCCCGGCGGCGCCCTCATCTTGGAGCTAGACCCCCGCCAGGCCCCTAACATCTCCCACCTCGCCCTCACTTACCTCCCTCATGCCCACCTCTCCTTCCACCCCCCCAATTGGCCTCGCGCCCTCCTAATCCAAACCTGAGCCCTTGACACTACCCCCTCCCCATGCTAAAGTTTTCTCGAGTAAGTCGAGTTATAATATCAACAAAGAGGGTTATTAGGATGGCGCAGGTAAGGGTAGAGGAGCCGAGTTGGGAGCTGGTGCTAAAGCGGAACAGCATTGAGAGGATGAAGCAGGAGAAGTTTCCCCTGGACATTATTCAAGAGCTTCCTCAGCTCATTGCCAGGGGGTACGAGGCGGTGCCTGAGGAGGACATAGTTCGTCTCTACTGGTGGGGGATCTGTCATGACAAGCCCAAGGTGGGCACGTTCATGGTGCGCATCAAGGTACCGGGTGGCCTTCTCTTCCCTGCCCAGCTTAGGGCCATCGGCGCCATCTCTTTGCGGTATGGGCGAAACTATGGCGAGCTCACCACTCGGCAAGGGATACAGCTTCACTGGGTGCGCATGGAGAAGTTGCCGGAGGTACTGGAGGCGGTTAGGGAGGCGGGGCTCACCACGGTAGGGGCCGAGGGCGATACGGTACGCAATATCACCAGTTGCCCCGTAAATGGCATCAGCCGGGAGGAGCTGTTCGATGTGCGCCCCGTCATTGAGGCGGCGGCCCGCTTCTTCTGGGGCAACCGTGAGTATTCCAATCTGCCCCGGAAGCAGAAGTTCACCATAAGTGCCTGTCCTTACCAATGCAACGCCCCTGAGATCCACGACGTAGCCCTGATAGGTACCGTCAAGGATGGCCGTTTGGGCTTTGCTGTCAGGGTAGGTGGTGGCCTCTCTGCCACTCCCCGCATCTCCCGCGACTTAGGGGTCTTTGTGCCAGTGGAGGAGGCGGTGGACGTCCTGCGGGCGGTGACCGATGTCTGGCAACACAATAACCGCTACCGCCTCAGCCGGGCCAAGGCCCGCATTAAGTTCCTTATGGACGACTATGGGCCGGAGGGGGTGCGCCAGATGGTGGAGGAGAGGCTAGGCCGCCGCCTTGAGGATGGGGCGGCCCCTCCACCTATAGGGGAGGGAGACCACATGGGCATCCACCCCCAGAAGCAGGAGGGGTTCTACTACGTGGGCTTCCCCGTCCCCAACGGCTGGATGACGGGCCAGCAGATGCAACAGCTGGCCGATGTGGTGGAGGAGATAGGGGGAGACATACGTTTCACCCGCGAGCAGAACTTCATCGTAGGCAACGTCCCTGCCGGAAAGCTAAAGTGGCTTTTGGAGCAGGTGGCCCAGATCGGCTTTCCTCACGACCGTCACCGCCTCTACGCCAACTCCACTGCCTGCACTAGCCACGAGTTCTGCAACTACTCCGTGGCTGAGACGAAAGGGAAGCTGGCCGAGATCGTGGGCGCCCTGGAAGAGCGATTTGGCCGCGCCATAGAGGGGCTCAAGATCTATATGGACGGCTGCCCTCACGCCTGTGCCCACCACTGGGTAGGGGAGATCGGCCTCCAGGGCACCACTGCTCCTGGCCCCGGGGCGACCAAAGTGGAGGCCTACGATGTCACCCTGCGGGGTGGGCTGGGGAGAAAGGCCGCTATCGGTCGGCCCCTTCTGCGACGTGTCCCTCATGACCAGGTTATACCCGTCTTGGAGAGGCTAGTAGGGGCCTGGCTGGAGGCGAAGGCATCGCGAAACGGCACCTATTCCTTTAGAGATTTCTGCGATGCCCACACCGATGAGGAGCTCCAGGCCATCGCCCTGGGCCAGCCCCTTAAGGAGGAGGCCCCCGCCAAGGCCTTCATCCGCATACCGGGCCCCCTCCTGGACCTTACCGATGGCCTAGACTTGGTAGAGGTCTCTCCTGGGACGGTGCGTCAGGCCATCGAGGAGGCTTCTCAGCGCTTCCCCAGGCTGAAGGAACGCCTCCTCACCCCAGAGGGAGAGGTGGACGCCTCCCTCAACCTCTACGTGAACGAGGAGGACATCCGCTCCCTTGCAGGCCTGGATACGCTCCTCAAGGAGGGGGACGAGCTGGTCATCTTGCTGGCCATGGCTGGCGGCTAAGAAGGGGGTGAGCAAATGGCACAGCGCCTGCTCTTCGACGACCTAGAGATAGGTGAGATCGCCATAGAGCTGGACGATAAGGAGCCCCAGGAGGTCATCGCCTGGGCCATCGACACCTTTGGTGACCGGGTAGCAGTGGTAACCGCCCTCCAGGCAGAGGGGATGGTAGTGCTGGACATGGCCTACCAAATTAAGCCAGACATCCAGGTCATCACTGTGGACACGGGGCGTCTGCACGATGCCACTTACGCCTTCCTAGACCAGGTGAGGGAGGCCTACAGTCAGGCCCGCTGGCGGGTGCTATTCCCCGATGGCCGGGAGGTCGAGGCGATGGTCCGCCGTCACGGGGTTAACCTGTTCTACAAGGCGGTCCCCCTCCGCCTCCTCTGCTGCCAGATCCGTAAGGTACGCCCCCTAATAAGGGCCCTTGGGCAGCTGGATGCCTGGTTCACCGGCCTCCGCCGGGAACAGTGGGCCTCCAGGGCCGCAATACGAAAGGTGGAGATCGACCACGACCACGGTGGCATCGTGAAGATCAACCCCTTGGCCGACTGGACCAAGGAGGAGGTGTGGGACTACCTCCGCCAGCGCAACGTACCCTATCACCCCCTTTACGACCAAGGCTACACAAGCATAGGTTGCGCTCCCTGCACCCGCCCCATTCGGCCAGGTGAAGACGACCGGGCCGGCCGCTGGTGGTGGGAGATCGGGGCCCCAAAGGAGTGTGGCATCCACTGCCCAATTGAGACGGGAGGGTTCGAGCACGAGGCTGAGGCCATTCTCAAGGAGGCCCACGGGATATGAAGGAAGAGGCTTTGCTCCTTAACGAGGAAGAACAGGAACTGCTGGCCTCCGAGTTGGCCTCCCTCATCCCTGCCCTGGACGAGAGGAGGAAGGGCCAATTCCTGGCTTTGGCCACCGCCGTCCAGGAAGGGGCAATCCCTCAAGAGCTACTGCCTGCCCTGGAGGGCCTCCTGGCCCTCGCCCTCGAGACGGGGCGGGCACGCCTCCTCTACCGGGCTGAAGGGGAGAGGATCTTTACTGACCTCTTTCGTCGCACGCCTAAGGGGCAGGAGCTGGGCTCCCTTCTGGAGGAGGTAAACAGAGCCCTTATGGCTTTAAAGGGCCGCACCCTTACCGGCGTAAGGGTGGCGATGCGGACCCTAGGGCACTACACCATCACCCTAGAGACGGAGGAGGCCACCGTCACCTTGGCCGTGAAGCCGCAGGGGGTTAATCTCGAGAGCTTGGCCGTAGGTACCTAGTCGGAGGCGGAAGCTATGGGCGAACAGGGATTCGTGGTGTGGCTAACGGGCCTTTCAGGGGCTGGCAAAAGCACCATCGCCAATGCCTTAGCAGAGGCCCTTAAAGATGGGGGCTGGCGAGTGGAGGTGCTCGATGGCGATGAAGTGCGGCGCCATTTCAGCAAGGGGCTAGGCTACAGCCAGGAGGACCGGCTGGAGAACATGCGTAGGGTGGCCTATGTGGCCCACTTGCTTGCCCGCAATGGGGTAGCTGTCATCGTCGCCCTAATCTCCCCTTATCGCGAGGGAAGGGAGTATGCCCGTAGCCTTATCGGTCGCTTCTTAGAGGTGTATGTGCGGTGCCCCCTAGAGGTGCTGATGGAGAGGGACGTGAAGGGGCTATATGCCCGCGCTCTCAGGGGCGAGATAGAGAACTTCACCGGCATAAGCGATCCCTACGAGGAGCCAGAGTCTCCAGACCTGGTTGTGGAGACAGATAAAGAGACGCCCCAAGAGAGCGTGGTGAAGGTATGGAATGCCTTGGTGGAGAGGGGCTATGTGGACGGGGAGATTTGGGGGCCCCGCAAGAGGCTAACAAGGGAGGTAACGCGTTGACATGGAGCTGGAGCCCCAACTTTGGGCTTTAGGCTTTGGCGTTGGCATCTTGGTGGGCCTTACCGGTATGGGTGGGGGATCCCTCATGACCCCTGCTCTGGTCCTCATGGGCTTTCGGCCAGCTGTAGCCGTAGGGACCGACCTGGTCCAGATGGCCATCATGAAGCTTGTAGGGGCGGCCCAGCACCTGCGTCAGGGCACGGTAGAGCTGAGGCTGGTCCTACTGCTGGCGTTAGGTAGTGTACCGGGATCCCTCCTAGGCACCCTCATTTTGCCCTTGTGGGAGCGGCTGGGCATTTCAGTGGACGATCTCCTCCGGCATCTCTTAGGGGTAGTGCTGGTAGTGGCTGCAGGTTTCCTCCTTTTGAGGGTGCGACGCCCTCTCTCTATGGGGGAAGGGGCATACCCTTGGGCTAAGGCATCTTTAGTGTTGGCTAGCTTTGTAGTGGGGATGCTGGTGGCTTGGACGTCGGTGGGCAGTGGCGTGCTGTTGATGGCACTGATGGCTTCTACCGTCTCGTTGCCCGTAGTCAAGTTGGTGGGCACCGATCTAGTAAATGCTTGCCTCATTACTCTGGTGGCAGGGGCTGCCCATTGGGGGATTGGCAATGTGGACTGGGGCCTCGTCCTCCAGCTCCTCTTGGGGTCTATCCCAGGGGTGCTGGCTGGCAGCTACCTGGGCCGCCGCTTCTCCGATGAACGGCTTCGGGCGGTAGTGGGCATGGTAATGCTGGCAGTGGGGGTAAGGCTGCTATGACGAGCATCCCTCATGGGGGAAAGCTGGTAGACCGCTTCATTCCTGACCATAAGGTGGAGGAAGCCAGAGAGAAGGCTCACTCCCTGCCTCAAGTGGTTCTCAACTCTCGTCAGCTGTCAGACTTTTACATGTTGGCCCAAGGGGCCTTCAGCCCCTTGGAAGGTTTTATGGTGGGGCGGGACTATCGTAGTGTGGTGGAAGAGATGCGCTTGGCCGATGGGACGGTCTGGCCGCTGCCGGTGACTTTGGCGGTGGGAAGGGAAGTGGCCCGGTCGTTGCGAGAGGGCCAAGAGGTGGCCCTTTTCTCCCCTGAAGGTAGTCTAGTAGGCCTGCTGGAACTGGAGGAGATCTACCGTTACGACAAGGTAGAAGAGGCACGACGGGTCTTTCTCACCGATGACCCTAAGCATCCTGGGGTTGCTGCCCTCTACAGCCAGGGAGAGGTTTTACTAGGGGGACGTATCTGGGCCTTAGGGCTAGACCATGGGCCCTTCCCCCAGTACTACCGCACTCCCAGGGAGCTAAGGGAGGAGATTAGGCGGCGGGGCTGGCGCACCGTGGTGGGGTTTCAGACTCGCAATCCTATCCATCGCGCCCATGAGTACATTCAGAAGTGTGCCCTAGAGGTAGTGGAGGGCCTTTTGATCCATCCCTTGGCTGGGGAGACCAAGGCCGATGACATCCCCTTGGCAGTACGCCTGCGCTGTTATGAGGTGCTGCTGCAGAACTACTATCCCCAGAACCGCGTACTTTTGGCCCTTTTCCCTGCCTTTATGCGTTATGCCGGGCCCAGGGAGGCCGTCTTCCATGCCCTCTGTCGCAAGAACTACGGGTGTACTCACTTCATAGTAGGTAGAGATCATGCTGGGGTGGGGCGTTACTACGGCCCTTACGATGCCCAAGAGATATTCCGTCGCTTTGAGCCCCAGGAGCTGGGCATAGTCCCTCTATTCTTCGATAACGCCTTCTATTGCCGTCGCTGCTCTTCGATGGCCACCGCCAAGACCTGCCCTCATCCTGAAGGGGAACGCCTGGACCTATCAGGGACGCAGGTGAGGGAGATGCTCAGGCGGGGGGAGCCCCTGCCCCCTGAGTTCACGCGCCCAGAGGTGGCCCGCGCCCTGGTTGAGGCGGCAGGCGTCTCCTGAGGATCTCCTGCGGTAAATACTTCACCCTTTGTGTCGGAGGGGGTAACATTCGTGGGGGAGGCGTCATGGACGAGACGGGGAGGGCGAGAGGTCATCATAGCATCGGCGGGAACGGCGAAGCTCCTGCGGAGGGCTGGGCCCTGGCCCAAGTTACCCTTGAGGACTTCCTCAAGGGCCTAGAGCAGACTGATGGGGCGAAGGAGGAGGACCTTTCCCGGCTCACCGAAGAGGAGATAGAGACGAGGCTTAAGAGGCGGGCCGGGGTTAAAAGCCTTCTGCGGGCTGGCCTCGACTTCGCCGTGAGACGGACCCGGGATGCCCTAGGCCGCCCAGAGGTGATCATCCTGATAGGGACGGCGTTAGCCATCGCTTTGTACCGTTTACGAAGACGTCGCCGAGCTTAAGGACAGGTTTTTTAAAGTTTTCTCTGTCTCTGACGTTGCCTTAGAGGTATTGTCGTGCCACCATATTAAGTTGGCGTCTATGGCCAGGTACCAAGAGAGGGCTCTTACGGCTGCTGTCTTGCCAGGCCGACCTTTAGCAGTCCTATTTACGCCGGCTCAGAGGGAGAGCTGGTGGGAGTACCTGGGGCTCCTTCTGGGCATTGGTGCTGGTCTGGCAGTGCGCCTTCGACACATCTTAGCCTATGATTTCCCCCTCAATGATGGCGGCCTGTTTTACGTGATGGTCCGCGATATCCAGGAGAACGGCTTTTTGTTGCCGGCCTATACCAGCTACAACTTTACCCGCATCCCCTTTGCCTATCCGCCTTTGGCCTTCTACCTGGCTGCCTTCCTCGACCGAATAGGGCCTTGGAGCTTGATGGACATATTCCGCTTCCTGCCCCTTGGGGCCAATGTGCTCACTATAGGGGCCTTCTACCTGCTGGCCAGGGCTGTTTTGGGTAAGGGTTGGCCTTCCATATGGGCCACATGGATGTATGCCCTCCTTCCGCGGGCCTTCTTGTGGCAGTTGCCTGGGGGAGGGCTCACCCGTTCTCTAGGGCTACTGTGGGCGGTGTTGGCCCTGTGGCAGGGCTATGTGATGGTCCGTCGTGGGGAGGGGCCTCGGCTGGGGGCGATCATATTTGCTACGTTGGCCGTCCTTACCCATCCTGAGATGGGATGGGCGGTGGTCTTCTCCTATATGTATTTCTTGCTCGTCTACGGGCGGAGCCGTCGTGGGCTGTGGTCGGTCTTGGTCAGTGGGGCAGCGGTGGCGGTTTTGAGCTCCCCTTGGTGGGCCACAGTGGTAGCTAGGCATGGCGTGGGTGTATTGGTTTCGGCCTCGCAGACGGGGAAGGAAGATTGGCTCTCCTTCAGGTTCCTGAATCTAATTCACTCCCATCTTTCGGAGGAGCCGTTCTTTCCCCTTTTGGCCTCTTTAGGGTACTGGGGCATGGCGGTCTCGATAGTGAGGGGGCAGCTCTTCTTGCCTGGATGGCTCCTTCTCACGTTATATATCGATCCGCGGGTAGCTGGGACTAACGCCATGGTACCTTTGGCCCTCCAGGGTGGGGTTGGCCTAGCTGCGCTGGCAGAGCTGGCGCGCCAGCATGGCGGGCATTTGGGGCTTGTGCCCCGGTTAGGGCGCTGGCTGGGCTCACTTCCTGGGGAGTTGCGGTGGGTAGCAAGCCCATGGGTTCCTTTTGCCTTATCCCTGGTGATAGCATATGGGGTCTATTCAGCAATTCATGCTGGCGACTTCTTCCCTAGCCCTCTGCGGGCCATTCCGCCCTCGGTGCGCAAGACGATGGAGTGGGTGAGGAGCTACACCCCTGGGGCGGCGCGTTTCTTGGTTATCCATGGGCAGATGGACCCATGGACCGATGCGGCATCGGAGTGGTTCCCAGCCCTAACGGGGAGGGAGAGTTTGGCCACGGTACAGGGGTACGAATGGTTAGGCAAGGGGAAGTTCGATACCCAGCTGAGCGCCTTCTGGAGCCTGCAGTCCTGCATATATGAAGGGGCCTCTTGCCTCCAGTGGTGGGAAGAGGCCTTTGGGCGTCCCTTCGACCATGTGTTTATCCTGTGTCCCAATAGCTGGGAGTGTTCTTCTGAACTGCTCAAGTCTCTTACCTTGGACAGTAGGTATCGGTTGCTGTATGGGGGGGAGGGGGGTTACATCTTTCGGCGCCAGTCGCCATATCAGGGGG
>Ga0105160_1000808_pt1 | contig 13589 bp, 7 predicted proteins | sample GXS110809BmetaG_FD_89591 | JGI IMG/M metagenome (GOLD analysis project Ga0105160, IMG submission 89591) | Hot spring microbial communities from Gongxiaoshe hot spring, China to study Microbial Dark Matter (Phase II) - GXS 110809B | ecosystem: Environmental > Aquatic > Thermal springs > Hot... | reverse complement strand
TCCCCACACAGGCCACCGCCCTCACCCCCACACCCCTCTCCGCAAGCGACTCGAGGATGTAGTGGGCGAGAGCCCCGCTTTGAGAGATGACCACTATACTCCCCCTGCCGGGGAAAACGAAGCTCTGCGCGACCCTCCCGTCTGAGAAGGGCTTAACATCTTTTGTAAAGAATGTGTTAACCCCCGTATATGGGTCGAAGACGCCGACAGTGTTAGGGCCTAGGACTCTAATGCCAGCCTGCCTAATGGCCTCTTTCAAGCTCTCTGTAAGTGGATCATTACCCACCTCGGAGAAGCCGCCACTCACAACTATGGCCGCCTTAGCGCCGTTTTTCCCAGCCTCCAAAACCGCCCGCGGCACATAAGGAGCCGGGAGAGCTATAACAACCAGGTCCACATACCCACCTATCTCCGATAGGCTTGCATAGACAGGTTGGCCATAGAGCTCCCTCAGCTCAGGATTAACTGGGTATAACTCAGCTCTCAAAATGCCCATCCTCTTATTGTTCAAAAGCCGGTCGAAGATCACCCGGCCGATTTTATCCGGGTGGCGAGACACCCCCAGAACTGCTATCGAGCGTGGATTGAAGAAAGCTTCGAGGCCCCTCAACGCACCCAACTCCTTACACCCAGAAAATGTTGACCAGACTTTTAAGGGAGACCTGTGTATGTAGATAAGACTCGTAGAATGTTTATATAAAGCACCAATTAGAGGCGTGTCTATAATCAAAGCTTATATGAGGTTTTATGCATCTATATATGAGGGGGCATGGAGCCCCATGCTTAAAATCAGATTTCACGGCCGAGGAGGCCAGGGAGTTAAAACAAGCAGCCGGATTCTCGGCCGGGCTGCCTTTCTCGATGGATATATTGCCCAAGACTCACCGATTTATGGGGCTGAGAGACGCGGGGCCCCTGTTGTAGCATTTACACGCATCTCCAGAGAGCCAATTCTGGAGAGGGGCTACATCTTTGATCCAGACATCGTCATTGTGGTCGATGAGACGCTACTAGATGACGAGCGTGCCCGGCCACTTGACGGGGTCAAAAGCGGCGGAATAGTTTTTGTAAACACGCAGTCCGAGCAGGCTCAAGTCGAAAACGTCGACGACAAACTCTTTATAAAATATAGCATAACCGATGCAGCACTGAGAGTTATCGGCAAACCCATAGTAAGCTCCCCCTCAGCCGCAGCAGCTGCAAAGATAACCGGGATAATCTCAAAAGAGTCCATCATACAGGCCACGATCGATGAGCTATCAGAGCTCGGCCTGGCTGAAGAGGCCCTGGAGAGAAACCTCCGGCTGGTTAGCGAGGTCTTCGACACCATCCCAACCCCCCAATTGAAAATCCTCAACGGCGAGACAACACCGAGGGAAGTCATACAGCTCGAATATAAGGGAGTAATCTACGAGGACATAGTCAACGTAGGCAACGCCTCTTTGAGACGCGTAGGAAACTGGCGGATATTCAAACCAATTGTAGACTATCAGAAGTGTACAGGATGCATGCTATGCTTTGTTTATTGCCCCGACTCCGTAATATCTCTAGACGCGAAAAACAAGCCAATCATCGACTACGAAAATTGTAAGGGTTGTTTAATCTGCGTGAAGGAGTGCCCACTGCACGCCATCACTGCGGTTAGGGAGGTGAAGATTTATGCGTGAAGTCGAGATGATGACAGGTAACACAGCGGCTGCGTGGGCTGCCCGACTAGCAGACGTGGACTACATACCAGCATTCCCCATAACTCCCCAAACCGAGATTATCGAGACACTAGCCAAGTGGATAGGTGAGGGTCTAATGAAGGCTAAGCTAGTCCAGTTTGAGTCGGAGCACTCCATGCTAACTGCCGCGGGCACAGCGTCTCTAGCAGGCGCAAGAGTCTTCACAGCATCATCAAGTCAAGGACTACTCTACGGCTTTGAAATGCTCTACAGCATATCAGGCTGGAGAGCCCCACTCGTCCTAGTAAACGTATCACGCGGAGTCGCAGCCCCACTGACACTTGAGCCAGATCATAACGACGTACTCTCCGCAAGAGACAGTGGCTTCATACAGCTCCACGCAGAGAACTGCCAAGACGTCCTTGACCTGATTTTACTCGCATACCGCGTATCTGAGGATAAACGGGTAAGATTGCCATCCATCGTAAACATGGATGGCTTCTATCTCTCCTTCACCAGAGAGCCGGTCAGAATACCGAGCAAAGAAATAGTTGGAGAGTTCCTCCCACCATACACACCGACCCTACCCTTCTGTCCCAGCAGACCAGTTGTAAAAGGCGCATCGGTACTATCTGGTTCCCTCTACACATACTTCAAACACAACATGCACGAATCCATGATTAGGGCGTCTGAGGTCATTGACGAGGCTTCGAGACACTTTGAGGAGTTAACGGGGAGGCCACACAAGCCTGTGGAAGGGTTCTATCTAGACGATGCTGAGTATGTCCTGGTGATGAGTAACTCTTTCACGACGATTGGGAAGAAGGCTGTGCTGAGGCTTAGGGAGAAAGGTGTGCCGGCTGGACTAGTCAAGCTAGTCATGCTGAGGCCCTTCCCAGCAGCCCAGCTGGCTAGACTCCTCAAAAACAGGAGGGCGGTAGCTGTTTTCGACCAAAACCTCTCACTAGGGCTCGGTGGAATAATCTACAGTGAAGTCGCAGGAGCGCTATATAACGAGAGAAAAAGACCGGAAACACTAATTTCGGTTATAGGCGGCCTTGGAGGCAAGTACATAACAATGGAGGAGTTCGAATACATCTTCAACCTTCTCCAACATCCAGAAAAGATTGAGCCAGGCAAGCCAGTATTCCTGTTTAGGAAGGATGAGCTGAGAGCCGTTGAAAATACCATCAAACTGGCAGGGGTGGTGTGAGGTGAGCGAGACAAGGTATAAAACACTTAGAGACGTGCCGGCTGAGGAATACCTCTTACCAGGCTCCCCCGAGTGTGCGGGCTGCGGCGCACAACTCGTGCTGAGGATATTTCTCAAGGCTCTCGGCGGAGACGCAGTCCTCGTCAACGCAGCCGGCTGCCTAACACTCTTAAACGTCTACCCCTACACACCATTAAAGCTTAACTGGATGTACACGGCATTTGCTAGCGCACCGGCTGGCGCCCAAGGAATTAGAGACGCGCTAGACATACTCATCGAGAAGGGAAAGATCACTCCAAAGGAGGATCTCAAGGTAGTCACGTTCACTGGCGACGGAGCTGCATATGATATAGGGCTACATGCCGCCTCAGGAGCCATCGCAAGAGGGCTCGACTTCTACTACCTAGTCTACGACAACGAGGCCTACAGTAATACAGGGTTCCAGACAAGCGGCGCAACACCATTCGCCACATCAACAAAGACAAGCCAACCAACAACACTAAACCCAATAGGCCATGAAGGAGTTAAGAAAGACCTCTTCGAGATCTGGAGAAGCCATAAACCACCATACATCGCGACCATAGCGCCCTCCCATATCGTCGACATGCTCAGAAAAATCGAGAGAGCATTAAAATACAGAGGACCAAAGCTCTTCATAGCCTTCTCACCATGCCCCCCTGGCTGGGGCTCCGACACATCAGAGACTGTAAGAATATCTAAACTCGCAGTCGAGACAGGAGTATGGCCCCTAAAAGAGGCAATATATGGAGAAGTCAGACACACCTTTATCCCCAAAGTCCTAAAACCCGTGGAAGAATACCTCAAAACCCAAGAGAGATACAAACACCTCTTCCACCCGCGAAGACAAGAAAAGGTAATCAAAACAATACAGGAAAACATCAACCAATACTGGCAAAAAGTTAGAGAAAAAGAAAAGCTAGAATAGACCACACCCCACCCTTAATATTTATACGCCAAAAAACTACAAGCTGACATGATTATCGGCAGATTAAGGGGTAGGGCGGGAAAGATGTCTTATAGTCTTGGTAATTTGGGCCAAGCATTAATTTATCACTTGTTGGGAACCTACTTGATATACTATTATGTAGATATAGTAGGGCTCGACCCCGCTCTGGTTGGGATTGGTTTTTCAGTCGCTTATGGTGCTTGGAATTCTATAAATGACCCATTAGCAGGGTACATCTCTGATAGGACAAGGACAAGGTGGGGGCGTAGAATACCATACGTCCTTTTCTGCACACCGCCGATGGTTATACTCTTTTTTCTAATATGGTTTCCATCAATTATAGAGACTTTAATACCAAGCCGAGACAATCTCGCACTCTTCATTTATTTTATTACAGTTATAGGAGTTTTCGAGCTCCTATACACTTTCGTGACTATTGGGTGGAATGCATTATTTCCAGAGATGTTCCAAGAACTTAAGGAGAGGCTCGAGGTATCTGTTTATAGACAGGTTGCCGCTATAATAGGATTAATAATAGGCTTTGTCATAACGCCGCAGATAATATATTACTTTACGAGAGAGTTCGGCGCTATAAATGGATGGGGATTAACGGGATTGATTCTGGGCTGCGTCTCAGGTATATCATTCATGATATCATTGCTTGGAAGTGTAGAAAAAAGAGAATTCAGTACGGCAGGAACACTTCCCATCACTTCAGCATTCAGAATCACATTTACTAACAGGTCATTCATTACAGCCGCTACTTGCATTTTAATGATAAGCTGGTCTTGGAGTTTACTCTCAGCAATAAGCCCTTTTTATGTTGAATATATCTTCAAGGGAACAATCGCCGATATAACTTTCATAAGCGTCCCTATCCTATTGATGGGGATAATTTTCTATCCAATATGGAGAAAGGTAGGGACTAGATATGGAACAAAGAGAACACTCATCATCTCATACACTCTGGAGGCGACATTTATGCTGTTGTTTGTGCTGATAGCTGATAATATCATAGGGGCTACCGTGATAATGATTTTTTACGGCATTATGAATTCGGGCGTAAGTCTGGTACGAGAGATTCTCATACCAGACGTTATAGATGAAGATGAGGTGAAAACAGGGTTTAGAAGAGAGGGAATATATCTTGGAGTAAATACATTTATTGATAGATTCGCACTCGGGCTTACTGGGATAAGCACTGTATTAATTTTCAGCGTAAGCGGATTCACTCCAAACACACCTCAACCCGCCAACGTTATATTAAGCATGAGGGTGTTGACATCGACGATACTTGTCATCGCTTTAGCATGCTTCCTAGTTTCCATTAAGTATTATCCGTTAGGAGCCGAGAGAGTTAACGAAATTAGAGACATACTTTATAGGATGCGTGTAGAGAAAGGGGCGCGCTAGCCACATTTATTCCAAGTGGTCTTAAAGGAAGTTCACTAAGCTTAGAGACGTAAGATGCTTTGGAGAGCTAGAGTTATGTTTCTATTCCTAACGTCATTCTTCAAGGCATCTACTATGCTTGAAGCCTTAAATTCTTTCCTCAAAAAACTAAAACCTTAACAAGAGAATAATGCTGCCTCTCCTGGACAAAGCCCTGATAATACTCTAAATACATCCTAATGCAGTCATCTAGCCGTGATAATAGATATAGCCACTCCCCGTCGGAGTGTTGGTGAGATGTTGGGCCCGTAGCTCAGCATGGACCTTTTAACGGGGGGTTTCGCGTAGCTCTATAGGATTTAAAAATTTTTCGTCGTGTTTTCCGCGGCCATTGATGGTATCTCCCACAGATCCTTCTGTTCTCTTTAAACATGTGATTATCGCTTTAAGATTTATTTAACTGCAACTAACAGAAACGTTTTACAATTTTAGAGAATTCGCCAGTTATTTTATTTTGATATAGTTTGTTATTTTAGGACTTTTAGGAACATTTCTGGTTTTTCGATGTGAATCGGCTTTATGCCTCTTCTTGGTTTGACTTTTTCTAATATGGTTCTAAGCTGATATTGGTAGTAGTGACCCGACGCTCTTATTCTATATGATTCTATCCCCATCATTGAAAACCAGTTGGAGATAACTGTGTATTCTGAACCTTCCTCAATTTGAGGTTCTGGTTCGGATATTATTGCAAGGCAGTCCTTCGATAGGCTTCCAGTTAAGTTAAGATCTTTTATTAAGTCTACAATTTCTCTGTAAGACACTAAAATTAGAGTTTTTTCTCTTATGTCTTCGATGGATGTTTTTGGGAATGGAGCAGGATGATCTATATATTCATCTATGGCTTGGGGCTTTGATGGAATTTCTGGGATTTTTTCTAAAAGTTTTGCTAAGGAAACGGACGCTATCGCAACTTGCATTTTCATCTCTTCAGCTATTGACACCAATCTGTAAGCATATTCGACATCCAGCGAGTGTAAAGTGGCAAATACTTGTTTTCTGTTTTTTACCAGTTTTTCTATTATTCTTGTCGCTTCAGTTGGAGTTATCGGGATTCTGTCTAACCCTATGTTTGTTCCTTCAATTATTAGCGTGTCTATTTTTATATCTTTGTTTTCCTCCAGAAAAGTGAACAAATCATCGCCCCTGTTAAGTTCGCGGAATACGCTTTGATCTAGAAAGCTTTCAATTCTGAAATCTCCCGTGTAAAGCACGTTTTCATCTTTTCCGAAATATATGAAAGCGTATGCAGGGAATGCACTATGAGAAACGGGTAATGGAATAACGTCATTTTCATCTGTTTGAAGAGGTTGTAGTTCCATCAATTCCACGTAGTATTTTCTTGGTATCAAAGAAAGCCATGTAGGTGAAGTTCCCCATTTTTCCTCCATATACTCATAGACTTCCATGCTTGGAAGTTTGACTTTTGTTTCGCATGGGATGTTTGATAGGGCACCAAGGTGGTCTAAGTGCATGTGAGAAATGTAAATTGCACTCACTCCATCATACCATTCCGGTTTCGGGATAGCACCAATGCTTCTGAGTTCGGCTATACCCCTCGGAGCGATGAATCCAGAATAGTATCTGCTCATGAGATCGAACCTTATTCCTTGGTCGAAGATAATTGTCCGATCTCCATCTTCTATTCTGATGAAATTTCCTCCGATGCTTGTTGACCCGTTGAGAACTTTTATCTTCATCAAGTTTCCCACGTTTTAGGCCGCAAGATATACCTTTTTTGAACTCTCTCAAAAACCTGCAGGTCCATGGTTTCCAAAGGATTCTGAAATCTCAATACTTTGGGCTGTCCGCTTTCTATATCGTAGACTATGTAAACCCAATACCTCTCCTTTTCTTTTTCCGCAACCTTCGCTTCGTCCTCGGTGAGCTCCGCGTAAATTTCTAGCCCTTTATGCCCTTTAACTTCTATTAGTCTCGTTTCGCCTGTGGACGGGTTTATGCTTTTAATGTCATAATGTTCAGTTTCGGGCATTAATAGGGGTAAACGCCCTTCGGCCTTTTCATCGACTAACACCTTTTCAACAGCACGTTTTTCTATTTCCCTTTTAACGTCTTCAGGCAAACTTTCAGGGGGCTTTGTTGAAACTTTTACAAAATGTAAATATCCTATAGCATTAGAGGTGACAACTTCTATGTCTGAGTTTTTTATCCAAGTCTTCTCAAAGTGTCTCAGTCCATAATTTTCAAGTCGCGATTTATACACATTCACAGTATTCAGAAGCTCAGCCACATTCCTATTTGTTTCGTCGATTATGTTGGCATAAGTTGAAATGGGTATTTCTTCGGATTTGCTGGCAAGCTTCTCCACACCTATACACTTTGAGATAGCTTGAGAAATAGCATCTATTAGTGAGAAACCTTTCAAAATATTGCCGTGAGTTGTATCAACTCCTATAAGATCCGCGTATAAAAGGGAGCCATCCCTTCGATCTATGATTGAAATAGGTATAAGGCTTATTAATGCTTCATTTTCTCCATATGCAACTATGCTGACCGCTTCGTTTGTGCTACCTTTTTCAGTTAGGTGGGCATAAAAACCATCTAAAGTGCTGATGCTTGTTGGCATCTGCATTTCTTTCCAAATTTTAATGCTTTCACCTTCTTCAAGAAAGCTAAGGCCCAACATAGGCGCTGAGACCTTAAGAAGATTTTTTAATGCTTGAAAGATTTCTTTATGATCTTTGAAGCCGGTTAGTTTTACTACCTCCTCTACCTCTTTTCGTGAACGTGGCTTGTATAAAGTCCCCTTTGACGAGATTTCTCTCTCTATTTCTTGTTTTGCTGCTATGATTGAACGAACAAGCTCCTGCAGGCCTGCTTCATCTTTTTCTAGATAGGCCTTTATGGACTTGGCTTCGGTTACCTTGACGAATTTCTTTCTCCTTTCTTCTTTGGTTAATGCGATTGAGGGTGGAAGTTCTACTATATCTTTGGCTTCGGCATAGTAAAAGAGCACTTCTTGACCTGTTATTGGTCTGGGTTGAAGTTCCGCCCTTTTTAAGTTTAAAAGTTTTTGATACATAGCGTTTAACGCTGCTTTATCTGCGATGTTATCCATGAACAGCGTATATGCTTCGACATCTTTTTTCTGGCCGAGTCTCCAAACTCTGCCAATTCGCTGTTCAAGTTTAATTAGGCTCCATGGAATTTCATAATTTATCACTATGTTTGCTACTTGAAGGTTAACCCCTTCTGCTATAACATCTGTGGCCACGAGGATTCTTGCTTTAGGATTTTTCTCAAAGGCATCGCGGACTTTGTTGAAGAGCTTTTCATCCCGTGTCTCCTCTGAGCTTAGGCTTAATATATTTTGGCTCCATTCTGGATGCTTGCTCTTCAGATTGTTGACTATATAGTCGAGCGTGTCTTTGTATTCAGTAAACACTATAACTTTGGAGTCAGTTTTAGCCATTATATCTTCGAGAAGAGAGACTGTAGCGTTAAGTTTCGTGTCACCTTTCTCCATTATCGACTGAGCCATATCTTTGAGCTTTCTTATTTTTTCCATGTCATTGGCACTTAGTAGAGAAGATGCCCTGTCGAGGAAATCATTGAATATTTCTTCTGGGTCTTTCTCGTATTCGAAGTCTTCATATCCGACGCCGAGGAAACTTTCAACGCTTGCCACCAGCTCTTTAGGAAAGTCCGGTTCCACCCTTTTAAGCAACAGCCTTTGAAGCGTTGTCCATGCTGAGTAGGGGCTGGACGTTGCCCTTTTGAATATCAAGATTACTAATAGAGGGATCACTTTCTCGCTTATCAAGCCCTTTTCATACGCAAACTCGATTAGCTTTGTTCTCAGAAACTTTACGAGTTCTTTTATGAATTCCTTTTCATCCTCTCTCCCTGCAATAAGGCCAGCGTAAAACCTAGCGTCCATGAAAATCTTCTTTTCTTCATAAATATTGTTGACGTCCTCTTTGGTTCTTCTGAAAAGTATAGAGCCGTGAGTAACCTCGTAAAAAAGTCTCTTGTCAAGATTTTTCCAATCTTCAACAAGATATGGATCAAGCAGTTGTAAGCGATGTACGTAATCTCTGGGGTCGCCTCGATGAGGCGTTGCAGATAAAAATATGACGTTCCGGGATGGTTTACCTTCAATAAGCATCTTTCCTATATTCCAAAATCTTTTTGTCTTAAAGCCGAATTTATGTGCCTCATCTACTATTATAAGGTCCCATTCAACATCTACAATTTTAGATATTCTTTCCTCCCTTTTAAGAAGGTCCATTGAAGCAATGTAATAACCCTCTGGGAAGCCTTGCATTCTGTAAAATTCGACATTTTCGCCTTCTAAGTGTTTGATTTTTGATGTTGGAATGCCCATTCGTATGAGTTCTTTGCGCCACTGCAGGACTAAGACTCTTGGAACGATTATTAAGATTCTTTTAGCCCTTCCCGTGGTCTCCAAGTATTTAGCTATTGCTAGTGCCGTTATAGTTTTTCCCAAGCCTATTTCGTCTCCAATCAATATTCTTATGGGCTTCCTTATAGCCAACCTAACTATTACCTCGCATTGGTGAAGGTAGTGCTGCGGAGGATTCTCGGTTGAAGTCTTTAGATACGGAGCAAACAGCGGGTGATAACTTAACTGGTTTAATACATTCGTTAGAAAAGTGCTTATAGCTGTTCTCAGAACCATGTTTCATCCACCTATTTTATTTCAAAGAAGAGTTTAAACGCCTTAATGGCGTTTTGAAGATTTGAACGTTTTCCATGTTTCCACCATAATTCTCTGAAGGCTGAAGCCCAATAATGGGCATCCCAACTTGTCATGCCAAATACCAGCTCCTCAAGTTTACATATGCTTTTGATGTTTTTCCGCAACGACGGCCTAACACAAGCATATATGAGTAGCCTATTATACACTTCAAGGTTTTGAACGAGTAATCTATTCTTCTCAACTGGGATATTAAATTCATTTGCTAGCTTAAGAAGTTCTTTTGGATTTATCATTGCTTTTAAGTCGACCGAGCTTCTTAAAGGAGTCTGGGGGGTTGAACCCCAAATGAAGGTCGCCGTATTTTTGGCGAGTTTAATCTGATATTTTGTTTCTGTTAGTTCTTGTTTCAAGGTTAGGGCTCTCATTTTTTCATCACCAGAAGTCTAAACAGCACTTTTTCTGATAATGGTGTGAAAGCGATTATCTTTGAGCTATCGATAGTTAGTGGTTGCTTAAGCTTTAGCGACACCTCTAATTGTGTTTCTTTTAGATTTAATGTCATTTCAATATCTCTGAATTTTTGAGCAAAGTAGCCTGCAAGTTTGGAATTTATTTCTTTGCATAAGAATGTAATGTTTTTTCCGAAGGTTATGATTAGCTGAGGAACTGTGGCTTCTTGGTTAAGCTTGGAGAGTATCTCTGTTGCCATTTGCAGCGCGGTAAGATTTTTGGGGGTTATTTGGATTAGCTTTGCACCGACATGGTTTAGATCGAGCTTTTCAACCTCAATTTCTTCTTCTAAGCTTTCCACAATGATAGATAAGATTGCAGTGGATTCTGTTCCATCCTCGCCTACAGCTTTAATTCTGATTTTATGTTCTCCTATTTCTTCGAGGGCCCCTATATTCCATGTTGCCTCTAAGGGGGCTTTGCCTTTGTTCGGTGTTACTGTCCCCTTTTCGGTCTCTATGTTTATTGCAAAATCATATGAATCGATGGGCATTATAGAGACTTTGACCTTAGCTTCTTGGCCTGTTTTTATGACTAGCGAGCTTGGTTCTAGGGTTAATATGAATCCCGTTGCGATTATTCTTTCATTTCTGAGTATTATGCCTGCTTTTAATACCTTTTCCCAGCCTCTCTGGTAGATGAGGTCTTCAAGTCTTATCCTTTTGTTTTGGATTTCAACCTCATACCATATTTCGCGTACCTCTCTACCTATTTTTTTAAGTCCGCTTTCTTTCTGTAGAGTATCTTTTAGGATTGTTGCGGCTATCTTGTATGGGAGGATTTCGTCTTCATCTTTAATTTTAGCTGGTATTTCTGCACCGTTTTGAGGACCTACCTGTTTCCAGTAAAGTTTTCTTCCATCCCATATTCCGATGTCGAAGTTTTCTACGCCTCTCTTTATTGCTTGCTCAATGGCATTGCGCGAGGTTAATGGTGCGGATGTTACCGTGTAAAATGTGTCTAGTATGCTTCTGAACGTGTGTCTGTTTGTTCCTTCGATTAGGTCCCAGTTTTGGTTCATTTTTAGGAATTCAGCTAGATCTCTGAAGCTTATGTCTGTTCTTAGTTTTGGGCCTGTGGCGGGGTTTTTCAATCCGGCTTCTACTTGTGGTATTATTGCTGAGGCTGCGGATGTTATGGTCCATTTTATTTCGTCTTTTCCGGCTTCTTTTGCTGGGTATGCGATTCTGGTTAATGCTGAGAGTAAGTGTTCGTTTAGCAATCTCATGTTATCTTGTATGTAATTTTTCAGCTTCGTTTCCTGTAGTTTTCTTATGTCTTTATCTGTGTAGTATTCTGCCAGGCTATCCATGACCTCTTCCGCGGATTTTATTTTTGCAGAGAAGGATAGGAGGGTTTTGAAGTCGGCTTGTTGGTGTGGGCATGCCACGACTATCGTGTTTCTGTAGGTTCTTCTGCCCTCTTTGCCTTTCATAAGGATGATGTTTCTTACTTCGTCTTCGTTTATTTCGGGTTTTACCAAAACCACTAATTGGGGGTAGGGTTCATCGTCTATCGTGATTTCTTCAAAGAGGTCTCCATAGCCTATTATCGTAGTGTTTTTCTCGTCGAAGACTTCTCCGCGTTCTTTTATTCCTCTCCTTTCTTTTCTGATGAGCATGTTTTTTGCGCATTCTGTTATAGTTCTGTAAAGTTCAAGTCTTGGTTCGCGCAGTTTTTCTGCAGCGTTCTTTTCTACGTATTCTATTACGGATGGGTATGGTGTGAACCAGAAGCGTCCGCTTTCTGATGTGAAATGTGGTAGCCTGCTTGTCATTTCAGCTAGCGTGTCTTTTATATCTAGGGGTGTCAAGTCTTCGGCTGTGAAGGTTTCTGGGTCGTAAACCATGAGGGCGACTTCTTTTGTGTCTGGGAAAACCTTTAGAGGCTCTTTGAAGGTTTCATAGGTGTAGGTTTTTAGGAAGATTGCTGTTGCGATTTTGTAGGCTAGCTCACTTTTTGAGCATTCTATTACTGAGCCTAGGCGTCCTTCTTCTGTGACGATGTCTCTGGAGACTACGTCTCTGAATTCTCTGTGGCTTTCTGTTAGTATTCTTGTTCTTATGTCGTTGTCTTTTAGGTCTATGTGCCATGGCATTATGAAGTTTGCTTCTTTTTTAAGGTGTAGAAATCTTCGGACAACTTTTCTTGTTATTCTTATGGCATCTCTTGTTTTTTGAAGATCTCTGTTTCTTGTTATGAATTCTTGTAGAACTTCTATGTACTTTGGGTGGAAGGGGTATGTGTCTTTGGCTGTGGCTATTCTTCCGGTTTCTGTGGAGTATTGCCAATCTGATTCTACGCCGAAGAGTTCTGGGTGTTCACGGTATTTTCTGTAGAGTTCGTCTCTTGCTTTCCATGCCTCCTCTTCTGGAATCCTTTTGAATATTCTTTTTTGTAGGACTTTTGCTACGTCGTCTGGCGAAACTGGAACGATTATTTTTGTTGATTCTCTACTTAGGTTTCTCAGGACTTTGCCTGCGTAGCCTGCGAATATGTCTTCTTCTAAGAGTTTTTTCTGTCCTTCTATTTTTCTATATTCGGCTTGTATGGAGGCGACTAACGCTGTTTTTGGCGTGTCTTCTATGGCTCTGGAAAGGTAGTCTAGGAATAGAAGCACTTTTTCTCCATAGTCTTTGAGGTCTAGGGATTTGTCCATGTTGAAGACGTAGTGGACTATTTCGTCCATTAGGATTAGGATTGGTTCTTTTGTTTCGGCTAGTATGCTTTTTAAGAGGGTTACGTCGGGGGCTGGGGCTTTTTCAGTGTCGAGGTGTTTGACTTTGCTGTAGGCGCCGAGTTTGTAGGCTAGCATGCCCCATATTGTTTTTATGGTGAAGTCTCCAGCTTTGTAGGGTTCTTTTGGGTGGGGAATTAAGTCTGCTCTGCTTCCGTCCATGACGATTATTGTTGGTCTGCCGACTTCGGCTATTTTTGCGGCCAGTTGCGGGTTTATGTCTTTTAATGTGTCCGGGTTGCTGAAGGCGTGGTATAATGTTATTTGGGTGTGGGTTTTTCCTCCGCCGAAGAGCGAGGTTAAAAGGTATATGGTTCCGCCTTTTCCGTTTTTGAGGTTTTCGGCTATGTCTTCTATGAGGT
>Ga0105160_1000807_pt1 | contig 13600 bp, 12 predicted proteins | sample GXS110809BmetaG_FD_89591 | JGI IMG/M metagenome (GOLD analysis project Ga0105160, IMG submission 89591) | Hot spring microbial communities from Gongxiaoshe hot spring, China to study Microbial Dark Matter (Phase II) - GXS 110809B | ecosystem: Environmental > Aquatic > Thermal springs > Hot... | reverse complement strand
GGGGTGCGCTGGGACATCGGTTCGTGCGCGACGGCAGGAATGCCGTCGCACCAAGCGGACGATTTTTGTCGGCAGGGATTAGTATACCAATCGAGAGTTCAAGTAGTGTAAATTGTCGGCGGGTCGACGACGCTACGCGAAGCGCGCTCGTAGCGTCGGCGTCCCGCGGTCAATTTGTGCCACTTGAACCCTCAGTATTACTCCGGCCAGCCGTGGAACGGCTCCCACGGTCGGCTCACATAGTCTGCGAAGGCGAACGCGAGCATAATCAGCAGCCAGAAGAAGCCCGCGCCCGCAAACAGCCACGCCAGCTTGCCACTGAAACGCACATGCATGAAGTTCATAATCACGATGGTCGCCTTCCAGACCGCAATCGTGAGCGCAATCACCACGCCCAGCCAGTTGGGAACATTGGGAACATAGCCAGCGGCGACGGTCAGCACCAACAACGCCATCAACCACCACAGCGTGCGCGTATAGAGCGACACCGGATGCACATGCGAATCGCCATGACCTGCCATTTCGTTTTACCTCCCGATGAGATACAACAGCGGGAACAGGAAAATCCACACGATGTCCACCAAGTGCCAGTAGAGTCCTGTCATCTCTACGGGCATATAGTCGGCGACGGGCTTGTTTTTCAGGTGATCGATCCACGCACGCCCAATCAGGATTGCGATGATAATCATGCCCACCAGCACATGCAAGCCGTGCAAGCCCGTCATCACGAAGTAGAAGCCGAAAAAGAGGCGCGTGCGTTGTTCGAACTCTTCAGGCGTAACTTTTTTGAATGCAGTGAATTCGCCGTTGCGCGTCTTGCCTAATTCGTAGAACTCCTTCCCGTTCTCTTCCACGACGCGCAGCTCGCCTTTTTTCTCGGCGTGTTCCACGATAGAATGAGCGTCGTAATCGCCGCCAGGGAAGAGATGATGCTCGAATTTCGCGCCGTACTCGAAATATTTGTTCACCATAAACACGCCCGCGAACAGGAAGGTGAGGAACAGATAAAACGCCTGTTTCTTGTGGCGGTTCTGCATCGCAGCGCGGACGGCGCGCGCCATCGTATAACTACTGAACAGGAGAACAAAGGTGTTGAGCGTTCCGATGGGTACGCTCAGTTCGTGATGCGCGAGGGTAAACTCCAGCACATATTTGAAGCGATAGATGGCGTAGGCGGTGAAAATCGCGCCGAAGAACAGCACCTCCTGCACGATGAATGCCCACATCCCGATTAGATAGGATGTGTTCTGCTGTTCCAGCGTTTCAAACTGCTCGCCTAAGATGCCGTCGCCGTGAAAATGTCCGTCGCCAGCGTGTTCCTGTGTTGCGGTCTTCTCCAGTTCCTTCACGCTCACAGTCGGTTAGCCTCCTCCGCCTTTAGATAGTGTACCTGAAGTAGCACGAGCGTCCCGCTCATGCAGGACTTGGCTCGCGTGGCACGAGCGTCCCACTCTTGTAGATTGGGCTTGGGCGGGGACGCCCAAGCCACGAGGAAAGCTGCGCTTGGGCGGGGACGCCCAAGCCACAGGGGGTGTTTAGCCATCCTTGCCTCCGACGACCACCGGGCGCGGCTTGGGAATGAACGCCGTCGGCTCCTCGGGGTGGTTGTAGTCGTAGGCAGGGCGCGTGACGATTGGCGTGCGCTCGAAGTTGTGGGGATCGGGCACGGGATCCACCAGCTCCCACTCCAGTCCGCGCGCGCCCCATGGGTTGCGCTCGGTGACCACCTTGCCGTACTTAAGCGACCAGGTGAGGTAAATCACGGGCAGCAGGTAGCCCAGCCCCAGCACAGACGAACCTGCAGTGGAAAGCACATTCAGCACCGCCCACTCTTCAGGGTAGCTGTGGTAGCGGCGCGGCATGCCCATGTAGCCCAGAATGAACTGCGGGAAGAAGGTCAGGTTGAAGCCCACGAACACGAGCATCGCCGCAAGCTTGCCCCAGCCTTCAGGGTACATCCGCCCCGTCATCTTAGGCCACCAGAAGTGCAACGCCGCCAGATAGCCCATTATCGCGCCGCCCACCATCACATAGTGGAAGTGCGCCACGATGAAGTAGGTGTCGGTCAGATGCACATTCGTCGCCATCGCCGCCAGGTGCAGCCCCGTGAGACCGCCAATCACGAACAGCCCCATAAAGCCGAGGGCGTAGAGCATCGGCGTATCCCAGTGGACGCGCCCCTTCCAGATGGTCGCCATCCAGTTGAAGGTCTTAATCGCCGAGGGGATTGCGACAATCCAGGTCAGGAACGAAAACACGATGCCCGCGTACATCGACTGCCCCGTGCTGAACATGTGGTGCCCCCACACGAGGAAGCCGATAATCGCAATTGCGAGGCTGGAGAACGCCACGAAGTGGTAGCCGAACACGCGGCGCTTGCTGAACGCCGAGATGACCTCGCTAATTACGCCCATCGCGGGCAGAATCATGATGTACACCGCCGGGTGCGAGTAGAACCAGAACAGGTGCTGATACAGAATCGGGTCGCCGCCAAGGTTCGGGTCGAAAATGCCGATGCGGAAGGTGCGCTCCACAGCGACCAGCAGCAGGGTAATCGCCACGACGGGCGTGCCCAGCACCTGAATCAGGCTGGTAGCGTACATTGCCCACACAAACAGCGGCAGGCGGAACCAGGTCATTCCAGGCGCGCGCATCTTGTGAATCGTCACGAGGAAGTTGATGCCCGTGAAGATGGACGCGAAGCCCGCGAGAAAGATGCCGACAATCGCGAGGCTCACTTCGCCCTTCGCGAACGAGCTGCTGTAGGGCGTGTAGAAGGTCCAGCCCGTGTCGATGCCGCCGCGGAAGAGCGCAATCAGCACGCACGCCGCGCCCGCCATGAAAAAGTACCAGCTGAGCAGGTTCAGGCGCGGGAACGCCACATCCCGTGCGCCAATCATCAAGGGCAGCAAGAAGTTCCCAAACACGGCGGGTATCGAGGGAATCAGGAACAGGAAGATCATTATCACGCCGTGCGTGGTGAACATCTTGTTGTACACATCGGAGGTGAGCAGATCGCCCTGCGGCGTGGCAAGCTCCATGCGAATCAGCGCCGCAGCGAGACCGCCCAGCAGGAAGAAGACGCTGATGCTCACCAGATACAGAATCGCAATGCGCTTATGGTCGTAGGTCAGCAACCATGAAGCGACGCTCGTCTTCCAGTTCAGGTAGTTGGGCTTCTCGGTGCCAGTATAAGTTGCGGTTGCCATAGTTAGCTACCTCCATTGCCGGCGCCAGCCAGCGACTTGATATAGGCAATTAGTTGCACCAATTGCTCTTCGGAGACCTGCCCCTGATAGGGGGGCATCAGGTTTTGATAGCCGGCGTGGATTTTCGCACCGGGGTTCAAAATCGATTCTCGGATGTACGCCTCGTCACCCTTGACCGTGCCACCGCCTTCCAGCGGGATTTCGCTGCCCCAGGTCTTGGTGAGGTCGGGCACTTTCACAGCGGAGTTTGGGTTCAGGTGGCAGGCGTTGCAGCCGAGCGCTTTGAACACCTGCTCGCCCTGTTGGGCAAGGGTCAACCGAGCGCCCGCCGCGCCAGCAGTGGTGGGGGTTGCGGCCGCCGTTGCGCCTGGCGCGTTCTGATCGAGCCACTTCTGAAACTCTTCCTCAGGCAGCACGACAACCTTGCCAATCATCTCGGAGTGCTTCGTGCCGCAGTATTCGGTACAGAACAGATGGTACTCGCCGGGCTTGGTGGGCGTGAAATACATCGCGTTGTAGCGCCCGGGTACCGCATCGCGCTTGATGCGAAAGGCAGGGATCGAGAAGGCGTGGATTACATCTTGCGAGATGAGGCTCACCTTCACGAGGCGTCCTGCAGGCAGGGTCAGCACATTGTTCTCGCGTGCGCCGTTGGGGTGCTGGCAGTGCCACATCCACTGCTTGCCGATGACGAACACCTCGTAGTAGCCCTCGCGCGGCGCGTAGATATCGGCGTAGAGCTTGGTCGCCCAGCCGAACATAATCAAAGCAAGCGCCAGCGGAATCAGCGTCCACGCCAGCTCGACGCGCAGGTCGCTGTCAGTTGCGTTCGAGCGATCTACCGCGTTGTTGTCCGCACGGTAACGAACAGCGAGGTAGATCACCCCAAACAACACGATGGAGCCGAACACCACTGCAAGCAGGGTAATCGTCCAGTAGAGCAGCGAGATGTCCGCGCCCTCTTTAGACGCTGTCGGCGGTACTAATGGGAAGTTCCACATCAGTTATTCACCTCACCTGAAATGTCGGTTGGTTGCTTGCGGCGGCGTTCCAGCAACAGCGCGCCGCCAATCAAAGTCGCCAAGCTCAGCACGGTGATAATCCCCGCGACCTGAATCACGCGCAGAATGACCAGTCCGTACCGCCCTGTGGAGGGGTCGTACTGGAAGCAGTACATCACCGCGCTCAGCACAGGATTGCCAATCTTACCCTGCGACGACTCGGCTAAGGCGAACTTGAGGTCGCGCGCCGAGAACTCCACGCCCATCAGGTAGCGCGAGAGCTTGCCGTCGGGGGTGGCAATCATAATGCCTGCGCCGTGCGCGTACTGTTTCGTGGCAGGGTCGTAAGTATATTTGAAGCCGATGGCGTCGGCTAACTGCTTGATATTTTTCTCTTCGCCGACCAGGAAGTGCCAGCCCTGCTCCGCGCCGCCTTTCTTATACTCTTTGGCGTAGTTCGCCTTCTTCTTCGCAGCGAGTTCGGGTGTCTCGGTGGGTGAAATGCTCACCGTCACCACCTCGAACTCCTTGCCAATCTGCCAATCTAAGGCGTTCAGGGCGCGCGTTAGCTCGTTCAGCACGACGGTGCAGAGCATCGGGCACTCGTAATACGCCATCACCAGAATCACTGGTCGCTTGCCGAAGTAGTCGCCGAGTTTGACAGTCTTGCCCGTTTCGTCTTTGAAGGTCAACTCCAGCGGGATTTGCGTGCCGAGCTTTTGCTCGATCCCAACCTGACTGGTAATGCTTTCATAGCGTTGCTTGGCGGCAGTTTCGCCGATTTCGCCGCTGGGACCGCGGTAGAGTTGGGCGTGCGCAGTGAGCGCGAGCAGCAAGGCGAGACCGCCAAGGATTGCCCTCACCCCCCAGCCCCCTCTCCCACCGCGTGGGAGAGGGGGAGTCGCCGCTCCCCTCGCCCGCGCCGCGGGCGAGGGGCCGGGGGTGAGGGCAAAATTCGCAATCCACGATAATCCGTTCTCATAACGCATATTCATACACCCTCCTCATATCTATTTACAGCCCCTTCTGCAGGATTAGTTCCTTCGCGCGCTCCACAGGGATACGCACCTTGCCTGTCGCCTCATCCACGATTTCATAGGTCGTGGTTTTGCGCACCTCCTCAGCGTAGAATCGCTCCCAGTCGCGCATGGGGAAGCCCTGCACGCGCGGCTCAGGGGGCAGCTGACGCTGGAACGCCTCGGGGCGCACTGACGGCAGGTCGGCGCGTTGATTAGGCATCACCCACTGCAGCACAATCCACGCAATAATCAGCGTCGCAATCATCGTGAAGAAGATGAGCGCGAGGAACTGCGTCATCCGCCCGACCGACAGGTCGCGCTCCTCATACGGCTCTTTCTGGATTAGCTCCAGCTCTTCCGGGTCCACAGGCTTCAACAGTTCCGCCATAATTTTTGCCTCCTCAGTGCGCCGCCTCCAGCAGGCGCGGCTCGTTCTTCGGCACAAGCGAGCGCTTGAGCAGGTTGCCCAGCATAAAGTAGAACCAGACGCCGCCCAAGCCCACAAAGGCTGCTATATCATAGAGGCTGATGCTCAGCGTTTCAGACCACATCGGCTTAATCTGCCAGAAGATGTCCACTACGCGAATCGCCAACACAATCATCACGCCGACCAGCAGCTGCTTCGGGATCCACTTCGTGCGCGGCGCAAGGAACCAGAAAAACGGAATGAAGAACTGAAAAATCGGAATCAGGTAGGCGATATACTGCCAACCGCCCGTGTTGCGCCGCAGATAGAACTGCGTGAACTCGTATAGGTTGCCTGAGTAGGTAATCAGCAGCTGCGAGAACGAGACATACGACCAGAACACGCACAGCGTGAACATGAAGTTGCCCCAGTCGCGGCGGTAGCCCTCGTAGCCCTCGTGGTATACTATTGGCTTATACAGGGGCAGGTCGCGCCACGACAACACCATATAGAGCGCGAGCGCCAGCGCGTTCAGTCCGAAGCCCGCAATCATAATCACGGCGTACATCGTGGAGAACCAGTGCGGCTGCAGCGACTGCCCCCAGTCGACCATCGCCAGCGTGAAGGTGAGCATGAACACCACGATGCCGAACGCGGCGAAGCCTGAACGCTGACGCGAGAGGAACTCCGCCCGAATGGGGTCGCCTGAGGCGTCCTCAGCGGAGGAGCCGTCCCAGAGCTTTTTGGCGAAGTACGCCCAGATGAGGATATACAGCACGCCCGCAATCGCAAAGCGCGGCTCGTTCAGCCAGGGGCGTTTCGCCTGCAGCACCGGATCCTGCGCGACAACCTCTTTGTGAGTCCACTCGAAGATGCCATGCGTGACGAACACATCGTACAGCACGGGCAGGAACGCAATCAGCATCACGGGCAGAATAAGCGTCGCGCCCGACTCGAAGATGCGGATCAGGGGCAGCCCCCACCGCCCGCGCACGGTGTGCAGCAGCAGAGTCAAGCCGAGGCAGCCGAGCGTTAGCCCCATCCAGTAGAAGAACGCCAGATGATAGCCCTGCATTGCGAGCTTGGCGTTGGTCGCCAAGCCCGTCGCCCAGACGACCAAGCCGAGTACGCCCAGCCCGAGCGCGATGGGGCGTCCCCGCGCGATGCGTTGCCGAACTTCCTGTTCCGAAAGCGCCGTTGTTGTCGCTGCCATGCCTAATTCTCCTGCACTATGTTTTGCGGTTGGCGTTGCGGCTTACGCGCCTGTTCCGCCGCCGCCAGCTTCTCGATGTCTTCTGGTCCCAAATCCTTCAGGTTCGCGTTCTGGCTCAGTTGCAGCACGCGCACATAGGCGGCGACCGCCCAGAGTTCCTCGTCGGTCATGCGCGAGCCGTAGCCGTACATAATGCCGAAGCCGTACTTGCCCGACGAGAAGAAGTAGCCGATGGGCTGTGTGAGCAGCTGCTCGCGCACGAGCGAGGGTACGGGGCGGGGCCACTGCCCGCGCAGCGCAATCATGCCTTGCCCGTCGCCTGCCCGTCCATGACACTGAGCGCAGAACACATTATATTTCTCCTGCCCCTTATTGAGAAACTCGCGGGTGAGTTTGACCTGCGGGGGCAGTTTGGTCAGCAGGTTGCCCTGTGCGTCTTTGCCCGTGATGAACGGGTCGTTGGGGTCTTGCAGTTTGCCGCGCGCGATGGTGTTGGGCGGCATGGGGCGCGAGCCGTCGCCGTAAATCTTGCCGTCGAAGCCCTGCACCGGGTCAGTCAGCGCGTAGAACGCGCTGTTGTCCTGCGCTTTGACTTTCTGTTGCACCCACATGTCGGTGCGGCAGGCGGTCAGGGACAGGCACATAACCGCAAGCAGAAGTGCGAACCTCACCCCCCCAGCCCCCCTCTCCGTAAACGGAGAGGGGAGAGTTGCGCCTGCGTGTGCTGACCGCTCCCCCTCTCTGTTTACGGAGAGGGGGCAGGGGGGTGAGGTTTTCTGCCAAATCTTCCGTCTCATTCGGGCACCTCCGTAATGCTCAACGGGTTCAGCGACTGCAGGAACTGATACGCCTCGTCGCGGTTGAACTTCGGATCCTTGCTCTCGATGCACACGAAGAACCGATCCGTGCTGGCGCGGGCGAACTGCGGCACATTGAACACGGGATGGTAGTAGGTGAGCATGCGGTTGTAGATGTGCGTGCCGAAGAACGCGCCAAACGCCGCCGCCAGCACCATGCCTTCGAAGGTAATCGGGATGAAGTAGGGCCAGCTCAGCAGGTCGCGCCCGCCGACATTCAGGGGGTAATCCACAGTGCTCGTCCACACCTGCAGGCTGAATGCGCCGATGGCGCCGAGCAGCCCCATAATGAAGACCGTCCAGGGCACCTTCGCTTCTTTGACGCCCATCGCGGCGGTCAGCCCGTGGATGGGGAACGGGGTGTAGCAGTCGAACTTGCGGTAGCCTGCGTCGCGGGTGCGCCGCGCCGCCTCCAGCAGCTGCTCCGGCGTTTCAAACTCCGCCATCAGCCCATACAGTTTCGGTTCCGCTTCCACATGCGCCATTACTGACCACCTCCTTGCGGGGCGGGCGCAGTCGGCTTCGGCTCATGCGCAGGCGTCCCGCCGTGCCCGTTATGCCCGTGATAGAGCTTGTACCAGAGCTCCTTCAGCTCCGCCACCGCCAGCATGGGAATAAATCGCGCGAACACGAACATCATCATCACAAAGAAGCCAATCGTGCCCAAATAGAGCCACCAGTCGCTAATCGTCGGCGTATACATCCCCCACGCGGAGGTGAGGAAGTCGCGATGCAGGCTCATCACCACAATCACGAACCGCTCGAACCACATGCCGATGTTCACGATAATCGAGATGATGAACAGCACGAGCAGGTTCTGGCGAATCTTGGGCGACCAGAGCAACTGCGGCACAATCCCGTTGCAGAAAATCAACGCCCAGTACGCCAGCCAATAGGGACCAAAGAAGCGGTTCACCACCAGGAACTGCTCGAACTGGTTGCCGCTGTACCAGCCGAAGAACATTTCACACAGGTAACCGTAAAACACAATCCAGCCTGTGGCAAGCATTACCTTCGCCATCCAGTCGATGTGGTTCATCGTGATGTATTCCTGCAGCTTGGGATAGAGGATACGGAACGGGATGACGAGGGTCAGTACCATCGCGAAGCCCGAGAAAATCGCGCCCGCGACGAAGTAGGGCGGGAAGATGGTGACATGCCAGCCGGGCACAATCGAAATCGCGAAGTCTAACGACACGATGGAGTGTACCGATAGCACGAGCGGCGTGGAGAGTCCTGCGAGCAGTAGGTACGCCTGCTCCCAGCGCATCCAGTGAATCGCCGAGTTGCGCCAGCCGAGCGCGAAGATGCCGTTCACCACGCGCTGCAGGTGGGTTTTAGCGCGGTCGCGCATCTTCGCCAAGTCGGGAATCAGCCCCATGTACCAGAACAGCACGGAGACCGTGAAGTAGGTGGACACCGCCCACACATCCCACTCCAGTGGGCTGCGGAACTGCGGCCACATCGCCAGCCAGTTCGGGATGGGAAACAGCCAGTATGCGACCCATGGGCGTCCCGTATGGAACAGCGGGAAGATGCCCGCGCACATCACGGCGAAAATCGTCATCGCCTCGGCGAAGCGGTTAATCGACATGCGCCATGTCTGTCGCAACAAGAGCAGAATCGCCGAAATCAGCGTGCCTGCGTGCCCGATACCGATCCACCAGACGAAGTTGATAATCGCGAATCCCCACGCGACGGGCTGGTTGATTCCCCAGATGCCCAGCCCGACCGCCACGAGGTACACGAGCGCCATCAGCAGGGCGAACGCGCCGATGAAGCCCAGCCCGAACATAATCGTCCACGCCATCGGGTGGCGCTCCATCGGAATGCTGGTAATCTGCTCCGTGATGCGCTCGTAGGTCTGTCGCCCCTCGAACAGGGGGAACTCCTTGATTTCCGTCGGTTTAATGGTCTGTTGCATGGCTTGCCTCCGCGCCGCTCAGTTCAGGGTGTGGGTTATCGATTTTCGCGAGGTAGGTGGTGCGTGGGCGGGCGTTCAGCTCGCCCAGAATCGCGAAGTTGTGCGGTTGCTGCTTCATCTGGCTCACGCGGCTGTTCGGGTCGTTCATGTCGCCGAACACAATCGCTTGCGTTGGGCACGCCTGCTGGCAGGCGGGTACGACCTCGCCGTCACGAATACGGCGGTTTTCGCGCTTCGCCAGAATCCGCGCCTTGCTGATGCGCTGCACGCAGTAGGTGCATTTTTCCATCACGCCGCGCCCGCGTACCGTCACATCAGGGTTCTGCAGCAGCTGCAGCACGGGCGATTTCATATAGCTGTAGCGATAGAAGTTGAACCGTCGCACTTTGTAGGGACAGTTGTTGGAGCAGTAGCGCGTGCCCACGCAGCGGTTATAGACCATCGCGTTCAGCCCCTCGTGGTCATGCACGGTCGCTGCGACGGGACACACGAGTTCGCAGGGCGCGTTCTCGCACTGCATACAGGGGATGGGAACCTGATAGACCTTCGGGTTCTCCACCTTGCCCTTGAAGTAGCGGTCGATGCGCAGCCAGAGCATTTCGCGCCCGCGCATCACTTCCGTTTTGCCCACTACGGGGATGTTGTTCTCCGCCTGACACGCCGTCACGCACGCGCTGCAGCCCGTGCAGACCGTCGGGTCGATGACCATCGCCCACGCATAGCGATAGTTGTCGGGATTCTCGTAGCTCTCGTAAGTCCACCGCTCAGGATACATCGTCGGATGCTTGAGTTCATAGCCCTTACGGTGCGACTTGTTTTTCAGTTCGGGGTCTTGCTTGAACTCCTCCAGCAGACCCGTGAGGATAATCGGGCGATGATCGGTGCTGTCGAGCTTGTCTGGTTTGCGCGTGTCGATGAGGTGATGCTCTTCTGTTCGGGCGATGGGGTAGCGTTCGGCTTGCGGGATGACCTCTACGCCCGTGCGGATCCACGGCGCGTCGCTGGTGCGGATGAGGTAGGCGTCGAAGCCTGCGCCTGAGCCTTTGCTGCCCGCGCGGGTGCGCCCGTAGCCTAAATGCACTGTAATGCAGTCGTCGGCGTGTCCGGGAATGGGGTACGCCGCCACGCGCATCGCCTGACCGTTCACGCTGAGGGTCACAATCGGCGCGTCGCCCCGCACGAACGAGGCGTCCTCAAAGAACGCCCATGTGCCCTTGCGTCGCAGCCCCAGCTCTTCGAAGGTCTTGAGGCTCATGTAGGCGAGGTTGTCCCAGCACACGCGCGTGACGGGCTTGGGCAGCTCCTGCAGCCAGGCGTTGTTGGCAAACCGACCGTCGTACACCGTGGGGTCGGGCGCGAAGCGCACCTCGAAGGTCTTGACGCCTGCCTGCACGGGAGCGAGGTCGTAAATCGGCGATTGCACCACCAGCGGCGTCTGCTTCAGCGCGACCTGCTTCACGGGCTTTGCCGTGCGCGGCAGCACGCCGTCATGCACGCCCTTGCGCCACACGGCGTCAAACTGCGCTTCGGGCGCGAGCTTGGCGGCTTTCCAGTGGTCTTGCACCAGCCTGAAGGTTTCGGCGGGCGCGCCGTTCAGCTGCGCCATCAGCTCCAGTGCGCTGCGCGTGTTGGGGTACAGCGGGAAAATCAGCGGTTGCTGAATCGTGACTGTGCCGTCGAACGCGCGCGCGTCGCCCCACACTTCGAACGGGTGGCTTTCGGGCAGATGCCACACACATAGCGCCGCCGTCTCGTCCACATACATGCCATGATGCACCGAGAACGGGACTTTCGGAATCAGCTCCTTAAAGTTCAGGTCGGCGGGCGCGTTGTAGGCGGGGTTCACGCCGCCCAGCATAATCAGCACCTCGACGGCGTTGTTTTTCAGGTCGTCAGCGAGTTGCTTGATGTCCTGCATGTGCAGGGTGGGCTTCTCTTCGGGCGGGGCGGTGAACACAACCGTGCGCCCGAGGTTGCCTAAGTGGGCGTTAATCGCGTGCGCCATCGCGTGGACGGCAGGCGGTTGCGCCTCGCCCACGACCACGAGGCTCTCGCCCTGATGCGCCACGAGGTCGCCCGCGGCGATTTGCGCCCACTTCTGCTCGGTTTCGGTGAGTTCGCCCTCGATGGTCGCCTGCACGGGCGCGTTGACGAGCCGCGCGATTTCGTACAGCAGGCGGGCGATTTTGCTGGAGCGGATGGGCAGATGCTCGTCCGCCGTCATGCCCGTCACGGTGAACATCGGCTCGGCGACATAGAGGCGGTTCATTTCGGTCTGCCCCGCGCGGATGCGCCTGCCGTCGGCGAACTCGCGGGCGTAGCGCACCGCGCCCGGCTCGCTGTAGAGGAAATCGCTATCCAGCGCGACAATCACCTTCGCGTTGCGCAGGCGGTAGATGGGGTTGAGCCACTCGCCGAACGCCAGCCGCGCCCCCTCGTACACATTGTCGCGGTGGATGGGTTCGTACTGATACCACTTCGCCTGTGGATAGGTCTGCAGGAACTTTTGGATTTGCGCCGCGAGCGCGGGGGAGACGACGCGCCCTGTGAGCAGGCGGATGCCCGCGCCGCCTTTGGCTGCCTGCTGCCCCAGCGCGTTCTGGATGTCGGCTTCAAACGCGCGCCAGGTTTCCGGGCGTCCAAAGCGCAGCACGGTCTGCGAGCGGTCAGGGTCGTACAAATCTAAAATCTGCGCCTGTGTGATGGCATCAGTCGCCCCCAGGCTCGTCGGGTGGTCGGGGTTGCCCTCCAGTTTGACGGGGCGTCCCTCGTAGACGCGCCCCAGTACGCCAATCGCGTAGCCGTTTGTGAGAACTGCCGTCGCGTAGTAGTTCGACACGCCCACGATGCGATCTGTGGGCGTCTTCGGGCGCGAGATGACCGGTCCCTGCGGCTTGTAGCCACACGCCGACAGCCCTGCCAGCGCCATCGACGCGCCCATCAGCTTCAGGAACTGCCGACGGCTCACAAAGTCGCCCAGCGGCGCCGCCTGACGCGGGAACTCCTGCTTCAGAATCTCCTCAAACTCAGGCGTCCCTTCCAGCTCGTTCAGACTCCGCCAGAACTGCTCGCCTGCGCCCTGCTGCGTCCCGTTGCGTTTCGCTTCCATCGCTCCTCCTTACCGATGGCAAATCGAGCAGTCGCTCAGCTGCTCTTTATGGATGTTGTAATGCTTCACCAGCAGTTTGCCCAGCTCCAGCTGGTTTCTGGGAATACTGTTCGGGTCATAGGGGATGCCGTACTTGTCCAGCATCGCCTTCATCTCTTCTTCGGAGCGGGGCGTCTTGTAATACATATTGAAAACTTCCTCTTTCGGGCGGATGTGCTGTTCCGGGTTGCGGTGGCAGTTCAGACAAAACTGCATCGAGAAGGGCTGCGATTTATGCGTGAGGTGCATCTTCTCGATTCCGCCGTGGCACGAGGCGCAGCTAATGCCCTTGTTCACATGCGCGCTGTGGTCAAAGTAAACGAAATCAGGCAGATTGTTCACCTTGTTCCACACGAGGGGTTTCTCGTTGTTGTAGCTATCGCGCACGGGCTGCAGCAGCGGGCTGTTCGTCCAGATTTGCGAGTGGCAGGTCATACACACTTCAGTGGACGGCACGCCCGCATGCGCCGATTGTGTCACGGACCAGTGGCAGTAGCGGCAGTCGATGCCCAGTTCCTCGTAGTGGTGCTTGTGGCTGAAGGGGACGGGTTGGTCGGGGGGTTCGCCGACTTTCGTCCACCACGGGGAGCGCGTAATCGCCGAGCCGCCAACTGCCAGCCCCACGATTGCCAGCAAGCCGCCTACCACAACCACACGCGCTATCGTATTATGATGACGCCGAAAGACCTGTGCCATAACGGTCACCTCGTAAGGTTAGCGTGGGATTCGACAGGAGTGTGAAAAACTCCTGCCATCTCGCGTTTGTGATAAAATGCACAAACTTAGCCACGCTAAGCATTTTTTCCATAGCGAATCGCTGTAG
>Ga0105160_1000806_pt1 | contig 13617 bp, 9 predicted proteins | sample GXS110809BmetaG_FD_89591 | JGI IMG/M metagenome (GOLD analysis project Ga0105160, IMG submission 89591) | Hot spring microbial communities from Gongxiaoshe hot spring, China to study Microbial Dark Matter (Phase II) - GXS 110809B | ecosystem: Environmental > Aquatic > Thermal springs > Hot... | reverse complement strand
GGGGGGAGGGGCTTGCCTCGCGCAAGGGAAGGGCCTGAACGAGAAATCAGACGGCCCGTTTGTCCAAAGTCCAATATTCTCATGGGAACACCCTGATGATGAAAAAGCCCTGGTCCCCAATCCAGGGGTTGGCAAAGCACAGGGTGAAATCAATGGGCGAGCGGTTGCGATATCCGGGCTTTCTGATAAGTCCGGCTCAGAAAGGCATGGAAATCCCGCGCGTCCCGCCAGGTCTGAGGGCGCAAGGGATAGCTGGAGGGGAAAATCAGGAAAGCGACCTCCTGAGCGCCGCCCAATCCGCCATGGGTCCCCCGCTGATCCTCAAAGGTCACCACGCTCCGACCGTTCCAGGCTCCCAGCAGGATGAGATCGCCGCTCTCCGGCAATCGGGCCAGGCGGGCCAGCTCCTGAGTCACCCGTTCCGGATCCAGCCAGCGCCCCTCCAGGGCCATACGCTCCGGATCCGTCAGGGGATCCTGGCCATGGATCCGGGATTGTCCATCCGGGCGGACGATCCGGGCCCCATGCCGGCCCATCAGGAACACATCCTCGCCTTCCCGCCCAACCACCATGCCGATCCCCGGATGCTCGATCAGGGCATCCAGCAGATGAGGCCATTGAACGGCGATCTCGCTCAGCGAAAGAGGATCCGGGGTGAGCGCAATGTAGACATGGGCGAGGGGGCCGGAGGCGCGAACCACCACATCCGCTGAAGGTTTGGCTCGTTCCTCCGGCTCGAGGGAGCGGGAGGCCTGCCGCTGCACATAGGCCCGGGCGGCCCGCACCATCCGGGCGCCGCGGGGGGAGAGCGTCCGCTCCAGGCCGCGCATCTCGGCCATCAGATATCGCCACGACCGCCAGCGTCGATCGTCCGGTTCGATCGTCTCATTCATCGTGATCGGCTGCGCAATGCAGGCCCGAATGAAATCCCCCAGGCTTTGACCGAAGCGGCGGGTGAAGGACTCAGCGGGGGTCATCCCGTGGTCCGAAAAAATGTAAAGATCATAGGGGCGTCGGGCGAAGCTGGCCATCCGGTCGATCTCGCGCAGATACGCATCGATCCGGCGCAGCGCTCGAAATGCCACCCCATGGTCCGGCCCATACCGATGAGCAGCCTCATCGTATAAGACGTAGAGCGCATACAGCGGGGAAATTCCCCGGTGAAGGTCCAGGCTGACGCTGAACGTCAGCAGCTCATGGAGCAGGGCGTTCCCCAGGGCCAGAAATCCTGTGCGGAGGAGACCCGTGGGATCTCGCAGGAAGCGCCACCAGGCTTCACGGGAACGAAGGCCATACCATAGCTCGTCCAGGATGTCCCGGGCTACCATCCGGAGGATCCGCCAGATGCGCCCCGGGCTGAGCAGCACCATCAGGAAGAGGCCCACGCCCCGGACCCCCCTTAGCAGCCCGGGCAGGCCCATCGTGCTCAGCGTGAAGACCGTCCGCTCCGCTCCCCCATCGAACATGCTGGCATAACAGGCCCCACCCCGGAGCAGCCCTTCGGCGTTCTTCCAGCGCGACGCGACCCGCCGCACGTGATCCGGCCGTTTCATCACCACCGGCTGCCGCCGGGCCTTCTCATACCACCGGAACCCCGGGATCGCGTCCAGCTGGCCATAAAGCAGGGCGGCGGTTACCACCGGCGTCGTGGTCGGGAACCCGGCAAACCATGGAGAGACCCGAAAGCGGCCCTTCTGGATCTGCCGGGCCAGATAGGGCATCCGTCCTTCCTGAAGGGCCTGTTGAAGATGATCAAAAGAGAGGCCGTCGATCTGGATCAACACGAGGCCCCGCTCCAGGGTCGGCGGCGCCTCGGGTTGCCCCATCTGCCGGCCCAGGAGACGATATTTCGCTCGATAAACCCACCCGATGACCCGCTTCATCACCCGGTGTATTCCTCCTGGCTATTGGGAGGCGGAAATGGGGAAAAGGAACCACAGGCCGGGCGGCCTGCCTTCCATTCCCCTTTCCCGTCTCCCCGCACCCTTATCCGTCGTTTTGAACGAGAGCCTCCACCTGTTCTCGAGCCAGCCAGCCGATGGGTCGTCCGTTGCGGACCACCAGAAGGCCGGGCTCCTCGCTCTGGGCGAAGCAGGACCAGGCGGAGGCGATGGAGCTCTCCCCATCCACGATATGCAGCGCCCTCCGCCGAAGCCCTCCTCCATCCGGGAAGAGGCCTTCCGTCCACTGGCCCGCGGATTCCACCGGGAGGAGCGGCTGCCCGCAATGAGCCAGTAACCGGCGGGCGGCCGGGAGGGCGACGCGGTCGTTCACGGCGATCCGCAGCGGCTGCGGATAGGGAGCCACCGGGATCCGCCGAAGGCGCTCCTGGCGGTGGAACAGTCGCGCTTCCTGCAGCGTCTGGCTGAACAGCCACATCGCGACGGTCATGGTCACCAGCCCCCCGGGGTCCCGATGCATGAACTGCCAGACCGCCAGGCCGCCGATGCCCATCGCCCCTGCCTGGCCCATCCGCAACGCCAGCCGGGTTCCACGATCCTCTCCCAGCCCCATGGCCAGTATGCTCCGCAGGATCCGCCCGCCGTCCAGCGGGAAAACCGGCAGCAGATTGAAAGCGCCCAGGAGGAGATTTAACAACCACAGGGTGGACCAGAACCCCCAGGGCGCTCCTTGCCCTCCGGACATCCCCTGGGGGATCCCACCCATTCCCATTGCGCTTAGTGCGATGAGAAGATTCACCGCCGGGCCCGCGAGGGCGATGGCGAACTCCGCGCCGAAACGGCCGGGCGGGAGGCGCACGGCGGTGAACCCTCCCAGGGGCCAGAGGAGAACCGAGGTCACCGGGATCCGGAGCAGGCGGGCGGTCAGCAGATGGCCGATCTCATGCAGCAGCACGAAGCCAAACAGGAAGCCCCACCAGAGTCCCTGCCGAAGGGCTTCCCGCCATCCTCCCAGCGCGCCTGCGCCCAGCGTCGCGACGATCAGCAGCGCCGCCAGGCTCCAATGGACCCGGACCGGTGTTCCGGCAAGGGTGAACAGTTGCAGGGTGAAGGGCCGGGGTTTCAACGATGGCCACCTCTTTTCTCATATACACCCTTTGAGCGAATGAGGGCTGCCAAGCAGGGCGCTCCAGGTGTTCATCAGCGAACCCGATGCCTTAATTACGATAGGACTTACGCAGTTTGTTTCCCATGGGGGCTTTGGGGGCGGAGCGGGGCGCCGAAGGCGCCCCGCTCCGCCCCCAAAAAGGATTTTGGGGTGGGGCCATTCCGTCCCACCTTTAGAGCTTTCAACTGCGTAACTCCTGTTACGAATAATGATCTGGGGAAGGCCGTCGCAGCGGTCTTCCCCCTGGGTTCCGTTGCAGGTTTAAGAAACCCGTTCCAGCAGGTGGATCGCGGCCTCCAGACGGGCCAGCGTCCGCTGGCGGCCCAGCAGGGCGATGGACTCAAAGAGCGGCGGGGTGACCCGCCGGCCGGTCACGGCCACGCGCACGGCCATGAACAGCGTGCCCGCCTTCACCCCCAGGCGATCCGCCAGCCCCCGCAGCGCGGCCTCGATCGTCGCGTGGGTGAATTCCGGGAGGCCTTCCAGCGCTTTTGAGGCTTCCGCCAACCAGATGCGGACCTGGTCCGAGGTGCTCCCCCTGGGCACCAGATCCTCGAGCGCTGGGAAGACCTCTTCCTTCCAGAGGAACTCCAGCATCTCCGCTCCCTCCCGGAGGGTCTTGATCCGCTCCTGGACCAGGGGGATGGCCTTCCGGAGGGTCTCCAGGTCGGGGTGCAGGCCCAGGGCCTCCAGGTAGGGACGCAGGCGCTCCGCCAGCGCCTCCACGGTGAGGCGGCGGATGTAAACGCCGTTCATCCACTCCAGCTTCTCGTAGTTAAAAGCTGCTGGCTTGGGGTTGATCCCGGCGATATCAAACTTCTCGATCAGCTCCTCCACCGTGAACAGCTCGGTTTTGTCATCATATGCCCACCCGGTCAGGGCCAGGAAGTTCACCAGGGCCTCCGGAAGATACCCTTCCTCCCGGAAATCCCGGACGAAGACCGCGGTCTCCCAGCGCCCCTGCTCCTGCAGCACCCGCTTGCTCATCTTCCCCTTGCCTGTGGGGCTCAGGATAATGGGAAGGTGCGCGAACTGAGGGGGCTCCCACCCGAAGGCCCGATACAGCAGGATATGCCGCGGGGTGCTGGGGATCCATTCATCGGCGCGCATCACATGGGTGATGCGCATGAGATGATCGTCCACCACGTTCGCCAGATGATAGGTGGGGTATCCATCCGATTTCAGCAGCACGAAATCATCCTGGGTCCGGTTCTGCACAGCGATCTCGCCGTGCACCAGATCGTGGAACGCTGTGGTCCCTTCCAGGGGGACCTTCAGGCGGATCACGTAAGGCTCCCCGGCGGCGATGCGGCGCTGGGCTTCTTCAGGCGAGACGTTGTAGCGGCAGAACCGGTCGTAGCCGGTGGGCTGCTTGCGGGCCTCCTGTTCGCGGCGCAATCGCTCCAGGCGCTCCTCAGAGCAAAAACAATAGTAAGCGTGGCCCATGGCGACCAGACGGTGAGCGTGCTCCCGGTAGATCTCCAGGCGCTGGGACTGGATGTATGGGCCGTAGGGCCCTCCCACATCGGGTCCCTCATCCCAATCCAGGCCCAGCCATCGCAGGGACTCCAGGATATCCTCCAGGGCGCCTGGGACCAGACGTTTGCGGTCGGTGTCCTCGATGCGCAGGATGAACTGCCCGCCGTGGTGGCGGGCGAAGAGCCAGTTGAACAGCGCTGTGCGGGCCCCGCCGACGTGCAGGAACCCGGTTGGGCTGGGCGCGAATCGGACGCGAACGGACATGGTATTTGCTTCCTCCACCTCCAGTTCGTTGAGCGAGCGGATGCAATGCAAGGCCGTGATCGCTCCTATTGTAACGCATCCGGGCGCTGGCTCCCAGGATAAGGGGGAGAGTCCTCGCCGCTGTCTGAGCCTTCTGGGTCGGGCCCATCCCGTGGGATGGAGTCTGCGTCTGGGGTATTCGCTCGAGCGGGTGGGGGAGGCTGAGGGGCAAGCTGCGGCAGCTTTCGGATCGATGGGTTGGGGAAGCAAGCGCAGGTAGGCCGGGGAATGCCGCGGAATTGGGGGACAGAGCTATGGAAAAAAGAGGAGGCGGTCAGAACGCCATATAAGCTCGCCGAGGCCGGATCGGCTCCTGGGCGCATTCCACACTGGCGCCAGGTTCCGGGCTCCTATGGTCCGCCCCGGCAGCGGCTCCCGCGTGAGCCAGACCCCCGCCCAGGGGTCGTAGAGGCGGAAGCCAAACTCATATAGGCCCAGGTGCTCGTCCCACTCCTTGCCCAGGAACGTGTAGGGGTTGTGCAGGTCCGTCCAGTTTCCCTGGGCCGGAAGGACCTGGCCGTAAGCATCATACCGGTAGTTGTGGGTGGACTGGCCCTGATGTTTGGTCAAGCCCGCCACGCTCCCACGGCCGTCCAGGTGATACCAGTAGGCCTCGCCATCAGAGCCCGCCGGGAAGTCCCGCATCTCCAAAAGCATCGGCGTGGGACTGAAGGATTCCAGGCCGCCCCGGTAGTATTCCGCCCGCTGACCATTCCACAGGCTGTATTCTACCACCGGGTCCAGGCCATCAAAGACATACTCTGTCCGCTTCACCCCTCCACTTCCGTCCTTGGGGTCATATTCCTTCGCCAGCCGACGGCCCAGGCCGTCGTAATAGAGGCGCGTGACCTCCCGGTCCACCCGGTGGCCCCGATGGTTGGTCTGGTAGGCCTGGGCAAGGATGAGCCGATCCTCCCGGTCGTAGGCATAGTCTATCCCCTGGGTGTTCGGCCCGGGAGGACCAGGCCAGTTCAGGTTGACCCGGTTCCCATTGGCATCGTAGGCATAAACGTAGCGCTGGGTCCCCTCCGGAGGCCCGCTCACCCGCACCGCCTCCAGAAGCCGGTCCGCCGCATCGTAGGTGTAGGTGACCTCAAACCCATCCCCCGGCCGCTGCGTGGTCTGGTCATCGTTCGCCCACCAGCGGGTGCGGTTGCCGGAGGCATCGTATTCGTAAACCGCCTGGAATCCTTCACGATCGGTCACACCAATAAGCCGCCGCAGGGGGTCATAGGCGTAATGCTCCACCACTACCGGCGGGTTCCGCCATCCATAGGTGGCCGTCATCACCGTCCGAAGACCCACGCCGTTCACCTCGTAGGTGAAAGCGGCAATGACCGTTCCATCCACCCGGCGGTTCACCAGGGAGCGGAGGCGGTTGGCCCGGTCATAGGTCGCCTCGGTCACGGTGCCGTTGGGGTTGACCTGCTGGGCTAGGTCCACCTTCTGCTCCTTATCGTAGGCCTTGCTGTTGGAGTAGATGTAGACACCCCCCGGCAATTTCTCCAGCAGGTCGGCCATATCCCAGAGGCTGCAGACCAGGATGTAGTCCCCCGGTTGTTTGCGAATCCAGTCCGGGCCCACCACCCTCTCGTGATGGGCCTGTCGGGTGACCTCCTCCCACTTATTCTGGCGGCTCTTCGGGTCGTCGTAGAGAGCCGGGGAGGGCTCGGCGGCCAGGTCGGGGACGGTGCCGGGCTCGGCCGGGCGCATCGCCGAAAGCAGGTAGGCGTCCCGAGGCTGAATGACCAGACACCGGCCAGTCTGGCGGGCAATGTCCAGAAAGGCCAGCAGCCGCTCCACGTTGCGAGGTGCGAAGTCGGCGATGACCAGTTGGCCCGCTGCTGCCCGGATCGCCGCCAGGCACCGGTCGTGGAATTCAGCCTCCGTCGTCCGCTGGGAGGATTCCAGATTGGTCCCCGCGCAGAGGAGGGTGAGGGGGGCGCAGGGCGGCCAAGTCTTCGGTGAACTTCTGGCTGAGGTGGCCCTGGGAGTCGTGGAAGCGGAGGTCGCCGGTATAGGCGACCCAGCCGGCGGAGGTCTCCAGAGCAAAGCCGCAGGCGCCGAAGACGGAGTGGTCCAGGGGCCACCAGCGCAGTTCCCGTTGCAGGGGCGGCGGCTCGGGTGGCTCGGTGCAGGCGCTCTTCTTCTTATTATCGCTGGTGGGCGGCCAGTGTCAGAAACAGGCCGCGCTGGTGAAGGGGTTATCGTCTGTGATGCTTCCCTCCGGGTTTCCGTCCAGGAAGCGCCTGGCCCGCCAGAGGTATCCCTGGCTGCGGTCGCCGGTGAGCAGGCCGCCCTGGATGGTCTGGGGGTTGGCGTAGGCCACGCCGGCGGTGCTGGGCCGTCCGCTGTCCTGGACCGCTTTGGCGATGAAGGCGGTCATCCAGGAGGAGTGGACGGGGATGTCGGGCCGGACAAAGAGGAGGTCGCGATAGTCGGGGCGGGAGCGGAAGGGGGACCAGAAGTCGCCGCCGGCCCCCGTCAGGGGTGGGACCAGGTCGTCCCGGTAGAGCCCCTCCAGGGGTGGGAGGAGGCCGAGCATCAGGGGGTCCAGGAGGCCGCGCCCGGAACGGTCTTTGATGAAGACGCCGTCAAAGTAGGCGCTGTACCGTCCGAAGGGGCGGCCGGACGGCCGAAGTCCAGGAAGACGCGGAAGTCGCCGTCCTCCAGGAGGGACTTGTTGCCGCCGATTTCGCCGATGCCGCTGTAGAGGGTGAGGGTGGGGGCCATTTTCGCCTCCTGTTGGCGTGTCTTATCCTCTCTCGGCCAGGCGAACGATTGCCGGGAACGGGATTTCGTAATGCACCTGCACTACAGTTCGTTCTCTCTGGTTTGCCTCGCCTGCCAGCACGGTGGCGGGAGACCAAATCAGATAAACGTCCCCTTCAGGCACTGTGACTACCTGAAGGCAGTACTGCTTGTCCTTCTCCCTGGCCACCTCCCATTCGTTCTCAGTGATGGATATTCGCTCCCCTTGTTCTGTCCCCTTCACTTCAACGTAGTACACAATATCGCCTTTTTTGACCTCCAGGTCGTATCCCAATCTTGTGGCGCTGGAAACATCCTTCACCTCAAAACCTCTCTCTTCCCACCACTTTACTGCCCTTTTCATCGCTTCTTCGGCGATCCGATCCTTTCTGACGGATTCCCCCTCTTGCGGAACCTGTTCCGCAGCGTCCGATGCTCTCTGGTACTGGGGGTAACCCTCTTCGGCCCTCCTTCTGGTATCGCGTGCTCTTACCTCTTCGCTAGGTTCTGCCCACCCAGGACTGGCAAGGGCTACATGCGACTCCGCTTGCAGGGGGAATCCGGCTTCTACATCGGGGGGCTTGGCAGGTTGAATCTCTGAGCCCACAATTCTCTCTGGTGTAGCCGGTGGCGCTACCGGGAGAAGGTCTGTCAGGCGTACGTCTCTTTCGCGTTCCCAGAACCGAAGGGTTTCCTTCAGATCGGCGGAGGATTCCAGATGGTCCAGCATGTCCCTGACAAACTCGCGAAGGTTTTGGACTCCCAACTCTCGCTCCAGGGCGTCTCCGATGTAACGGTTGGGATGCCGCCCAATTTCTTCTGAAAGGTAGAGGCGCCATTCCTCCCGACAAAGGTGAGATTTTGCTGTATCCGGGTCACTGAACCGGTATCCAATCTGATAACGGACCTCTATCTGCGCCACCCGATGAATCTCCGGGGCAGTATCTGGAAGGTCGTTGGGCTGGGCAAAACGCATCACAAAGGGCCAGATGCGTTCCAGGCAGTGCGTCAGCGCGTGGTCAGGTTTGGGGCTTCCTACATAGTGCACGTTCTGCTGGGCTGTGGATACTCCAGATACACCCAGTTTTTCGGCCAGGTCGTCCATGCCATCCAGAGCCCACCAGGGGAGAGTGTCGCCAAAGAGCCGGGCGATGTACTCCCGATCTCGCAGGTAGATGTGGCTTGCACGCTCCCACTTTACCTCATCACCGAACCTGGCGGGCCAGCAGGGTTCGGTTTTCAAGCGGCGCTGTAAGTCAGCAGATAATTCGTCCCAGCGCTCATATAGCGCAGAGGCGAGGTTCCGGATTCGGGGAAGGTCCGGTTTCGGTTCCCGCTCGGCCCAGCCCAGGAGAACATACGCCAGTTGATCGGGACAAGGGGTCTCCCGAATTTGCAGGGTGTTCAGGAAAAAGGGTTTCAGGTCTGGCCAGTGCTCGCTGATCTCCGGCACAGTCCCGGTTCGGTCTCGCCAGCACACTTCAGAACTGCGAAACCACCCTTCTCCGGGTATCAGGATCAGCGCGCGCTCCCGGAACCTTTGCCGGATCATAGGGGCTTCCTGGGAAGGACGCCGGGAAAGCCACTCGTAGATGGGCTGGACAATTTCGGCCTTGTCGGCTTTCCCATCGGGCAATTCCTCCAGGTATTTCAACACGTCCTCAACGTTTGCCTCCTGATGGATGCCCAGAAGTTGGGCCAGTTTTGAGCCTTTGCGAATCCCCACTCTTTCATGGACATACGGGAAGCCCGGTCCCAGGATGGGCTTCAGGTCTGGATGGAATAGCCGGTTCGGGATTGAGGGTGTCCCCTTATCGTCCGGAAGCCAGGGGGCGGTTTGTAAGTTGTATAACCAGGTTGCGGGGCTGACGTAAAGTGAGTACCAATACCCGCGGCTGTCCTCGTAGTAGTAATGATATTCCAAAATATCTAAATCAAGGTTGTGCCTTTCTTCCACGAGCGCTTCTATAGTGAGATAGAAAGCTTGCACAGCGTCCAGGTCATTCACTTCCTGAACTTTCTTGAATACCTGCTCAAAACTATCAATTTCCATTTGGATAGCCCTGAATCGCTTTGCATGGGATGGATAAATTTCCCTTTCTCTTCTGCTGTTGACCGTATTGCGATCCGCAAGCCATTCTTTTAGTGCTCTTTGTTCCCAACCCCGCAAATTAACCACAGAAGTTTTTGTTCTTGGCAGACGTGCTGTCCCTAGTATTTCCAAAAATTTACTCCATTGCTCCATCTTATCTTCTTTTTGGGTATAATCCTCCGTCACGAACGATTCAGCGCCCGCCAGCCGGAAGTATGCTTCCACTTCCTTCAGGCCTCCAAGTCTTGGGGGCAGGTAGGCCTGGTTGGGGGGGATGTATACTCCTGTGCGGGTGCGGAGGATTGGGAGCGAGGACCAGTTGTGCAGAGCACGAGGGGGGAGTTCTCCCTGATTCCAGAGGGCGAAGAGCATGCGAATATGCTCCCGGTTTTCCTCCGCAGGCGGTCGGTCCTCTCCGCCGTACAGCGCCTGGAGAAAGCAATCCAGAGCACGACCGAGGTCAAATTCTCTGACTCCCAGCCGTCGCAACGCTTCGGCGGCCTCTTTGTCTTGGCATATGGACGAATCCACCAGTAGGAGGTAATGAGCGTAAGGCTTCAGGGCCTCGGGGAATTGTTCCGGCGGCAGCAGGGCTTCGCCAGGCCGGACGCAGCGGCGTGTGTGCAGCCGGACGACGGGAAGTTCTTTGCTGGCCGTGCGCAATTCCTCGTGCCCAGCCAGGTATCGGTAGAGCCTTCCCAGCCATCTATCCGGGCGCGCCTCAAACCAGGCAGCATCTTTACTTTGAAGCCAGCGCAGGACGTGTGAAGGTTCTGCGGAGAGCACACCCAGGCTTCGGACCACATCCCGGGGTTCGCCTTCGCGCAGTTCAGGGTGCACCCAGCGCGCTTTCGGGTTCCCGGTCACTTCTCGCAGGTCGGCATCGCTGAGAAGGTCGTACAGTTCGCGAGAATGAGCCAGGTACACATCGGTTGGAGGGTGAAAGTTGCCGTCATCGCCGTGGAAGTATTCGCCCTCAGAGAGTGCTTTGCGGAGGGCATCCGCTCCCGAGGCGAAGAGGCTCTGGGCACCCTTCCTTTCTGGAAAGATGGCCCACATCGGCGGGGTGAACCGGCCCAGTCGCTTCAGGCGTTCGGGCATCTGGGCCAACAGTTGCTCCGTTTCGGCAACCGCCCACCGGGTCAGGGGGTCGTCTTCCTGCAGGCGGTCCCGGTCAACGGTCGTGGCGAACCGTCCGCTCACGTGGAACTTCAGGCCGGTCCGGCACCCTGTCGGGAGCCGTGCAAAAGCCTTCCCTTCTACTGAATGAGGCCTGCCTTTTTCGTCCAGAGATACCGCCACCGAAAAGACCTGCCATCGGGCGTCCGGGGAAAGGTTTTTCCATCGGCTGACCCCCTCTATATCCCCCTCGTCCTCCAGGCGGGCGACGATGTCCCGGATGACCGGTTCCGGAATTTCAACCCACCAATCCAGACAAAGCCAGCGGGACTCGTGGGCTTTCTTCCCTTCCTGGCCCTCCTGAAACCGGATACGGATTTCCTGCGATGTTGCCCGCTCTTCCTGGGAGATGACCTCCGAGGTGGACGTGTAACTGGCCTGGGCTGTTGGAGATTCCCAGCGAATCTCTCTCAGGGAGCGCATGAAGAGCAGAAGTTCGGCCAGTTTCGGTTCAAAGATCTGAGAAACCTGGCTGGCATGGTGTGATGGTGGGTCCTTGAACGGAAGCCAGAAGACCGTTTTGCCGGTCTGGAACAGGTCCCATGCCTCCGATGGCAGAGCACTCTCAGAATCCACTGGAAAAGGGTCCAGAGCCTGCTCCAGCCGGAGCGCGTGGGAACCGGAGAGGATATAGGGGGTTCGGGTCACCAGAAGGACGGATTTGAAGCCGATGCCGAAGTGGCCGATGGAGCGGGCGTCTTTGGTGGAAATCAGCAGGCCGGAGATGGATGCCACATCCTTATCGGAGAAGCAGGCGCCGTCGTTCCAGACCAGAAGCCCATTCTCATACAGGCGAAAGAAGAGACCCTGCGCGCCAGCGTCCTCCGCGTTCTGGACCAGTTCCAGAATCATATCCCGGACTGTGGCCCGGAGGTCGCGTCCGAAGGCCTGCACGATGCGGAGGCGATCGGTGCCCCAGCGTTCTGCGTTGCGGGCGCGAATTTGCTCATAAAATTCAGCTTGGTTGGGAAGTGTACTTCTCACGGGAGACCTCCGCCGTCCGTTATGGGCAAGCTCATTACTCCGCGCCGGTTACCTGGACCAGCGCGCGGTGGAGGGCCTCGTCCAGCACATACACTCCCGCCGGGCGCGCGCAGGGCTGCGGCCAGGGCCTCTATGATGGCGGGCCGGCGGTCGGCGGCCCGCTCGCCCTTATGTTCCTCACATTTTACACCCATCCGAACCACTTGGCCCATTTGTCCATTCCCTGGGCCTTCGGATGAGCCAACCTCAGCTGGATCCCCTGACTCGCCTGGCCGATGCGCTCCTGGTCCGGGAAGGCCCGAAAACCCCGGCAGCGCTCCAGCGGCAATTTGCGGAAGCGCCCGACCCGTCCAGCTGGGCGGACTTCCTGTCCATCAGCCTCTGGCTCGCCAGCGAGGCGCGCGCCGCAGTAGGGCCCGTCAGGTGGCCCGACTCCTTGCGGAAGCGGAACGGGCCGGAGCGCCCCGGGTCATCGACATCAACCCGGAGGACTCCATGGGCGAGAAAGACCCGGACACCCGCCATATGGAGCCCGTGGCTTAGTTCTTTGACCCCACCGACAATGCCTATAAGAATGGGTTTTGTTACCTCGTGTGCACGATGCGGGCCGGTGAGAATGTCGCCACAGTGGACCTGCGGCTCCACCTGTGGGAGAAGACCGTCCGGCGTCTCGACCGGCATCGGCCGCCGGAGCGCCGGCTCTCCTTCCGGAGCAAATCCCGCATCGCCCGGCAGATTCCGGCAGAGTTGGCCCCCTTCTGCCCAGAGGGTGGAAGGCTTTCGTTCCGTTTGACTGCGGGCACGCTTCCCGCCGCCTGATTCGCTTCATCCGCCGCCAGGGAGGGCACGGCGCCTCTTCGGCCTGAAGCGCAACCGAAAGTTGGATGGGCAGCCCCTGGCCGCCCACGCCCAGGCGTTACGGCGCCGGTGGCACACCCGGGTTCAGGGGACCACTACGGACGGGACGAGCCGACCTATGATGTGCGACGGCTGGAAGGCCCCTTAGCCCGGTTATCCAACCCCGTCCGGGTTTATGGGAGCAAAAGGCATCCCGGGGAGAAATCCCCGGCGCATATGGGGTGTGCGGATCGCACCGGCACGGCCAAGGAAGCCCTGCAGGGATACGCCCGGCGCTGGTCATGCGAGACGGCCAACTTCTACCTGAAGACTCAGGTCAAGCTGGCCGACTTTCAGGTTCAACCCTGCGAGGCAGTGGAGCGATCTGTCGCCCTTGTGCTTCTGGCCCGGGCGTATGGGGAGTGGCGGTTCGGTTGGAAGCGGTCGGCCCGGGTGTGGACGTATGGCGATGTAGTGCGGCGGCATCGGGAAGAGCACGCGGAGGACTGGCTTCAGGGCGTCATCCGGATGGCGATAGAAACGGGAGATGCCGAAGCTGCCCTGAGGTGTTTCCTGCGCTGGGAAGCGTAGCCCGATCCTCCTCCTGTTGGGGTATCCGGGCCTTGTGTCTCCGGGGCTGCAGCGGGAAAGAGGATCCCAGGAGACGGAGAAATCGCGCGGCCCCGGGTTTTTTCTCACGCGCCCAAGAGCAACCAGAGGGCTCTTTTCACAACGAGCTTCTGGTAACTTTTCGCCAATGTCCAGATGGATCTTTGAGGAGCGCGTCCCCGGGCATGCCGACGGGGGGCCTGGAGGCCTGCCCTCCGAAAGGGGTGCGGGCTCGGGGATCGAAGACCCCGGCCCAGCACCCCAGAGCTCATCCCCCACCTTCCCACGCCTCTTTGGGCCGTGGGGGAGGCGAG
>Ga0105160_1000805_pt1 | contig 13628 bp, 12 predicted proteins | sample GXS110809BmetaG_FD_89591 | JGI IMG/M metagenome (GOLD analysis project Ga0105160, IMG submission 89591) | Hot spring microbial communities from Gongxiaoshe hot spring, China to study Microbial Dark Matter (Phase II) - GXS 110809B | ecosystem: Environmental > Aquatic > Thermal springs > Hot... | reverse complement strand
GATGAACGCCACGCATTTTCATTTCCATGACCCTTATCAGCCTCTGGATAGTCCGGTTCACCGTCTGGATCCCCGGGTGAAGCTGATCCTGGCCCTGGGGTTCATCCTGACGGCCACGCTTCTGCCAGTAGGGGCATGGTTGTCCTATGCCCTGCTGGGCGCAGCGGCATGGATGACGGCGCACCTCTCCGGTCTGGGGATCCGAAACGTTCTGCGACGCTCCGTGCTGGCTTTGCCCTTCGTTCTGGCCGCCCTCCCCGTGGTGTTCACCGCCCCCGGACCATCCTGGCTCACGTTGTCCCTGGGCCCCTGGCAGATCCCGGTGCGCGTGGAAGGAGTGATCCGGTTCCTGAGCGTGCTGCTCAAATCCTGGCTTTCCCTTCAGATTGCCGTGATCCTGGTTGGGACCACGGCCTTTCCGGACCTTCTGGCTGCCATGCGGGCGATGGGGGTTCCGCGCTTCCTGGTCATGACCTTCGGGTTAATGTGGCGCTATCTGTTCTTGCTTGTAGATGAGGCGATCCGAATGCTGCGGGCGCGGGAGGCCCGGAGCATCGCACCAGAGGTCCCAGGCCATCGGGTGGGGGGAACCCTGGCCTGGCGGGCCCAGGTGACTGGTCGGATGGTGGGGACGCTGTTCCTCCGCACCCTGGAACGGGGGGAACGGATTTATATGGCGATGGTGGCACGAGGCTATGATGGAGAAGTGCGGATGCTCCCCATGCCTCCGTTATCCGGTCCAGACCGGGCGCTCCTTGCCGGCGGCTTGCTTTTTTTGATAGGGATTCTTCTGCTGGGCTGGGTGTCTCGTGCTTTGTTTCTTTAACGTCAGGACCTGCCCTTAAGGAAGGTTGAGGTCCCTCCTGATCCTGCTCACAGGCAAAAGGGGAGGAGCTGAAGGAATGTCCCTGTTGATTGAGGCCGAAGGCCTGGTTTACATCTACCCGGACGGCCATCCTGCCCTCCAGGGGGTTTCCTTGCGAATTCAGCGAGGGGAGAAGATCGCCCTGGTCGGGCCGAATGGGGCCGGGAAATCCACCCTGCTGCTCGTGTTAGGGGGGCTGCTACGTCCGACCGCGGGGATCCTGCGGGTCGAGGGTGAGGAGGTGGGAAATGGAGATCCCCGGCGCCTTCGGGCGAAGGCGGGGCTGGTCTTCCAGGATCCGGATGATCAGTTATTCTCGCCCACGGTGTTCGATGATGTGGCGTTCGGGCCGATCTATCAGGGATTGCCGGAGTGGGAGGTGCGAGAGCGGGTGCATCGGGCGCTGGAAGCGGTCGGAATGGCCTGGGCGGCTTCCCGGATCTCCCATCATTTAAGCGTGGGGGAGAAAAAGCGGGTAGCGATCGCGACGGTGCTGGCGCTTCGCCCTGAGCTCATGTTGCTCGATGAGCCCACGGCCGGCCTCGATCCGCGGGGCCGTCGGGAGCTGATCCGGCTGTTGCATAGGCTTCCTCAGACCATGCTGGTGGCCACTCATGATATGCGTCTGGTCGCTGAACTGTTCCCTCGTGTGATCGTTATGGACCAGGGGCGGATCGTGGCCGATGGGCCTGCCCATCAGATCCTGCGCGATGAGGCGCTCTTAGAGGCGCACGGGCTGGAGCCTCCTTAGAGAGTGTCCGAAAATTCCCTGGGGGCCTGAGGGCGGATTGCGGACCGTGTGAACACCACCCAAATTCTCAAGCACTTCCTTAGTGCGCCATAGCGCTTTATTAAAAGGGCTTTCAGGGCTGGGAGGGCTCGCGAGGGCGGCCCTGCCCTCAAACAGCAATTTCCCCCTCTGCCGGGCGATGAGGGGCCAGGGAGCAGGATCTCTCCCTCAAAGGAGCATGCCATGCCACATTGTGTTCACGTTCGCCGTCTGTTGCGGGAGCGCGGTTATCGGGTAACCCCTCAGCGATTGATGGCGCTGGAGATCATCCGCACAGCGGATCGTCATCTGACTGCGGAGGAGATCCATTCGGCTCTACAGGAACGTTATCCCGGGGTCGATCTTTCCACCGTCTATCGGACCCTCCGATTGTTCATTCGGCTGGGTCTTGTGGAACAGCGCGAGCTGGGAGGCGGTCGCCGCGTATATGAATGGCGGACGCAGCCGGATCATGGGCATTTCCTGTGCGAACGATGCGGGCGGCTCGAGCATCTGGAGGGGGCGCTCCTGGAGCCGCTCCGACTCGCGCTGGAACGCACACGGGGCTATCAGGTGCACCGGGTGGAAGCAACGGTGCTGGGAGTGTGTCCGACCTGCCAGTAATCCCCGGCAATGGCGGATGTTGCGGCACGGCAAGGCATTTTGGGGGGGCCAGGCCAGGCGCCTGCGGGGCCCGACCCGGCCCCTAAACCCGGGGAAGAAGGCCAGCGAAGACATTTTACGGTCAGGCGGCTATGTCAGAGGGATATAGTTCGATGTAAATCTCATCGAACAGCCGGCCCTGGTGAGCGACCACCCGGCGTTGTTTCAGAAGCTCCAGCAGGCCCAGGAACAGGGCGATGAGATCGTAGCGGGTCTCTGCCTCCTGAAGCAAATGGCTGAGCGCTACCCGCTGTCCATCCCGCACCGCTTTCAGGATCCGTTCGATCGCCTCGTGGATGGTCAGGCGGTAAGGGGTGAGAAAGCGATCGATGGTGGGCGTCTCCGGATGAGCGAGCAGCGCCCGGCGGGCCAGGCGAAGAAGATCTTCCAGGCGGACACCCTCCAGACCGATCCCGGGAGCCTCCGGCCGGGGAGGCGGCGCGGTTCGCCCATAAGCGGTGAATCCCTCCCGTTCAGCGAGCCGGCGGGCCAGCATCCGGAAGAGACGATACGCTTTCAATTGCTCCACCAGCGCTTCCCCGATATCTTCCTCCTGTTCATCGGGCTCCGGCGGCCGCGGCAGGAGCAGGGAAGACTTGATGTAAAGCAGCTTGGCGGCGATCACCAGATATTCCGCCAGCTGATCCAGGGTTAATGCCTGAAGGATCGTCACATATTCCAGATATTGAGCAGTAACCTGGGCCAGGGAGATCTGGGTGATGTCCAGATCGTTCCGCTCGATCAAATAGAGAAGAAGATCGAGCGGGCCTTCGAAGAGCGGCAACCGCACCGGAGGGAGGGTTGGCCGGAAAGGGACGGTCATGGGGCCTCCTGGAGCCAGCGCCAGAGCAAGCCCATGGCGGCGTTCGCCGCCCATTCCGCGGCATGCGGCAGGGGACCTCGATGGCCGCGCTGAAGGCTTCGGGAGCCTTCCGGGGTGGCCAGAGCGACGGTGATCTGGAAGTTCTCCGCTCCCTGGAGAACTTCGGCGGCCAACCCGATGGCTGTTCCCACCTGGCGGCGGATCGCTTCCGCCGCGTGTTCCGGGGCGGCCACCAGTCGGGAGCGCACCTCCCCAATTCGGAAGACCCGACCCTCCGGGTCCGCCGCCGCCAGGCGTCCGCCCAGCCATCCTAAGGTGCCCCGCTCCAGAGTGGCCAGCGTGAGCCCGCGCTCCCGAAGCATGGCGATCAAAGCCTCCTCGGGCGTGCAGGTTCCCTCGCCGTAAATGGCCCAGCCGAGGCGCTCCCGGATGGTTTGAACGGTCGCCTCCGCCCGGGCAGTCGCTTCTTCGGGCGTGGCGCCTCGCGCCCGGATCCGGATATCCACCATACCGGGGTGAGCGTTCAGCCCCACCTGGGGATTCTCGCCCTCCAGCAGATCACGCAATCGTTCGTCGATGACGCTCTCGCCCATTCCGATTGTGCGAACGACCCGCCAGACCATCGCTTCCGCTGGCGGAAATCGCTTCTCCAGGTAAGGGATCACGGATTCTGTGAGCATTCGCTCCAGCTCGCGGGGGACCCCCGGGAGAGCGAAAAGGACGCGGTCCCCTTCCTCGATCATGAACCCGGGAGCGGTTCCGATGGGGTTGGGGATCACCCGGGAGCCCTGAGGGCGAAACGCCTGGCGGCGGTTGTTCTCCGGCATAGGGAACCCGAACGCCTGAAAGCGGGCGCGGATCGCCTCGAAGAGCTCAGGATCAAAGATCAGCGGGCGTCCTGTGGCCTCTGCGACCGCCTCACGGGTCACATCATCCACGGTGGGCCCCAGCCCTCCACTGATGATGAGGATCTCGCTCCGGGATATCGCGGCCCGGATGGCGGCCACCATGCGAGGCAGATCATCTCCGACCACCGTGATCTGAACCAGGGGGATGGAGAGCGGCTGAAGGGCGCGAGCGATCCGGGCGGAATTGGTGTCCACAATGTCCCCGCTCAGCAGCTCCGTGCCGGTAGCCAGGACCTCCGCGTTGGGCATAGATCCTCCCCAGGCCTGTTGGGATAAATAAGAAGGTTTTGGGGTATGAGGGCACGTCGAAGGCATGCCGCCCATACCCCACGATTCCCTCAATCTTCAGAGGAGCCCAGGGTGGGGTGAGACGATCCGATGAGGACGGCTTCCAGATCGGCGCCTTCCGGCAGGTCCTCCAGCGAGCGCACCATCTGGATCCACTTGCCCCACCGTCCGTTCTCCTGAAAGCCCAGAGCCCGATAGATGGCGCGGGCCCGCTCGTTGTGCTCGCCCACCCAGAGCTCGCACACCCGACAGCCCTGGGAGCGCAGATACGCCATCCCGCGTAACAACAAGGCGCGTCCCAGGCCACGCCCCTGATATTCCGGATCCACCACCAGTTCATGAATCGCCCCAACCGTCCCATGGTTCCACCGGGAATCGGTGGCGATGAACCCCACAGGACGATCCCTATCGTAGGCGATGAAGGATCCGTGAGGATCCCGGTGACGGAGCCATTTCAGATAGGCTTTCACTTCCGTGCGGTGGCGATAATAATAATCCCCCAAAGGTTGATAGGCACGCAGGTAAAGATCCACGAGATCTGCGGAGCCGGAAAGGGGCTCCTGTACGATGCGGATTGAATGAATTGAGCGAGGCAAAAGAAATCACCTCCTCCTGGAGGGTATGTGCTCTTGGGGTGCCTTTCTCTCCCCTCCCCGCAGCCCATAAGGCCGCAGGGGAGGGGAAGAAGCAGTTCTGGAGGTGTGGGAGGCACCTTCGGTGTGACCTCCACACCCCGGAATTCCCCTCTCAGCCTGGATGGGAACGTGACCAAAAAATCCTGCGGGGGCTGGGTCATAGGCCGGAGGCTCCCGGCCCAACCCCCAAAGATATTTTCCTCCTTTTTCTTCGCGAGCCAAAGGACCGCGGAGAGAGGAGAAGCGACCGGCTTTCCCGGCTGGAGCGGGCTGTCTGAATGCATGAGATCTATCGCGCAATGACGGTGGAAAAGCTTTTGGGGCAAAGAGGCCTTCTAAGAGAAGGGATGGCTCTCGCTTCATAAAGGGGCCTGAAGCGAGCCTGCAACTGGGTGGACGTAGCGCCACCGAGAGGGGCTCCCAGCATGAAAACTCTAACAGATCCCTCAGGCCAGCCAGCCATTCCCCTATCCTGGCCCGCGTCTCCTTTCGGTGCAGAGAACCAGCGCGGGGAAGCAGGGATTTTCTCCCCTGATCGGGATGCCTGGACGATCCGACCTCTACCATTCTCAGCGATAGGCATCGTTACGCTTTCGAATATCCTCGATTTGCAAAGTCTGCTCGTCCCAGGTCAGATAAATCCGATATTCCCCCGCCCGATACGACAGCAACTCCCCCCGATCATGGCGGATCTTCGTCAGCGGCGGGCGCCGGGCCGCTGCCAGCTGACGGATCCGCCGCATGACCTGTTCTCGATGTTTCGGGTGCAGCTCATCCAGCGCTCGTTGCGCGCGTTCCGTAATTCGGAGAACCATTGGGACTCCACCACCCTCTCCAGTTCGCTTCCCTTGCCTGACCGTCTCCAGCCTGATCCCTTGGCGTCCATCCCGACCTTTTTCTAACCTTATTTTATATCCTCCTTAGGAGATCTGGCGAATTTATTGAGCGCCACGTCACCTGTCTGTTGGATACCTCAAATGGAGAGGAGTGGGCTGCCTTTAACCGGAAGGCTCTCTTCCTCCTCAGGATCTGTTCCGATGCCCGCCTGGGGGATTGGGAGGGTCGTGCCGCTTCCACTTGACAAGGAAGTTTGGAGGCGGTCCGGACGCCAAAGGCATCCGGCCCGCCTCCAAAATATCTTTTTGGGAGGTGATTTACGCTCTTTATCGCATATCCTCAAAACAAAAAGTGGAAGAAACAGTAGCGCTTTGGCGCGTTGTGAGAGGAACAATTTAAGTGGGCTTCGTTAGAACGAATGAGGGGATCGTGCCACTGACCTTCTCTTCAACGTGGTGAGGCGAATGACTTTGCCATCCGGCCCATTGCCCCAGTTTTTTATGAAACCCCTGCCGCCTGGGCGATCGCCGCGAGTTGTTGCTGACAGATCTGAAGGATACGGGCGACCTGTTGGGGATCCCGGGGCTCTGCGAAAAGTGCTTCCCGCAGGAAGCCGATGGTTCGAGTCAGATCCGCGAAGGCCCGGGCGAGGGTTTCCTCAGCCGGTGCCGATGGCGAGAACGCGGTGCGGGTGAAAACCGGGAGGGGCTGCTGGGCAGGGCCCAGCCCCAGCGCCCCGCGCACCTCCCGCAGGATTTCCTGGAACACATTCTCATCCTGCACGAAATTACGGGTGGCATCGACGACCAGGAAAGGACCCTCGTGGGTGGAAAAGAAAGCCTCGTAGGCCAGGCGGAGACGCTCGATATATGTTCGATCCATCCCCCGCTCGTAGGGTCGATCCCGCAGGGCAATGCGAGCCATCAGAGTATCCGTATCCGCCCGAAGGTAAAGAACCAGAGTGGGTTGAGGGATTTTCTCGGCGAGGGCTTTATGCAGCTGCTCGTAAAGGGCCAGTTCGTCCCCATCCAGGTTCAGATGGGCGAAGAGGCGATCCTTGGCGAACATGTAATCGCTGACCACAGGCTCATGCTCCAGGCGGGCGGCGAGCTCCTGATGCTGGCGATACCGGCTTAGCAGGAAAAAGATCTGGGTGGGAAAGGCGTAGCGGGCGCGATCCCGATAGAAATGCGGCAGGAAGGGGTTCTCCTCGAACTGCTCCAGGACGGGATATGCGCCCAGCGCAGGGGCCAGCATACGAGCCAGCGTGGTCTTGCCGACACCGATAACGCCCTCGATGGCCAGAAACCAGTGGGTCATGGATTCCTCCCACAGATCCAGAGAATAAAGTCGGGGTGGGATTCATCATACCGCAAGATCCGCCATTCCGGGCTATGATCTCTAAGGAGATATTCTCCCTCCATATGGGGAAAGGCATGTGGAAGCTGGTGCTTTCCGATCGTTCGTTTCCCGGCTCTTCTCCCGGGGCGATCTTTGAACAGGCGCGTCGTGCCGGGATCCTTCGCATCGTCATGCGTGATGAGGTCCTGCGCCCGGTTCGAGGGCGTCGCCTGTGGTGGCGGAGGAGCCAGGATCGCGAAGACTGGCGTGAGGTATCGCAATGGGCGGAGGCGCTGGATTACGGCCGTTCGCGTTTGCATGCCCTGCGCTTCGAGCGCCTGCGGGCAGGGGTGCGTCTCATCGCCTGGGCCATCGCCCCGCGTTCCTCCACCGGGGTGGACGCTGCCCGCATCCAGCAGTATGCGCTGACGGCTGCCGCAGCGGCCGCTTTCCTGGGCGCTCAAGGGCTGCTCCTGGAAGGACTGGATCAATGGGAGCCCGGAGAAGCCCGGACGTTCATCCGACGGCTCCTTCCCATCCTTGGTGGCCTCCGATTGATCCTGTGGCTTCGACTTTCGGAGGTCAGCCCTCTTCTGCTTGAGGTCCCCCGCGAATTCGGGGCGAGAGTCCGGCCATGGATCGCGCTGGACCTGGAGGGGTTGCTTCCGGGAGATTTCCCCACGCTATGGGACATGATCAGGCCTTCTGTTTCCATGCTGATATTTCGCTGCGGGCCGGAGCATCTGGAATGGTGGGATCGCGAAGGCCGCCCCATCCTGGAGCGAACAGGATTTAAGGGGGAACTGGTCGTGACGTTCCCGGCGATCGCAGGGGGCGGATGGGAAATGTGGAAACGCCTAACGCAGGTGCACCGCCTGTTGCCGGAGTAACCAGCTTCTCCATTGTCGCGTGATTCCGATGGGAGGCGTTTTTATCCCCCTCTTCAGGAGGCGTGCCAACCGTGCCGTTCTCTCTAAAGCACCCGCGTTCCCGTGCGGCGGGCGATCACCTCCAGAGCTCGAAAGGCGAGATCACGGGTAAACCGGTCGATTTGAGGATCGAAAGCGAGGATCCGCAAGGGGGCCAGGGCTTCCTGATCTCCCACACGCGCCAGCGTCAGGATGGCAGCCCGGCGCACTCCTTCATTGCCGCGCTCCAGCGCTCGATAGAGGCTGTGGATGGCTGAGGATCGCTCCCCAATGGCTTCGCCTTCTTGCACCGCCCACTCGATCAACCATCCCTGCTGTTCCACGATGACCGGGCGGAGATCAGGAGCTGGGGGCTGGCGGTTCTTCTCCCAGAGCGTCAACGCATCCTGAGCAGCCGACCGCACCAGCCATTCTGGATCCTCACGAGCGATCGTTTCCAGGCGGGCCTTAGCCCATTCCTCCGGGATCATGGCCAGCGCGAACGCCGCCGCCCGGCGGGTCCGCCAATCCGTTTCCTCCGTTGCTTCCTGAAGCAGCTGAGGACCCTCCGGATAAGCCCGCAGGGCCTCCGCCGCCAGGCGGCGGAGAGATTCCTCCGCTTCGAGAAGAAGGAGGACAAGCCGTTGCATGGCCGCCTCGGTGCGGTGTTCACCGAGAGCGGCGATGACGGCACGCTGGACCTCAGGATCGGGATCGGCCAGTGCCTGTTCCAGGAAGGGCAGGTCGCTTTCCTGCCCCAGCCAGCCCAGGCCCCGGACGGCGGCGATACGGATTTCGGGGTCTGGATGACGAAGGGCCTTATGGAAAAGGACGGGCACGCCACGATCCCGGGTGGCCACCAGAGCCTCTGCCAGCCGCAGGCGGAGAGACATCGGCAATCCGGGTTTCAGGAATGCCCGGCCCAGGGCGGCCATCCCATGGGGACGCCATGGGGCCTGAGGGGAGGCCACAGCGATCCATCGTGCCATGCGCAACAATCGCGTGTGGAAGGCGTCGTCGGGTTCCGTAAGGACGCGATCCATGATGCCGGACATCGGGCCGAGGGCTGCATAGAAGGTGAAAACGTCTGCCCATCGAGGATCGTCCAGATGGGGCATCAGGGTGGTGTTATCGCCGGACTGAGCCAGCGCCCAGGCGGCCAGATATGCTTGAAGCAATGGGTGGCGAAAATGCCCTCGCTGCTCATCGATCGGCACAATCGGTCGTCCCGGGGCGGTCAGCATCTCAATCGCCTGATCCAGATTCCGACGCCCCCCCGGCGGAGCCAGCTCGGGGATGGAGCGAATCAACGCCTGTTCCATGTCCTCCAGGGTGATGAGAAAGCGCTCCTCGTTCAATAACTGAAGGGCCAGCTGACCCAGGATCAGACGGGCGGTGGGTGGGGTCAGTACGGTCTTGCCGGCGATCCCCTGGAGCATTCGATCCAGGATCGCATCATAAAGCTCCGGTCCCCCCGGGCGGTCCTGTCTCAATACCACAGCAGCGACCATATCGGCAGGACGCAGGCGGACTGGCCGCGGCGCTTCCCACATTTTCAGATGCTTCTCCAGCTCCGATGCAGGTATTCCGCTGGTCTGAGCCCATCGCTCGATAAACAACTGCACAGCGCCTTCGGACCATGGGACGAGGGCAAAGGGCAGGAACCCCAGCTCTTCCACCATGCGGGTTGCGATTTCACCTCCCGTGAGCACCACAGGGATGTCTGGATAGTTCTCTAACAGCCGCCTTAACCAGCGCAGGATCTCCGATCGGCGCGATGGGGGGACTTCTTCCAGCTCATCCAGGAGCAGCAGGGCAGTGCCATCCCGCAGCGCGGCGCGGATCATGCCATCCAGACGAGCTCGCAGGATCAGGGGGACCATCCCGCTCATGGCCTCCGCGAGGGCGGCCTCCGGCGGAGCCATGGGATCGGGGGCGAGCAGGGGCAGGCGGATATAGAGAGGAAGAAGGGAACCTCGATCCCCCCGCTTCAGGTGTCCAGTGAGAGTCTCGCGGATCAACCAGCAGAGGGCGCTGGTGCGGCCGCTCCCCGGGGGGCCGTAGAGGAACAGCCGTGAGGCGGCCCGCATCCCTTGACTCAGGGGCAGTCCGGGCTCTGATGGAAGTTCCTGCACCTGAGTGCTCGGGAAGGGCAGGGGAGGGCTGAGGAGCGGTTCAATCAAACATTGAGCGAGGCGTGGATCCAGTGCCGACCAGGCGATCCAGTTCGAGAGCTGATCCAGCAACCAGTGCCGATACTGCGTCTCAGCCGATAGACGCAGGCGCTGACGGACCCGATCCAGACGTCCCCTTGCTTCCGCATAGAGTTGTCTGAGTGGGCGCCGGCTCCAGTAAAGCAGGCCGGCGCCGAGCAAGGCCAGAGCAGCTCCGATGAGAGCAGAGATCGGATCAAAGCGCCACGAACCCGGGAAACCCACGCGTGTCCCTCCCTCAAATCACTCGTGAACCCCGAGCTCGCCCGGACCGACCAGCCGGTAGCCGATTCCCCGCTCGGTTCGGATGAAGAGCGGGTGATTCGGGTCCGGCTCGATTTTCTGGCGGAGATACCAGATATAAAGCTTCAGATAACCCCGATCCTGGATATGCTCCTCCCCCCACACCTCGCGCAGCAGGAAATCATGAGTAAGCGGGCGGCCCGCGAAGCGGGCCATCGTGGAGAGGAGCTTGAACTCTGTCGGGGTCAGCTCGACCGGGCGCCCATCGACCCGAACCTCCTGGGTGATCAGGTTCACATACAGACGTCCGTTATCGTAGATCCCACGGGAGGCCGTAGATTCGTAGCGCCGCAGGACAGCCTGAACGCGGGCGATCAGCTGGCGGGGGCCGAAGGGCTTGGTAAGATAATCATCCGCGCCGCTCTCCAGACCCCGCACAATATCCGATTCTGTCCCCAGGGCGCTGATGATGATCACCGGGGTGTCCCCGGTCGAGCGGATGGTTCTGAGGACCTCCCATCCGTCCATTCCGGGTAGCATTAAATCAAGGAGAACCAGGTCGGGGTTCTGAGAGCGCAGGAGGTCCAGGCCTTCCTGGCCGTTGAGGGCAACGAAGACCTGATAGGCGTTTTGCTCCAGTTGCCACGCCAGGAAGCGAGCCAGCTCCGCATCATCCTCGATGATCAGAATCTTTTTGGCGTTCAACTCTGCTCTCCCCTGAGGTTTTCGGGCATGGTGGCTTCATATAGCTCTTTGCTCATGAATAATGTCTGACCTGCTCGGTTACAAACAGGGGTAGTCGTCCCAGCTCGTAATGACAACTTTTGATTCGTGGAATTCTGCAAGGGGTGGGCCATGTACGCGGTCCACCCCTTGCAGAAAATTTTCCCACGCCTTTTTCATCCCTGCGATAAAGCAGGTCCGACTATCTTTTTACCATAAGACCCGAAGGAAGGAAAATGGGAAGGAGAGGGCGAGTAAGCCCTTTTGATGCTCGCCCGTCATTCAGAGATCACCGATCCCCGGATGCTCCTGGAGGAGAACCCCTGGATGTTTCAATCTCCCAGAACCAGGCGATGAGTCCGGAGTCTCTTATTCCCAGCGGCGAAGATCTACCAGACGGGGGCTTCCCGGGGGCAATTCTTCCGGAGGGATGAAGACCACTTCGGCCTGGAAGCGCAAACCTTCGCGGATCGCTTCCTGAAGGCGGGCGCGCATCGCCTCCAGATCCATCGAGCTTTCCCGCAGAACAACGCGGAACGTGAGGCGATCGACATGGGCCTCTCGATCCACGACGGCCTGATAGGCCTGGACTTCGGGGAAGCGCGCGAAAACGGCTTCCATCTGACGGGGATGGAGAAACATCCCCCTTACCTTAACGGCCTCGCCGACCCGTCCCAGGATCCCCATCAGGCGCGGTGTGGGTCGGCCGCAGGCGCACGGCTCAGGGATCCATCGAGAGAGATCTCCAGTTCCAAACCGGATCAACGCGTAGGCCGGGTGGAAGAGGGTCACCACAATTTCCCCGATCTCGCCGGGCGGCACAGGCTCTCCGGTCTGGGGGTCACAGAGCTCCACATAGGCGTCCTCTGGAACATGGAGTCCGTCTTCATGCTCGCACTCATAGCCCAGGCAGCCACATTCGGCAGTGCCATAACCCTGACGCACGGTCAATCCGAAACGCCGCAAATCCTGACGCAGGGAAGGGGGGAGAGGCTCCGCAGTAACGAAAGCTTTCCGCAAGTAAAGGTCGTGCCGGAGATCCCAGCCCGCGGTTTGAGCCCGTTCCAGCAAATTATAAAGATAACTGGGTAACCCAATGTAGGCCGTGATCCGGAGGGCACGGAGGGCCTGGATCTGGAGCTCCTGCTGACCGATGCCGCCAGGGATGGTCGGGCAGCCCAGAACCCTGAGGGCTTCCTCAAACATGGCGCCGGCTGGGGTCAAATGATAAGAGAAAGCGATCATGACACGGTCGCCGGGCTCAAAGCCTGCAGCTCGCAGCGCGGGAGCCCAGCGCCAGGGATCCGGGATGTCCGGCTCCGGCTCATAAAGGGGGCCGGGGGATTGAAAAATCCGGCGCAGATCCTCTATTGGAACCATGAGCATCCCCCCAAAGGGGGGATCGGCCTGCTGGCGCTGAAGGAGATCGTCCTTGCGCAACACCGGCAGCCGGGATAAATCCCCAGGGATCCGGAGGTCGCGGGGGCGTAAGCCGGCACTCTCCATCCGGGCGCGGAATCCGGGGGCATTACGATAAGCCCGTCGAATGGCCTTCACCACGCGAGGGAATTGATGCTCCCGATAAGCGGCCAGCAAATCCATCATCGATTCCCTCCCTCTGAAGGGGGCAGGTTCGCTTTAACTAAGCTTGCTGCGCAGGCAGGCGTTGTATTGCCCCGCTTCTATTTGCCTTCTCTTGCTCTGTTGCGATCCCGGCGGTGCCCGCTTGGGTTCAGCGTTTGCCTCTCCCCCCTATCCCCCTCCCCACGTCGCGAAGCGGCGTGGGGAGGGGGTAAATATCGTTTGGGGTGGGCGGCCCCGCCCTCGAAAAATCCTCCGCGATGCAGGGATCATTCGGTTTGTTTGAAGTCCAGCCGGGGAAGTTTCACAGAGTCTTTCAGGAGGATGAGGGCGGCAGCATCTCTATCGCTGCCCTCATCCAAACCTCACTTATGGAACTCCCCTTCGAAGGCCACCACCCGCTCACCGGCCGGGGTTCGGAAGATCGCAGTTCCCTCTGTGGCGCGGATCCCGAACGCATAGTCTCCGATGCCTTTCCACCAGGCCTCGACTACTGCGCCGGGGGTGAGCCCCATTTCTTTCAGTTTATGCCCTGAGGTCACCGCGAGGTTGGTAGTGACGATGCGGGAGGATAGGAAGAAGGTCACCCGAAGCTCGTTAGTGGTCCGAGGTGGGATGCTCATATCCTCATCGACGAGAGGAGCATGGACGGAGAAATAAGCGCTCTGACCATCCTTCTTCGCCTCAAGTTGCGCGGTGAATTTGAGCTGATCCAGGGTGATCGTTACATCGTTCGGATTTTCGATTTTGAAGATATATGCCAGGCCCAGAGGGAGATCTGGAGCCGGCGGAGGAGGGGCGGGTGTAGGAGTCGGCGTGCCTGGAGGTGGT
>Ga0105160_1000803_pt1 | contig 13663 bp, 11 predicted proteins | sample GXS110809BmetaG_FD_89591 | JGI IMG/M metagenome (GOLD analysis project Ga0105160, IMG submission 89591) | Hot spring microbial communities from Gongxiaoshe hot spring, China to study Microbial Dark Matter (Phase II) - GXS 110809B | ecosystem: Environmental > Aquatic > Thermal springs > Hot... | reverse complement strand
GCGCTGGGCTTCGGCGAGGGCGTCCACGCGTTGGGCGAGTGCCTCAAGGCGTTCCTCAGTGCGGCGCTGGGCTTCGGCAAGAGCATCAAGGCGCGCCTCGGTGCGGCGCTGGGCTTCGGCGAGGGCGTCCACACGTTGGGCGAGTGCCTCAAGGCGTTCCTCGGTGCGGCGCTGGGCTTCGGCGAGGGCGTCCACGCGTTGGGCGAGTGCCTCAAGGCGTTCCTCGGTGCGGCGCTGGGCTTCGGCGAGCGCGCTGATCTGCTGATCGGTGCGGCGTTGGGCCTCGACGAGCTCACGAATGGCGTTCGGCAAGCTCAATAGCTCGTCGGTCAGCACCACCCGACGCAGCTCGTCACGCCACTCGGGGTGCTCGTACAAAGCGCTGATCCACTCACGGAACTCGGAAGCGCTGAAAGGCAACACGGCACCTTGCATTCTACAGGAGAAGCCGCCTCGCGCGTACGAGGGAGATGCGTTCCCCTCCTTAAGGGGGTTGCTGCTTCGTTATAATCGCGCACACCGACGAACATGCAAGCTGGTCTGCGCGAGCTGCCGCTGTTCCCGCTGAACGTTGTGCTATTCCCAGGGCAGTTGTTGCCGCTGCATATCTTCGAGCCGCGCTACCGCGTGATGATCCGCACCTGCATCGAGCAATCTTCGCCGTTTGGTGTGGTGCTGATCGCGGGACTCTCCCCCGAAGCACCGCACGAGGTCGGCACCACCGCACGCATCGCTGAGGTAGAGCGACTACCTGACGGCCGCATGAATATCTTGACGATCGGCGAGGAGCGCTTTCGCATTCATAGCTTCCGCGTGAGCGAGCATGGCTACTTGATCGGCAATGTGAGCGATTACCCGCTGGAGAGCGGCCACCCAGAAGAGCGCCAGCTTGCTCAACAGTTGCGCCCGCAGCTCGTGCGCTACTTGCAGCACCTCTCGGAGGTCAGCCAGACACCGCTACAGCTCGATGCTGTGCCAAGCGACCCGACGGAGTTGGCGATGCTGACGGCGATGGCGTTGCAGGTGTCGCTGCTGCGCAAACAGCTCTTGCTTACAAGCCCTGACTTGCGCACGCTGCTTGCGGCAGAGCGCGAGCTGCTTGCTCAAGAGCTGGCTATGATTGACCTCACCGAGCGCGGCGTGCATCCCCCGCCCGGTCCTGCATCCTTCTCAGTAAATTGAGCGATCCCAGCTATGAAGATTGTGCTTGATGCGATGGGCGGCGACTATGGTCCCGCCCCCAATGTCGAAGCCGCCGTCAGCGTCGCGCGCGAATTTGGCTATGAGATCGTGCTGGTGGGACGCCAGGAGATGATCCGCCCGCTGCTTGTGCAGCACAACACCGCCGGCTTGCAGTTGCCCATTGTGCACGCCAGCGAGGTGATCGAGATGTATGAGCATCCAGCGCAAGCGGTGAAAGCCAAAAAGGATAGCTCCATCGTCGTCGGCATGCAGTTGGTGGCGCGCGGCGATGCCGATGCTTTCGTCACGATGGGCCACACTGGCGCGGCGCTGGCTGCTGCGCTGTTCCATCTCGGGCGCATCACCGGCATTCACCGCCCGTGTCTCACGACGGCGTTCCCGACCGTGAAGGGGTGGGTGTTGCTATGCGACCTTGGCGCGAACGTGGACTGTAAGCCAGAGTGGCTGGTGCAATTTGCGCTGATGGGCAGCGTGTATGCCGAGCGCGTCATGGGCAAGCGTAACCCGCGCGTGGGCTTGATCTCAAACGGAGAGGAAGAAACGAAAGGCACGCAGGTGGTGCAGGAAGCCCACGCGATGTTGAAACACGCGCCGATCAACTTCATCGGCAACGTGCAGGGCTACGACATTCCCCTCGGCAACGCAGACGTGTTCGTCACCGATGGTTTCACCGGCAACGTGATCGTCAAGTTTGCCGAGGGGATGAAGACAATGGTGGAAAGCCTGCTGCGCGAAGCATTCATGACCAACCTCCAGACCAAGCTCGCAGGCGCGCTCGCCAAAGACGCGATCAAACAGATCATGAAGCAACGCTTGGACTATGAGGAAGTCGGTGGGGCGCCCCTGCTCGGCGTGGATGGTGTTGTGATCATCGGGCATGGGCGCAGCAAGGCGCGCGCCATTCGCTCTGCGCTGCTGCGCGCCGCGGAGACCGTGGAGCGGCGCGTGGTGGATGCAATTGAGGACGGCGTCAAAGCGCTGTCTTCAGCCATGAGCGCGTCGGCTGCACTGCCTGCCTCCCATTAACCCACGACCATGGCACGACCGAAACGATTTGCTGGCTTGAAGGGGCGGTTGCAGCGCATTGCGAGCTTTGCAGCGCGTAAGATGCGCCGCAAATCCGCCTATGAAATGCCCTACGTGTACATCCCCAACGGGCAAGCGCGTCGGCGCGTGGTGATCACCGGCATTGGCGCGCTCACGCCGCTTGGGCTGAACACGATGGACACGTGGAACGGGCTGATCATGGGGCGCAGCGGCATTGGCCCCATCACGCAATTCGACGCCAGCGCGCTGCCCGTGCGCATCGCAGGCGAGGTCAAAGGGTTCGACCCGCATCGCTACTTGGAGCCGAAGGAGGCGCGGCGCATGGCACGGTGTTCGCAGTTTGCCATTGCTGCTGCACAAGAGGCGCTCGACCGCTCCGGCTTGCGCATCGGCAAAGATGTTCACCCCGAACGCATTGGCGTCGTGATGGGCACTGCGCTGGGCGGGTTTGAAATGTCTGACCAGGGCGCGCAGGAATTTCGACGGTTTGGTTGGCGCCGCACCAACCCTTTTGCGCTGCCCGCAGCATTGCCCAACGCGCCAGGACACCACATCAGCGCCTACTTCGGCGCGAAGGGACCGCTCAGCACGGTCGTCGCTGCGTGTGCCTCGGGCACGCAGGCGCTCGGCGAGGCAGCGGAGATGATCCGCAGCGGCAAGATGGACGCTGCTTTTGCGGGCGGCGTCGAGGCAACGGTGATCGAGCCAGCCATTGCGGCGTTTGCGGCGATGCGCGTCTTGAGCACGCGCAACGACGAACCCGAGAAGGCGCAGCGCCCCTTCGACGCCACGCGCGACGGCTTCGTTTACAGCGAAGGGTGCGTGGTGATGATCCTCGAGGACTATGAGCGCGCCAAAGCGCGCGGCGCAGACATCATTGCCGAGATCCTCGGCATGGGCGTCTCGTCCGATGCGCACCACATCGTCATCCCCGACCCAACCAGCAGCGGCGCCATCCGCGCCATGCAATGGGCGCTCGAGGACGCGCGCCTGTCGATCAACGACATTGACTACATCAACGCTCACGGCTCGGCAACGCAGACCAACGACGTACTGGAGACGTACGCCATCAAGCAGGTCTTCGGTGAGCGCGCCTACGACATTCCCGTCACCAGCACCAAGTCCATGGTCGGGCACGCGATGGGCGCAGCGGGTGCTATCGAGGCGCTCAGCACCGCGCTCACCATCCGCTACGGCATCATCCCGCCGACGATCAACCTGCACACCCCTGATCCGCAATGCGACTTGGACTACGTGCCCAACGTCGCGCGCCAGAAGGAAGTGGTGTACGCTATCTCCAACTCGTTTGGCTTGGGTGGGCAAAACGCGACGTTGGTGTTGGGCAAAGTGGTGTAGGCTTTCGTGAGCAAAAATCTGCCATGCGCATTGTGATTGACGAACGCAAATACAAACGCCGCGCGCTGCTCAGCCGCGTGCTGCTCATCAGCTCGATCAGCTTGTTGCTGCTCGGCTTGGTGATCACGCTGTTTGCGCCGCAGTTGGGCTTACTCACACCAGGCAACACGTGGTTGTTCTTCGCGCTTTACACGCTGCTGTTGATGGGCGGCTTTGTGCTCTCGCGGATTGGGATGCACTTCGGCAATCGCTACCTCTCGCCGAGCCGTCCCGATGCAGTGCTGCGCGAGAGCCTCAAAGGGTTGGACCGCAAGTATGCGCTGCTCATCTTCCAGGGGCTGACCGATTACCTCTTGGTCGAGCCAGGCGGTGTGACGGTGTTTGTCGTGCGCAACCAAGATGGCAAGATCGCTTATCGCGATGGCAAATGGCGGCGCCGCGAAAGCTTGCTGCGCTACTGGTTCGGGCGCGATGAGCCGCTTGGCGATCCGATTGAGGACCTCAAAGAGGAGTTGGCGCGCGTGAACCAAGCCCTGAACGAGAAACTGCCCGATCTAAAAATCCCGCTCCGCGGTGTGGTGGTGTTTAGCCATCCCAAGGTTGTGTTGGACGTTGAGGCGTCGCCGTTTCCCGTCCTGCGCGCGGAAGACTTAAAGGACTACTTGCGTGGTCAGGGGCGCTTGAAGGATTTGCCGACCTCGATCCAGCGCAAGTTGCGTGAAGCGCTTGGCGCACCAGAGCTGCCACGCGCAGAGGCAGCATAGGCGCGCCAAGCAGGCTACGTGGTGAACTCAGGCATGCGTTGGAAGTAAACGGCGCTTGGCTCCGCGACCCATGCCACAGCGAGGCGCTGCACAAAGATGTCGCTTTTGCGCGGCAAAAGGCTTTGCTCCACGATGTTGCTCGTCGCGCGCGCCCACTTCTCGTTGAGCGCGCTCAATGCTGCGCGATACTCCTCGGCGAGCGCGCGCATTTGCGCATCGAGCTGCGCAAGCGTTGCTTCCGATTCGCGCACATCCTCTTGTGCCATGATGACCTCGCGACGGCGGCGCGCGCCGAAGGCGAGCACATAGCTCGGTCGTCGCCCCAGCAGAATGTTGAACACAGCCTCCACGCCCGCCAACAGTTCCTCGCGTCGGCGCGCGTTTAGCTCAGCGCGATCCTGCTGCAACTCGCGGTGCTCGCGCGCGTAGCGATCCTGTAGCGCTGCCATGCGGCGGTCAAAGCGGTCGTGAAGTTTCTGCGCTTCAGCATCGCGCCGTTCGCGCGCGATCGCCTCGCAGCGTTGGCGGAAGGCGGGCTTGGGTTCGCCAGGCGCGCTGCGCAGCTTGAGCGTGGGGTTTGCCCAAACGGTCAGCACGCCATTGCGATACACATGCTCGATGAGCGCGCGCTCGGCTTGTTTCATCCAGCGCGCGTCAATAGTAAGCGGCAACGTGGCGAAGTGCGCCTCTGGCAGCGGCGTGATGGCGAGCGATGTGGGCACTTGCTCCAACCGATGCATTGCTTCGAAGGCAAAGTGCGTCCACTGCGCCGTGAGGGGCACAAGATAAGCGAAGGTGACGTCGTGAAAGGTGTTGTTGCTGCGATCGGCGTAACGCGCGACAGCCACTGCGAGGAGATGGGGCGTGTAGTGAGGTGTGCTTGCGTTGCTGACGTCGAGATGCTCGTGCAAAAACACCTCAGGCACACTGGGCGGCAGTGCAGGGCGCGGCGAGGCTTGCCCAAGCTCGCGTGTTGAGCGCGTGACGGTTGCATTGACCACAGGCGCAGCCTGAGGCTCGCGCGCCATGAGCAGCGCGATTTGTTCGCGCGTAAGCGGGCCTCGCAAAAAGCTCAGTGTCCAGCGGGTGTGGAAGAACCGCGCCTTACCGCTGGCGGTTTGCAACAAGAACACGCGCGGCGGCAAGCTGGCGAGCAACTGCTCGACGTACTCGCGCTCGATGCCGATCCCTGCGCCCTCTAGCCCCTCCAGCGCGCGCTCGCGATCGCGTGTGGTGCGCAGGCGCCCGAGGAACCATGTGTTGATGTTGGAAAGCCCCTTGTAGTCAATATCCGCAGGGTTTTGTGTGGTGAGAAAAACGCCCAAGCCCGCGGCGCGCCCTTGTTTCACAAGCGTCATCAGAGGAGTTTTGGTGGGTGGGTTGCGCGGGAACGGCGGCGCATAGCCTGCCACCTCGTCGAAGTAGAGCAAGAGCCGCAAAACCGACGTGCCGCTCTGCGCGCGCATCCATGAGATCACACTGGCAAGCAACAGCGAGATGAAGAACTGCCGCTCTGCGTCGCCGAGGTGTGCCAGGTAGAAGATCGCCGCTCGAGTTTTGCCCGCAGGAGCAGTCGGCGAAGGCACGGGCGCGATCAACGTGCCGATCTCTAACGGCACGCCTTGCGTCCAGCTCGAGAAGGCAGGCGAGGCGACGAGGTTGTTGAGCGCGAGAGAAAGCGCGAAACGCTCTTGGCGCGGATAGAATGCGTCGAGGTCGAAAGCGCCAACGCGGCGCACGGGCGGGTCTTGAATTTGACGCAGCAGCGTGAGCAGGTCGAGCGACTGACCACTGCGCCACGCGGCTTCGAAGATCGTCGCCAAGAGGATATGTTCGCGGCTGCGCAAGGGGTCCACCTCGAAGCCAGCGAGCGTCAACAAGGCCTGCACAGTTTGGCTAATGCGCTCGCGCAGCACTTCCGTGTGTCGCTCCCAGGTGAGGCGCTCGTTGGTAGGCGGCGCGAAGCTGCGCAGGATGTTCACTGGGATGCCGGCGTTGCTGCCAGGCGTGTAGATGTCGAACTGCACACGGTCGCGCAGCAGCTTTGCAAGCTCAGGTGAGAGGCCCCATTGCGCGCGACCTTGACGCCAGCGCTGCGCGGTTTGCTCGGCGAATTGCTCCAACGAGAGGCCGATGCGTTGGGCTTCAGTTGCGTCGAGCCAGGGTGCGAGTTCTTCGGCGTTAAGCTCTGGAAACTGGAGCGCAAGATTGACGAGATCGCCTTTGGGATCCACGATCAGGCACGGGATGCCTTGCAAGAGCGCTTCTTCTAGGGCAACTATGCCTAAGCCTGTCTTGCCGCTGCCAGTGGTGCCGATGCACAGCGCGTGCGTGGTAAGCTCACGCGAGCTAAGCATGACGGGCGCCTCGGGGTCGGGTTGTTGCTGGTTGAAGTCGTACGCGCGCCCAAGATACAACCTGCCCGGGTGATCGAACATTACAGCAAATTGTACTTTTGCGCTGCCGTTACAATACACACTGCGCCGTGCTGCTCACGCGGTGCATCGAGCGCAATGAATGCGTTTAACCGTGTGTTCACCGTCATCGGGCTGATCGTGCTCCTCATAGGAGGTGCAGCGACGCTCATCACGCCAGCGGGCATGCTTAGCTTGTTGCAAAGCATAGCCGACGCTGCGCGTTTGCAACTCTTCGCTGGATTCTCAGACACAAGCCGTTTTGTGGCGCGCGTGGTGCTTGCCATTGCGTGGGTGTTGATCATCGGCTTCCTCTTGTGGATTGAGCTGCGGCGCCCAAGCACGGCAACTGTTGAGGTGATGCGCTACACGGGCGGCAATACGATCCGCATCCGCACGACGGACGTGGCGGAGCGGCTACACGATGCCATCATTCAAGTCGCCGATGTGCTGGACGCGAAGGTCAAAGTGATCGGGCGCAACCGTGCTGTGGAAGTGAAGGTGGACGTTGCCGCTGCGCGCCACGCAGACCTCATCACCAAAGCAGAGGAGATCGCCACGCTCACGCGGCGCGTCATCCAAGAGGAGATGGGGTTGAAGTTGGCGGAGAAGCCGCAGGTCTCCATCCGTAGCCAGGATGGGCGAGGGGTTGCGATGCGCGCAAAGCCAATCGCGCCTGCTACACCCATGCCGCCGATCGCCGCGCCTGCTAGCGAAGGAACGAGCGCAGTTGTGCCGAGCGAACCGCCCACAGCCCAAGCAGCTCCCGCTGCTGCCTCTGAGGGTTCGTCGGGTGAGAGCAGCGCTTCGGGCGAAGGCGCGCATGAGGAGACGAAAGAACCCCGTGAAGCAGATGCGCGTCCGACGACAACAAACCCATGAGTGAGCCTCACGCTTCGCAGAGCAGTAACTCCCTGTCACTTCCAGCGCAGATCGAAGCGCTGCTCTATGCAGTGGGTGAGCCGCTGCCTTTGAGCGCATTAGCAGAAGTGCTGCGCGTGGATGTGGCTGAGATCGAGGCGGCGCTTGCAGCGCTCGCTGAGCAGTGTCGGACGCGCGGCGTGCGCGTGCAGCGTTTGGGGAATCGCGTGCAGCTTGTCACCGCGCCTGAGATGAGCGAGGCGATCCAAACGCTCTTGAACCTTGAAGAGCCTAACCGCCTCTCTAGCGCGGCGTTGGAGACGTTGGCGATCATCGCGTACAACCAGCCTATCACCAAGCCGCAGCTCGAGATGATCCGCGGCGTGAACTGCGACGGCGTGATCCAGACGTTGCTGGCGCGCAACCTCATCCAAGAGCTGGGGCGCGCCGAAACAGTGGGGCATCCTATGCGCTACGGCGTTTCGTTTGAATTCTTGCAGTATTTCGGCTTGAGCAGCGTCGCCGAGTTGCCCCCCGTCGAACATCTCGACGTGCTCCCGCACATGCGCGAGGCGTCAACAGGCGCTGCGACTTCGCCCAACGGCGCGCACGCGCCACAGGCTGCATCGGACGGCTAAAATCCCTGCTGTCCTGGGCGGGTGAAAAACCATGACGCACACCATTCGGACGATCGCCATTGACGGTCCTGCGGGCGCAGGCAAGAGCACGGTCGCGCAGGCGCTCGCGCAAAAGCTGGGCTTTCTGTATTTCGACACCGGCGTGATGTATCGCGCTGTGGCGCTGGCTGCGCTGCGGCGCGGCATTTCCCTGCAAAATGAGCCGGCGCTGGCGGCGCTGGCGAACGACATCTTCATCGAAGTGCTGCCGCCGACCGTGGCAGATGGCCGCCAATACACGGTGTTGCTCGACGGCGAAGATGTGACGTGGGCGTTGCGCCAGCCCGAAGTGGACGCAAGCGTCTCAGTGGTCTCGGCATACGCACCCGTGCGGCAGGCGATGGTGGCGCAGCAGCGGCGCATCGCGCAGCGCGGCAACGTGGTGATGGTCGGGCGCGACATCGGCACGGTGGTGATGCCCGACGCCGACGTGAAGATTTACCTCGACGCCTCGGTCGAGGCGCGCGCGCTACGGCGCTATCGCGAGCTGCGCCTGCGCAACGTGGAAGTCACCTACGAGGAAGTGCTCGCCTCGATGCGCGCGCGCGATGAACTCGACCGCACACGTGCCGTCACCCCGCTGCGTCCTGCCGACGATGCCTTCATCGTGGACAACACCAACATGGACGCTGAGGACACGCTGGATTACATCCTGAACCTCATCGAGCGCGTTAACCAAGCTCACCTTGCCGCGTGAGTCATGGACGCTGCGCAGGTAAAGCCGCGCTCCCATTTCTCGCGCCGTTGGACGTGGAACCGACGCGCGCCGTTGCGCGGGTTTTACAACGCTTGGCTGCGCTTGTTTCAGCGCGTGCTGATGGACTATCACATCGCGGGTTTGGAGCACGTGCCCCCACGCGGTGGCGCGATTGTGGCGATCAACCACATCAACTTTTGGGACCCGCTGGTGGTGATGGCATCGCTGGGGCGCGATGTGATCCCGATGACGAAGGTGGAAGCATGGGAAAGCCCGCTGCGCATCTTCGTCGAGTACTACGGCGCGATCCCGGTGCATCGCGGCGCGGTGGACACAGCCGCGATCCGCGCAGCCAGCGAAGCGCTCGCTGAGGGCTACTTGGTGTTGATCTCGCCTGAGGGCACGCGCAGCCCAACGGGCGCGCTTCAACGCGCGCAGGAAGGCATGGCGTATCTCGCCACGCGCACTGGCGCGCCGATCTTGCCAGTCGCCATTCAGGGCACGCCGGAGATCGTCCCAGCGCTGAAGCGGCTGCGGCGCGCGCGCGTGCAGGTGACTGTCGGCGAGCCGTTCACGCTCGACACAAACGGGCAGAAGCCCGACCGCGCGATGTTGGAGCAGCTCACCGACTATGCAATGCGCCGCCTAGCAGCGCTGCTGCCGCCTCACATGCGCGGCGTGTATGCGTAAGCGCGTGGGCTCAGCTGCTGTTGCGCTCTTTCTTCACGTAGCCCATCGCTTGAAGCTCTTCCATCAGCCGCGCGGCGCGCGGATAGCCGATGCGCAGGCGGCGTTGGAGCAGCGAGGTGCTCACGTTGCTCGTGGTGCGGATGATCTCCATCGCGCGTTGCAACAACTCCGCGTCGTCCTCGCCGCCTTCATGTTCGTCGCTGCGCCCGCCGCGCCGTCGTTCCGCTGCGATCTCCGCCACCAGCCCCTCCCAAGGTGATGCTTCTTCGGAAGTTGCCGCTTGCGGCTGGCGCTCGGTCGCGACGGTGCGCTTCCACCACTGCACTACGTCCTCGACCTCTTTGTCGCTCACGAAGCAGCCTTGCAAGCGGATGGGCGCGCCAAGCTCAGGGTTGAGGAACAGCATGTCACCGCGACCGATGAGCGCCTCGGCGCCGGTCTGGTCCAGGATCACGCGCGAGTCCACTGATGAAGCCACAGCAAACGCGATGCGCGCGGGGAAGTTCGCTTTGATCAGCCCAGTCACCACGTCCACGCTTGGGCGCTGTGTGGCGACGACGAGGTGAATTCCAGTAGCGCGCGCCATCTGCGCCAAGCGGCAGAGCGTCTTCTCGGTCTCGATGGGCGATTGCAGCATGAGGTCGGCAAGCTCATCAATGAAGACCACGATGCGCGGCATGGGCGCTTGCTTGCGGCGCGCCATGAGCGCGTTGTAGTCTTGCACGTTGCGCACGCCGAGCGCGGCGAAGGTCTTGTAGCGCGCATCCATTTCGCGCGTCACCCAGCGCAGCACGGCGGGGATGCGCTCAAGGTCGCTCTCGGGCTTGCCGATGAGGTGGGGTAGCCCCGCGAAGCGCGTCAGCTCGACGAGCTTGGGATCAATCATCACCAGCCGCAAGTCCTCGGGGCGGTTGTTCATCACCAGACAGGTGATCATGGCGCTGATCGCCACGCTTTTGCCGCTGCCGGTGGTTCCCGCGATCAACAAGTGCGGCATGCGCGCGAGGTCGGCGCAGATCGGCGCGCCGCTCACGTCGCGCCCGAGCGCGAGCGCCAAGGGTGATTGTGCTGCCAGCTTGCGGAAGGCGTCGCTCTCCATCACTGAGCGCAGGTCCACCAGGCTGGCGTTGGGGTTGGGCACTTCGATCCCTACCAAGCCGCGACCAGGGATCGGCGCTTCGATGCGGATTGAGGGCGCGGCGAGCGCAAGCGCGAGGTCGTTTTGCAGCGCAGCGATGGCGCTGACGCGCACCTTCTGCGTTTGCTTCTGCCACTCGATGATCAAGCTGCCACGCCGCCCTGGTGCGATCGTCCCCGCAAGCCCAAGCTCGGCAAGCGCGCGCTCGAAGTGTTGCCGCAGCTCGAGCGCCTCCGCAACGGCGCCGGGCACGCGCACCACGAGCCGCTCAGTGAGCATGTCGGACGTGCTGAAGTTGTCGAAACGCACAAGGCTTTCGGCGAGCGTGTTCACAAGGTTGCGGTGTAGGTTGGTGAGCTGCAAGACTTTGATCTTCACCTTGCGCTCGCTGTCTGCGCCGATCTCGAACGCGAGTCGCCCACCGCGCACTTCGCTTTCCACGACGTTGAGGCTGAAGTCGTGCTCGCTCAGCAACGCGCGCAGCACGTTGCGAAAGCCCGCCTCGCGCGCTTGCACGAGCGCCACGGGTGCTGTGAGCACAGCAACGGTGCGATCAACGGAAGGCTCGACGGTGATCGCCGCGGTGAACGCCTCGATCGTTGCCGCGCGCAGCTTTTGCAGCGCTTTCTCGCGGTTGCCTTGCGGGCTGCGCTCGACGAACCCCGGCTCCACGCCGAACTGCGTCACGCTCGGGCCTTGGCGGATCTCGACCACGCGTGCTGCAAGCCCAAATTGCGCTAAGGTGGTCTCGATGATCTGCGCTTGTCGGCGCACTTCATCCTCGGAACTGCGCTGCGGTTTTGCAGCCTTGAGCAGCGAGATTGGCGGCAAAGTCTCAGGGCGCGTGTATGGACGCGCGGGCTTTTCGCGCGTGTTGCTGTGATCTGCGTTGATGATCACAGGGCTGTGCTCGGTGCGCGGTGGAGGAGGTTTGGGTGCAGCAGGTGAAGACACGGCGGATGCGGCAGCGGGGCGTGGTGTGGAGTTTTGAGGCGCGGGGCGCGGTGGGGCGTTTTGCGTGGTGGTGTCGGAGCGAGGCGGCTGGGTTGCGCGTTGGTTGTTGTTGCGCACGCGCGCGAGCCAGGGCGCGCTTGCAAGCGTTGCGCTTGCGAGGAACATCAGCAGCCATAGCAGCACTGCGAGCGCATGCCCCAGTGTCGGCGCGGGCGTATCGCTGCGCAAGCCGAGCGCGCGCCAGAGCAGCTCCGCAAGCACCCAGCCGACGATGCCACCGCCTTCGCCTGCCTGCGCAAGCGGGTATGCCTCGACGCCTGGCGAAAGCGCGTGGGCAAACCCCAAGAACGCCAAGAACGCAACCTCGGCAAAGATGAGATGCAACCAAGCGCGCCGCGCTGAGCGCAGCGATGTATCCAGCAGCGCGACAAATCCGCCAGCGATGAGCAACGCAACCAGCAGCACGCTGCCGATGCCGAACAAGCGGCGCACGAGATCGCGCCATGCGCTCAGCACAGCGTTTTCGACAAACCCTGTGAGCGCAAGCGCGGTGATCGCGCCGCTCCCAAGCGCCAGGAACCCCCACGCGCGACGCTCTCGGAGTAGGCGCTGCGACAAGCTAAAAAGCGCTTGCCTGCGCGAGGATGTCTGCATCGCTGCGCGTGGATTATCGCATTGCTGGGCAAGATGCTCAGACTCGTGCGCAAAGCCGCGCCTTCGTGTATAACTAGCGCATCCTCATGCAGCAGCGCGTCGCTTACTTCGTCACTTGCATCGTGGACACTGTGTTCCCGCACATCGGTGAAGCTGCGCTCGAGGTCCTCGAGCGTGCCGGTGTGCGTCCAGAGTTCCCTTTCGCTCAGACGTGTTGCGGTCAGCCTGCGTTTAACAGCGGCTTCAACCCTGAAGCGCGCATGGTGGCGGAACACTTCCTCGAAGTGTTTGCACCCTATGACGCTATCGTGACACCCTCCGGCTCGTGCGCCAGCATGGTTCGCCACTACTACCCTGAATTGTTTCGCGATCACCCGCAGCGCGCGCTTGCCGAACGGATCGCGCGCAACACGTTTGAGCTGACGGAGTTTCTCGTGGACGTGCTCGGCATCACCGATCTCGGCACGACGTTGCGCGCGCCCGTGCGCGCCGCCATTCACGACGCCTGCCACGGTTACCGCGGCTTGGGCATTGCGCAACAGCCGCGCGCTTTGCTGCGCAACGTGCGCAACTTGACGCTCGTGGAAATGCCAGGGCACGACCAATGCTGCGGATTCGGCGGCTTGTTCGCCATCAAAATGAGCGCGATCAGCAGCGCAATGTTGCAAGACAAGCTCACCAACATCGTGCACACAGATTGCGATGTGGTGATCACAGGCGACGCAAGCTGCATGATGCACATCAATGGCGGGCTGCAGCGCCAACAATCGCGCCAGCGCGTGGTGCACGTAGCGGAAGTGCTCGCCGGACGCATTTAGGTTGGGACGGAGGGAGATGACACCCACATTTCAACAAGCTGTTCGCACGGCGCTGAAAGACGCGCAGCTCCAAACCGCGCTCGACCGCGGCACGACGCGCAGCTACAACGCGCGGCTCGTCGCGATGGCGGAGACGACGGACGCCGCCGCGCTGCGGCGACAAGCGCGCCTTGCGCGCGAGCGCGCGCTGAATCGCCTGCCCGAACTGCTCGAAGAGCTGGAGCGCAACGTGATCGCCAACGGCGGACACGTGCTTTGGGCGCGCGACGCGCACGAGCTGAACCAACACGTGATCGCGTTGTGCAAGCAGCACGGCGTGCGGCGCGTGATCAAAGGCAAGAGCATGGTCACCGAGGAAAGCGAGCTGAATCACGCGCTCGAGGCAGAGGG
>Ga0105160_1000802_pt1 | contig 13670 bp, 13 predicted proteins | sample GXS110809BmetaG_FD_89591 | JGI IMG/M metagenome (GOLD analysis project Ga0105160, IMG submission 89591) | Hot spring microbial communities from Gongxiaoshe hot spring, China to study Microbial Dark Matter (Phase II) - GXS 110809B | ecosystem: Environmental > Aquatic > Thermal springs > Hot... | reverse complement strand
TCTTTATGCCCACCGCCTTCGGGTGGAGGGGAACCCCCAGGAGGATCTCCCGTTCCCATTTCTCGCCCTGATCGTCTCGGGGGGCCACACGGAGCTGATCTGGGTGCGAGATCTCCTGGATCACCGCCGGGTGGGCTGGACCATCGATGATGCAGCGGGGGAGGCGTTCGATAAAGTGGCGCGCCTCCTGGGCCTGGGGTTCCCGGGCGGACCAGCGATCGAGCGCATGGCCCGTGAAGGGGATCCGCAGGCGTTTCCGCTTCCGGCCCTCCCGAAGGTGGATCACCCCCTCTGGTTCAGCTTCAGCGGGTTGAAGACAGCGGTCCTTCGGATTGTGGAGCGGTTCGAAGGGCGACCGCTCCCCGTGGCTGATCTGGCCGCTTCTTTTCAGGCAGCGGCCATCGAGCAACTGGTTACGAAAACGCTGGAGGCCCTGCGCTATTACGAGGCGCGGGCCATCCTGATCTCCGGCGGCGTCTCCGCCAACCAGAAGCTGCGGGAGGAGATGACCCGTCGCGCCCCTGTTCCGGTTCATGTCCCACCCCCCTGGCTCTGCACCGACAACGCGGCGATGATCGGCGCTGCGGCGGCGCTGCATGCCCGGGCCGGTCACTTCGCATCCCTGGATCTGGATGTGGATCCGGATGCAAAGATCGGATAAGCGGGCCGGCTCGCTCCGCCGCCTGGCCTCAAAAGTCCCTTATCGTAAGGAAGGGGCCGGCCCCGCGAGCCGGATAGTTGACAGGCCCTTCATCCCTCGTTACACTAAATCCGGCACGCCGGGGACGCGAAGCCCCCATACGTGTGGATTTTCCCCTGGGGGTTTAAGGCCGGGCAGATGGTCTTCTGTGCCCGCTGACCCGAGGAGATGGTCGTTCACGTACTATCCGGGCGTCTCTTTCTGCCTGATCAGAGAGCCCCCTTCCCTCTTTTCCCTTCTGGTGGGCGGGGAGGCGGGCATGGAGATGACCGAACCTTCCTGGCCTCCCAGACGATGTTTCTCCGGCTTTCTTCCTCGGGAATGGGTGCGGGCCCAGTTCAGGAACTCCTGGAGGCGATCTGGATGGCCGCTATTCAGGAATGGGTGTCGGTGGATGAGGCCCGACGGATCATCCTGGGGGAATTTCGGCCGCTCCCTTCAGAATCTGTCGTGCTACCGAAAGCCCTGGGGCGGGTTCTGGCAGAGGCGATCCGGGCGGAGTATGACCTTCCACCGTTCCCCAACTCCGCTATGGATGGCTACGCCGTCCGCGCGGTGGACACGAAGGGGGCACAACGGGAACATCCCATCCGCTTCCGGGTGCTGGGGGAGGCCGCGGCGGGTCACCCGTTCCCGGGCGCGCTCGAACCTGGAACGGCGGTGCGGATCGCCACCGGGGCACCGCTTCCTTCCGGCGCGGATGCCGTGATCCCGGTGGAGGACACCGATGACCCGGGAGGTCCGGGCCGCATGCTTCCGCCGGTGATCACCGTCTTCCGGGCGGTCCAGCCGGGCGAGTTCGTTCGCCCGGCGGGAGAAGATGTGGCTCGAGGAACCATCGTCCTGGAGCCAGGCACGGTGCTCACGCCCGGCGCGCTGGCCCTGCTGGCCGCCCTGGGCCGCTTTGAGATCCCCGTTCATCGTCGCCCGCGCGTGGTCCTGCTGGCGATCGGCGATGAGCTGATCGAGCCCGGCCGGCCTCTCCCCCCGGGCTGCATCTATGAAACGAACCGGACCGCTCTGGCCGCTCAGGCTCTGGAGGCGGGAGCGGAGCCCATTGTGCTGGGGATCGCCCGGGACGACCCGGAGGATCTGCAACGGCTGTTAGATGAGGCGGCTGCACACCACCCGGATCTGATCGTCTCCTCGGCGGGGGCTTCCGTCGGCGCTTATGATTGGGTGAAGGAAGTGGTGGGGCGCCATGGCGAGATCCGCCTCTGGAAAGTTCGCATTCGCCCCGGGAAGCCCTTTGCCTTCGGCCACTATCGAGGGGTTCCTTTCTTCGGGCTCCCCGGCAACCCGGTCTCCGCCATGATCACCTTCGATCAATTCGTCCGCCCGGTTCTGCGTCGGATGGGCGGCTACCCTCGCTGGGAACGCCCACGCATCCCGGTGCGCCTGGCCGAGCCGGTTTCCAGCGATGGACGCGAGACCTATTTCCGGGCGCGGATCGTTTATGAGGATGGCCAGTTCCAGGCCCGCCTGAGCGGGCTTCAGGGCTCTCACATTTTGAGCGCCATGGCGCGAGCGAATGGTCTGGTGATCCTTCCGGAGGGCATCCAGGCGCTTCCGGCCGGCGCGACGATCCTGGCGGAAGTCTGGGTCGATTTGCAGGACCTGATCGACACGCCCGAGACCCTTCCATCCACCGCCATGGGGAGGGCTTTATGAGCAAACGGCCTCCGAAAACCACCCGCGCGGCTTCTCCCTGGCAGCTGCCCGTATTGCTCATCGCGGCCGCCGTCCTGGGCGTGGCCGCCCTTATCGGATACCAGTTATGGACCAACCGACCGGCGGCGACCGTTGCCGCCGTGGATTATCCGACGGGCCTGACGCCAGATGGATATCCCTACAAAGGGAACCCGGAGGCGAAAATCGTCATCGAGGAATATTCTGATTTCCAGTGCCCTGTATGCGCCCGCTACACACGCGAGGTGGCGCCGCGCCTGGATGAGAAGTATGTGAAAACCGGGAAGGTCTACTATATTTTCCGGTATTTCCCCTTCCTGGGACCGGAGTCGTTCCGCGCGGCGGAGGCCGCGGCCTGTGCGGCGGAGCAGGGGAAGTTCTGGGAATATGAGCATGTGGTGTTTGCCAACCAGCGCGGGGAGAACCTGGGCTGGTTCTCCGACGAGCGGCTCATCGGCTTTGCGACCCGAGTGGGATTGGATCGGGGGGCTTTTGAGGATTGTCTGCTCTCCGGGAAATATCGGGATTTCGTCCGCAGCGCTGCCGATGCGGGCCGCCAGCGGGGGGTGCGAGCTACCCCCACGATCTTTATCAACGGCGAGAAGATCGAGGGGCTCTACGATGTGACTTTCTATGAAACCTATATTGACGCTTTGCTGCAACAAAGCCGGTAGAGCCTGTGATATCATCGGGCGAATGAGCTTTACGGCCCCCGGGCTGCGTGGAGGGAGACAAGGGGAAGGGGACTGTTCAGCTGGCCATCGCGTTCGATCCACGGGGAAGAGGGAGACACCTCGCACCGACCAATTGCATGAACTGGGGAGGAGCAGATGGCGCCGCGGGTCACAACGGCGCAAAGGGATGCACTCTCTTTCGTCCAGCTGGCGCTGGCCATAGCTGGGGCAGGTGTCGCCGGGTATCTCACATGGAGCAAGGTCAGCGGAGAGGGTTTGCTCTGCATTGGGTTTCGAGGCTGTGACGTGGTGAACAACAGCCCCTATGCGGAGTTACTGGGGATCCCGGTGGCCGCCTGGGGGCTGGGGGCGTATCTGATTCTCGCGGCGCTCGCGCTTCCGATCCGGGGAAACCATGCCTCCCTTCAAACGTGGATGGTTGCGCTCTCCTTCGCCATCGCGCTGGGAGGCTGGCTGTTCTCTATGTATCTCACCGCCGTTGAGGCTTTCGTCCTCCATGCATGGTGCAGCTGGTGCGTAACCTCGGCGATCCTCATCACGCTCCTATTAGGGGTGTGTGGGGTTCGTTTTTACCGGACATTCTTCGCTTCACACCAGGCTTGGGAATGACACGAGCCGCTCTACTCGCGGCCCTCCGCATCGGAGCCAACGGCGGAGCCAACGGCGCAGGTCTTAAAAATATCGGGGCGGTGGGACGATCCCGCTTTCCCCGCCAAACCTGACGGTCCCAACACTCATCGCCGCATCCATCACGATTTAAATCCTATCGAGTCAGGAGGAGCCTATGCCCCGCATTCGCTGCCATTATGTTGATTGCGTCTATCTGGAGGCCGGCATGTGCACGGCCGATGAAATCGAGCTGGATCCCGAGATGGGCTGTCTAACCTACACTCAGGCGGAAGAAGAAGAGTGGCAGGAAGAGGAGGAGATCCTGGAGGAGGAGGAAGAAGAGCTGGGCTTCGAGGAAGAGGAAGAATGGGAGGAGGAATTGGCCCTGGAAGAAGATGAAGAGGACGAGGAATGGTGATTCCACCGAGCCCGCTTCCAGCGACGACCGGTGGTTCACTTCCGTCCGGTGGAAGGGCCTCTCCTCCGGCCTTCTCTCCCCGTGGCCGCTGGGATCGCGAGGAGGCAGGATAGGATATTTGGGCGGCGAGCGGCACCGCCACCCAGGGTGGCCTTTTTTAAAAATTGAGGGTGGGGGACTGCCTCTGGCAGTCCCCCACCCCGCTTCCTTAACCGATCATCTCGATCCCCTCGATTGGTTCCACGATGGTGCGTTCTGTCCGTGCGCCACGACGGGCGAGAGCCTGGAAGAGGCGCAGGGGCTCCACGATTTGCTCCGGCGGAAGCACCCCGCGTTGGGGGATCTCACCCCGGGCGATCCAGCGAGCAACCTCGGCAGCCGGGACAGCAACCAGCATGGCGCCCCCGCTGCCCTCAAAACGGGGATGGGGACCCGCCACGGTGTCGACGCGCAGGCGCAGTGGTTTCCCATCCCGCCATCCCCATGCCTCCGTGGCCACATCTTTAAAGCCGGAGAGAGAAGCGGCCTGCCCGGCCGGGCGGCGTCGCAGGATCTCCACCAGCACATCCCGCGGGCGCACCCGAACACGAGGAGCTCCTCCCTCTACCACGGCGGGGACCTCGACCGGCTCCCGATCGGCCAATCCCAGATCCGCCAGGAACTTTAAACGGCGAACGGCCTCCTCCCCCAGACCGAAGAAGGTGATCTTGAAGAAGCATTCCCGCAATCCCTTCTCCGCATAGACCAGGGGCAGCGTGGCCACCTCCGAGTGCAGGGAGAGATGGACCTTCTGCCACCCCACGGGTTCCCGGAAGAGATAGAATTCCTCCCCGGAAAGAGGGTCCTTCTCCACAAAGGATCCCTCCTCGAACACCACGGGGCGCATGGTGATCTCATCAAGGATCGTCCGGATGGAATAACCCCATGCGAACTCCCCTCCTCCCGGCGGCAGGCTGCCATTGTAAATCCGCAGGCGCTCGACCCGATCCAGCTGAGAGGCCAGATAGGCGGCCTGCACGTTCGAAAGGCCCGGGCAGGACCCCATGCCCAGGATCGCCAGAAGCCCCCGGGATCGGAACTCTTCGTCCAGGGCAAGCTGGCGACGGGTCATATGGAAAAGGCCTCCCAGATCCAGATAGGGGACGCCCGCCTCCAGACAGGCCTGCATGGCCTGGAGGTTGAAATCATACTGGGCGGCATTGATGCATATGTCAGCGCCATACAGCAGGCGCGCCGTCTGGTCCACATCCAGGAGATCGCAAAACGCAGCCCCTGCCCCGGCTCCAAGCCCTCGGGCGACCTGGATGGCAGCCGCCTCGTCCAGATCCGCTATCACCACTTCTTCAGCTGGATCAGGCCCTTCGATCAGGTCTCGAGCGATCAGCCGGCCGATCTTCCCGGCCCCTCCCAGGATCACCACGCGCATGGGATCTCTCCTGTTGAGAGAACTGGAGTACCCGCCCGCTATGGGACAGGGCGGATCCAGTTTAAGGGGAAAAGGTCGACAGCGTGATTTCCTCGACATGAACCAGGCGAGGCCGCCAAAGGCGGCCTCGCCTGCCCATCGGATTCTTCTCATCCGTAACGCTTCATGAAGCGAGCGATGCGCTCCAGGGCCTCTTCAATTTTTTCGTAGGCTGTGGCATAGGAGCAGCGCACATGCCCCGCGCCTCCCAGGCCGAAGGCGCTGCCCGGAACCACGGCCACCTTCTCTTCCATCAGCAGGCGTTCGCTGAATTCCTCATCGCTCATGCCGGTGCGAGCGACAGAGGGGAAGGCGTAGAAGGCACCCTTCGGCTCAAAACATGTCAGGCCCAGCTCGTTGAGCCCCTTCACGATCAACCGCCGGCGTCGATCATACTCCTGGCGCATCTGCTCCACATACTCCTCCCCAATCCGGAGGGCGGCCAGGGCCGCATACTGGGAGGGGGTGGGGGCGGACATAATCGTATACTGGTGGATCTTGCGCATCGCGGCCATGATCTCCTTCGGGGCCGCCGCGTAACCGATCCGCCATCCCGTCATCGCGTAGTCCTTTGAAAAGCCCCCCAGCAGAACGGTGCGCTCCCGCGCCCCAGGAAGCGAAGCGAAGCAGGTATGGGTCCCATCGTAAACCAGGCGGTCGTAGATCTCATCGGAGATCACCAGGAGATCGTATTTCTCCGCCAGGGCGGCGATGGCAGCCAGCTTCTCCCGTGGCATCACCGCCCCGGTTGGGTTGTTGGGATAACCGATCAGAATTGCTTTGGTACGCGGAGTAATCCGTGCCTCAATGTCGGCGGGGTTGACCTGGAAGTCCTCCTCAACCCGTGTGGCGAACGTGACCGGCACGCCGCCTGCCAGGACGACCTCGGGCGCATAGGCGACAAAGCAGGGCTGAGGGATGATCACCTCGTCCCCTGGATCCAGGATGGCGTTGACGGCGAGGTAGAGGGCCTCGGATACCCCTACCGTGATCAGGAGCTCGGACTCCGGATCATAAGAGACGCCGTAGAGGCGATAGAGGTGCTCTGCGAGGGCCTCCCGCAGTTCAATCAGACCGGAGTTACTGGTGTAATGGGTCTCTCCCCGCAACAGCGATTCCACGCCAGCCCGAAGGATCGGCTCGGGGGTGACGAAATCCGGTTCGCCGATGCTCAGGCTGATGACATCCTTCATCGTCGCCGCGATATCGAAGAAGCGGCGGATCCCGGAAGGTGGAATGGACGCTACGCGCCGAGCGATAAAGTCGCGCATCGCCGTTCTCTCCCTGAGGAGAATGAGCCTGGAAACCAAACTGGGGATTGCCCTTCTCATTTTATATCTTAGGGGCTCAGAGGGCTGCCTCCTCCCAGGGAAAGGGGGTCAAATTGATTTCTGGCGCTGGGTCGGGTTCGGCGTCCGAGTCAGCCTCAGAATCCGGAAAGGAAGGTCAACCACTGGATGCCAGCACCTCGCGCACGACGGCCCGGAATTCGGCCAGGATCATGGCGGTGGCTCCCCAGATCACGTGGTTCCCCAGGCGAAATACCGGAATCCGCCAGCGCGCGCCATCGACCTCACGCTCCTCCTCACCCTGATGACAGGGATCCAGGAGCCAGGAGAGGGTGGCCTCCAGCACCTCCGCCACCTCCAGCGGGGCGGGACGAAACACCGGACGCCTGGGGAGATAGCCCACCACAGGATGCACCATGAAGCCGCTGGGAGGGATAAAAAGGGGGGTCAGGAGGCCCAGAAGCTCCACGGGATCCCCCAGGGGGCCCAGCTCCTCTTCGGTTTCCCGAAGGGCGGCCTCGACCGGAGATTCCCCCGGCTCGCACGCCCCCCCAGGAAGCGAAATCTGGCCTTTGTGATAGGCCACCTGGAGGGTCCGCAGGGTGAGCGGGAAGGCCAGATCCAGATCGTTCGGATAAAGCAGGATCAACACGGCGGCGGCACGGGCCTGCGCCAGCTCCTCCTTCATTCGCTCCAGCAACGCCCGCCGGTAAGGAGGGGCCATCTCCCACTGGGCGGAAGCTCCCGGAAGGGGCCGGGCCAGCCGCTCTCGAAGCCGCCAGATGAGCTCTTGAAGGGAAGGTCGTATGCGTTCCATCGCAGGGCTTATGCTGGCAATCTTTTTATTGGGAATTTGAGGGTGGGGACGGGCCGTTGAAGGCGACCCTGCCCTCCTCGCGGCCCCGGGAGCCGCGAGGAGGGGCCTGCCCCGCCTAAGTAGAACACCGAAACGGCAAATCCCACAGCCTGCTTTGTCCAGAGTGCAGCCGGAGTGATTGCTGGATTATTTCTGTCCCCAGGCGATGGCTTCCTCCAGGAGGGCCACCACTTCTTCATCCGGCACCTGGTCGAATTGCTCATAGAAAGCGCCGACGGCCCAGAACAGCGCAGGGGTGTAAAGCACAACCACCTCGTCCGCCTCCGCCTCCACTCGTGGGAGCATTTCCGGCGGGGCCACGGGGGCGGCCACAATCAGGCGTTTCGCCCCCCGGTTCCGCAGAGAGCGCAGGCTGACCCGCATTGTCGCCCCCGTCGCAATCCCATCATCCACCACCACAACCGTCCGGCCCTCCACCGGAATCGGCAGACGGGCGCCACGGAAGAGGACGGCCCGTCGTCGTAACTCCTCACGCTGACGGCGAACTTCTTCCTCAATGTAAGCGGGCGGGACTTCCAGTTCCGCCACCGCGAGGGGATCCACCCACAGGGTTCCATCCTCTGCCACAGCCCCGATGGCCAGCTCCGGGTTGCCAGGGGCGCCCAGTTTGTGGGCCAGCACCACATCCAGAGGCGCCTGAAGGGCGCGGGCGACCTCATAGGCCACCACCACACCCCCCCGGGGGATCCCCATCACCACCACCTGCCCTGCTCGGGCCTCTGGCTCCAGATCCCGCAATGCCTCCGCCAATCGCTGGCCAGCATCCTTTCGATCCCGAAATCGCATTGGGCCCTCCCCTACTCACTCCATCACCTGAAATCTTAACACAAGTCGTCTTCCGTTTGGCCGGATGATCCGTTGATACGATCAGGTAGACACCACACTCCAGCAGCCGCTCCCCAAATCCGTGATCACCACCCACCCCAGACCGGACTCGCTGCTTTTATTCCGGGAAGGAAGCCCCTATCTTGTGGCTACGCCGCTTGACTTCGCTGCCCAGGCGTTCACCGACACTGGTTGTGCGCCGCTTTCCCATGTTCTTTCGGGGAGCTGGAGAACGTCAGGCAGGCTTCCAGGTCGTGCCACTGGCAGGCCATCGCGCCGGGAGCGACGTTTTCATACTCCGCGATGAAGGCGTCCAACTCCTACCCCGCTCGCTGGCAGCTATCCGGGTCATTCCCGGGTTACGCCCGCAGGCGCCGTTGCGGTAATCTCGGTGCTCGCTGGTCCGTTGTAAGGTTCGGCCTTATAGAAGGCTTCCACTTTCTCTTCCAGAATGCAAAGCAGTGTGTAGCGGATCGCCAGATGTAACGGCGGAATTGGGCGTGGAAGTGATGGTCACAGATGACCTGACAGGCTACCGCACGGGGGCGAAGGAACCGGGTCTGAAGCATCAGGTCTGTCCGTTCCATGTGCGGCATTGGGCATGCCGCGCACCACGAGTGTTGCGAGAGACCATCCCCAGGGAGTGGGTATGGGTGCTGGATGAAGCGAAACCGTTGCTGACGGAATTGCCAGCGGAAGGGAGTTGGCGTCTGTTTGAACGATGGCAACAGATTCCTGAGAGGCATCCTGGGAAGGGACGGCGACTTACGCCTTTGAGCCGTTTGCGGGATTCGCTTCTACGCTTGAGTGAGCATGGGCCGAGTTATCGCGTTTTGGCAGGGGAGAAGGGAGTGCCCTGGACAAATAATGGCGCCTATGCCATTTCGCCACATTCGCCAACTATGTATGTTACAGTCACGCGGATCTTGACACCTGCCGGAGCTCCCGATATACTTTGGAATGGAAGTGGGCCGTTAGCTCAACTGGCAGAGCAGGGGACTCTTAATCCCAAGGTTGCAGGTTCGAGTCCTGCACGGCCCACCATCCCGTCGCCCCAGGAGCGATCGCTCCTCGGGGCCGTTTTGTTTACAGGCGGCCTCCAAACCAGGCATCCCGAGAGACAGAGCCGTCCCCTACCCTTATCCCCCCGAGAGGATCGCGGCGGCCTGCGTGGCGCTCCGCCCCCGCACCCCTGCGGGCCGAGGGCCAGAGGTCCCCGGTCCAGTCCCCCAAACGCTCGATAATCCCCTCTTCCCGCCGCCTCTTGAACTGGAAGAAAGGATCAGGGGGGAGAGCTCCCATTTGCCTTCCACTATCGCTCTCAAGAGGGCATGGACCCGGGAAAGGGAGAGCGCCCCGGTTTCCGCCGGCTCAGCTATAGTTGTAGGGGTGGCTGAAGTCAACGATGACTCCCAATGAGCAAGCGGAAGACTTCAGCCGTCCATAGCCTATTCCTGCGAGCTGGAGGATCCCGATGGCCCTGGTGCAATGGGAGCTCTTAAGCGGGGAGGAGGCCCAGCGACATCTGCGGGAACAGCGCCTGGCTATCCTGCCGATCGGAGCGGTGGAGGCTCATGGCCCTCATCTGCCCACGGGCACGGACAATCTTCTGGCGGCGGCGATCGCGGAGCGCGTGGCGGAGCGGGTTGGGGGCGTGCTGCTCCCCCTGCTCCCCTACGGCCAGGTCTGGTCCCTCCAGGATTTCCCGGGATCCCTGAGCATCTCCACTGAGACGCTGACCCGCCTGCTGGTGGAGCTGGGGCTGAGCCTTCAGCGCCAGGGGGCCATGCTGCTGGCCATCATCAACGGCCACGTGGGCAACGGCCCGGCCCTCCAGGCGGCGGCCCGCCAGCTGTATCAGCACAAGGGGCCGCTGACTTACGTCTTCACCTATCCCGGGCTGGGCGAGATCGCCCTTCAAGTCTGCTCCTCCCGCCCGCTGCCGGGGGGCTACTTCCATGCGGACGAGATCGAAACCTCCATGGCGCTCTACGTGGCCCCCCGGACGGTTCGAATGGATCGGGCCGTGCGAGAGGAGCCTCAGCTTCCGCCGGATTTCCTCCACCGGCCGGTCCCCTGGTCGGAGATCACCCGAACCGGCATCCTGGGCGATCCCACGCAGGCCACCCCGGAGAAGGGCGCAGCTCTAATCGAGGGGATCGTGGAGCGGATCGTCGCTGTGCTCCGCTTCGCTCTTCAAGCCCTGAGGGATTCGCAGGGCTCGTCCGCTGGGGGCGCGGTGTGAGCGACCGCGCCCCCAGCAGGTCATTCGATCCGTGCGGTGCTCACCGGCCCAGGATCCGGCCGACCAGGGCGATCAGCAGCGGCCAGAGGACGTAGTCCGTGTCCGAGGCCCAGCTGAAGAAGTCCCCGATCGCAAAGCCCATCACAGGCCACATCAGGGCCTGACCAACCCCCATCAGGACCCCGGCCACCACGCCGCCCAGGATGGCCCCCGGGATCCCCCAGTATTTGTTCCCATAGACGCCAGCGGTGGCCCCGTGGAACCACACAGACATGGTCGGCGCGAAGATGAAGAAGGGATACCGGGCTCCAGCGAAGATCAGGGAGACCACCACCATGGTCAGCATCCCGATCAGCCCCCCATAGGCCATCGACACCTGCCCATAGGGGAAGAAGAGCGGACAATCGAGAGCGGGGATGGCGCCCGGCACGATCCGCTCCGCGATCCCCTTGAAGGAGGGGATCAGCTCGGCGATGATCATCCGGACGCCCATGATCAGGATCGCGAACCCGGCGGCGAAGTTCAGCGCCTGTAGCAGAACCCAGATGATCGGGTGCTTGCCTGCCCTGGCCGCCGCCTCCATCACGAAGGCGACGTTGAGGGCGGCCATGATGATATAAACCACCAGGAAGGTGGCGGCCATCAGCAGCATGGGCTCCCGCAGCCACTCCAGAGCGCGAGGGAAGTAAGCGGTCCGGCGTCGCGAAGGCGATGAGGACATAGACCGGATCATTATGGGATCCGAAGGAAACCCCTTCCTTCACCACCACCATGGACAGGCCGAAGGCGCGGGCACCGTCCTCGGGGCGGGCGCGGTGCCGAGCGTCTTCTTCCGGTTCAGGCGGCTGTGATGAGCCAATGCTTCGAGCAGCGGTGGCCAGTACGCTGCGCCCAGTTATAAAACTGAAATGCGCCGCCTCGTTACCCCATGGGTGAGCCTCCCGCTTCCCCCATCCCCGGCTCGGCCAGCAACCGGGCCAGGCGGTCCGGCTCATCGGTGATGATCGCCTCCACGCCCAGCCGGATCAGCCGGCGCATCTCCTCCGCCTCATTCGCGGTCCACGCCACCACCGCATATCCATGTCGGCGACACCAGCGAACCGCCCTCTCGTCGATCATCCGAACATGCAAATGGCGCGCCTGATGCGGAGCCAGGAAGGCGAACCAGGCCCGGCGCAGCGGAAGGGGCAGCTCGGGGCCCACCAGAAGGCCGCGAGGGATCTCCGGCCCCAGACGCCAGGCCCACCGCAGGGCCAGGGGATTAAATGAGGAGAGCAATACCCTGCCGGCAAGCCCATATCGGCGCACTCGCTCCACCACGGCGCGAACCAGCTCGATGCTCCGCAGGGTGAACGCCTTCAACTCGATGTTGTAAAGAGCCCGATCCCCAAAGGCCTCGAAGACCTCATCCAGGGTGGGGATCCGCTCGCCAGCGAAGCGGGGATCCTTCCACGCGCCGGCATCCAGCGCCTTCAGCTCCGCCACCGTTTTCTCCCATACCCGGCCAGAACCGTTCGTGGTCCGGTGGAGGTCTGCATCGTGCAGAACCACAGGGACGCCATCCCGGGAAAGGTGGACGTCGAGCTCGAAACCGTCCGCTCCCTGCTCCAGGGCCAGACGGAAGGCCCGCAGCGTGTTCTCCGGGGCGATCCGGCTCGCCCCCCGATGAGCGAGGTTCAACGAACGATCGGAGCGAAAGAAAGCCATTCGGATTGGCCTCCTGGAGGGATGTTCGCACAGGGCTGATTTTCATTTTGCCAGAGGAGCGATCCGAGGGCCCATTCGGCCCCCCGGGTTCCATGATCCGCCGGTTGCGATCCCGGAACAATGCGTCCAAAATGGAAGTTCAGGAAGGATTCGGGAGGCGCCCATGATTCCCCCTTCCCGCCTGCGCTGGATTCGCATCTTCCTCGCCGGGCTGATCGGCTCCGTCGCCGGATGGACGGTGGCCACGGCGATGCTGCTTACGTTTGCCGCCAGAGGGCCGCTCCCCGCGGAGGGCAGGATCCTGATCCCCACCACCTCGATCAGCGCTGCCCTCCTGGCCGCGTGGCTGGCCTGGATCAACTGGGGTGAATCTTGAAGGGGCCCCGGGAGGACCTGCGGGGAGGGGCCCATTTCTCTTGCTTCGGATCGTCCATTCGATAACTCGCTCCACCAGGAGGAGAGCCTGCCCATGGTGGAATTTGTCTTTCATTTCCCTCCAGGCTTCCTCTGGGGAACCGCGACCTCCAGCCATCAGGTCGAGGGGGAGAACACCAACAACGATTGGTGGCTCTGGGAGCAGGAACCGGGCCGGATCCGGGAGGGGCACCGCTCGGGCCGGGCCTGCGACTGGTGGCGCAACGCGGAGGCGGATTTCGACCGCGCCGCCGCCCTGGGCCAGAACGCCCACCGGCTCTCCCTCGAGTGGAGCCGGATCGAGCCCCGCGAAGGGATCTTCGACAATGCCGCCCTCGATCGCTACCGGGCGATGCTTCAGGCATTGCGGGATCGGGGGATCGAGCCGATGGTCACCCTGCACCACTTCACGAACCCCATCTGGCTGGTGGAGCAGGGCGGCTGGGAAAACCCCGCGGCCATCGACCGCTTTGAGCGCTACGTGCGGCGGGCGGTGAGCGCCCTGAAGGATCTCTGCCGCCTCTGGTGCACCATCAACGAGCCCAACGTCCTGGCCTATATGGGATGGAACGAAGGAAAATGGCCGCCGGGGAAACAGGATTTCGGGCTCTCCATGCAGGTGCTGCGCCATCTCATGCGCGCCCATGCCCGGGCCTATCACGCCATCCACGAAATCCAGCCGGAGGCCCAGGTTGGGGTCGCCCATAACATGGTGGTTTTCGAGCCAGCCCGCCCCG
>Ga0105160_1000800_pt1 | contig 13708 bp, 16 predicted proteins | sample GXS110809BmetaG_FD_89591 | JGI IMG/M metagenome (GOLD analysis project Ga0105160, IMG submission 89591) | Hot spring microbial communities from Gongxiaoshe hot spring, China to study Microbial Dark Matter (Phase II) - GXS 110809B | ecosystem: Environmental > Aquatic > Thermal springs > Hot... | reverse complement strand
GCTCCGGAAGGCATCTCATATCAAGAGGCCAGTGCCAAGAAGCCCTCACAGCACCGTTGGAGCTGGGCTTGGCACGAAATTCAGCAGTTGTATCTCTCAGAAGACCGTCTGACGATCCTCAGCTACCAGGACAATCTTTGGCAGTTGGGTGCCGATCGCCGGTACAGCTTTTTGCGGGCAGGTGGCCCCCCGTTCTCACGTGCGTACCCGTTGTTGCGGCAGCAAATGGACCAACGGCTGGTCGTGGCCCTGGCCGACGACTCGCAACCGTGCTTGTGGGAGGTGCCGGTAAAGCTGCAGGGTCGGCTCCGTGGATCCCACGGGGTACTGCGAGTGAGCGAGGACACGATCGTCTACCGATCCGATCGCCGGGGGCAATCTCGCACCTGGCGCTATACGGACATCGACAACCTCACGAGCTCTGGCCCCTTCGAGCTCACCATCGTGACGTTCGAGCGGTCGCTTTGGCACTACGGCGGCCGCCGGCTTTTCCAATTCCAGCTCAAGCAGCCGCTGGACCCGGAGCGGTACAACGAGCTGTGGTTGCGCTGGCAACAGCGCGCCAAGGGGTTGCGGCTTCTGGGCCGTGCGGTGGGCCCATAGCCCGGGTGACCCAGCAGTGCAGCGTAGCCGGCTCCACCGTTCTCCGAGTTCCGTGGACTGGATGTCAGGCCCACTATAATGGGTGAGAAGAAGCCCGCCGCGATCTATGCTTGATCTCAAAAAGAAGTTGGAAGAAGAAATCGCCCGTTTGGAGTACGAGCTTCGTCACGAGCTTCCTAAGGAGATTCAGCGTGCCCGGGCGCTGGGCGATCTCAGCGAAAACGCCGAATACCAGGCAGCTAAGGAGCGGCAACGCTTGGTGGAAGCTCGCTTGGCTCAACTTAAACGGCGGCTGAGCGAGCTGTCCATGATCGACCTGTCTCGGATCCCGCGGGATCGCGTGGGGCTGGGCTCCCGTGTGGTGTTGTATGACCTCCAAAAAGGCGAGGAAGTGACCTATCAGCTGGTGACGAGCGAGCATGCCGACGCGGCCAACGGACTGATCTCTACGACTTCTCCCATCGGACGCGGGCTACTCGGCAAGAGGGTGGGCTACGTGGTACGCATCGAGATTCCCGGGGGCGTCCGGGAGTTCGAGATCATCGACTTGACGACTATCCACGACGCGGTCTAGTGTAAAGGGAGCCTGGCTGTCGCAGCTGGTGGCATGAGTCGATGTCGGTAACACGCCAGATCGGTCGAGCTTGCGACAAGGTTGTCGTCCAGATCGTTCGTTTGCTGGCCCTGTCTCACGTTCATCCCAACGTATTGACTTTCGTGGGATTACTAATCAACCTGTTGGCCGCTTACTTTCTCAGCATGGGCCGCTTCCGCACGGCAGGCCTCGTGATTCTAGGGGCGGCTATCTTCGATATGGTCGACGGGCGTGTGGCCCGGACGACCAACCGCGTGACTCGCTTCGGGGCCTTTTTCGACTCCGTCGTCGATCGCTACTCCGACCTCGGGCTGTTGATGGGATTGCTGGTGTACTACGCCTCAATCAATCGCTTCTTTTATGTGGTACTAACGGCCGTGGTGATGACCGCGGCGGTCATGGTCAGCTACACCCGGGCACGTGCTGAAAACGTCATCCCGCAGTGCAAGGTGGGCTTCATGGAGCGGCCCGAACGCATCGTTCTGCTGATGATCGGAGCCCTGTTCGATCGTATGGCTGCAGTTCTCTGGGTCATAGCCGTACTGGGTAATCTTACGGTGATCCACCGGGTCATCCACACCTGGCAAGAGACTCGCCGGTTGGAAGCTGCTCAGCTTGGCCGGCCCGCACCAACAGTTTCAGTGGCGGAGCAACGACCTGCCACTCGTTGATCCCTACCACGATCGGGCAGCGTTCCGGTGCTCAAAGCTCAGAAGGACTGGCCGTAATGACTAGGCGGCCATGTTTGACCCCACGCGTGGCGATCAAGGTGTCGGCGATCTTGCGGACAACCGCTGCTTTGCCCCGAACCACCAGCACCTCTAGGCAGTTGTCCCGGTCTAGGTGCACGTGCAGCGTGGAGAGGATGTTGCGGTGGTACTCATGCTGCAGATCCGTGAGTTTGTCGGCGAGCAGGCGCACGTGGTGATCGTAGACCAACGTGACGGTACCGACGACCTCCGCATCGGGCGTCTCCCACTTCTGCTGCACCAGCTCGTCGCGGATTAAGTCCCGAAATGCCTCAGATCGGTTAGTGTAACCGCGGGAACGCATCAATTGATCGAACTTTTTCAGAAGGTCCGAAGGGATCGCCACGCCAATCCGGCTCAACTTTGCCATGGCGATTGTCAGGGTAGCGCGCTTGATGGTCGCGGCACAAAGTGTGCGCCCGTTGGTGATACGGTTTGGAGGATCGTGCTACCGTAAGAACACAGCCGATGCATGTCCCGGACGGCATACTGGCTCCCCCGGTGTGGATGGGTCTGGCCACCGCTAGCGCTTTCGCCCTAGGCTACGTGGGACGCCGCTTGCGCCAGCAAACCTGGCAACAGAACATCCCGTTGATGGGCGTGATGGGCGCTTTCGTGTTTGCCGCCCAGATGGTCAACTTTCCTATTCTCCCCGGCACCAGTAGCCATTTACTAGGGAGCGCCTTGCTCACGCTAACCCTCGGCCAGCCACTGGCCTCGATGGCAATGACGGCCGTGCTCACCCTACAAGCGTTCATTTTCCAAGATGGTGGCGTGCTGGCCCTAGGTGCGAATGTTTTCAACATGGCCGTGATGGGAACCCTGGTGGCTCAGTGGGCGGGGCGTGCTTTCGGCCTCTACAAGAAAACCTGGGGAGCGGTAGCCGCCGGATGGTTCTCAGTCACCATCGCAGGCGCTCTGGCGGTGGCAGAACTCCTGGCTTCTGGAATTCGATTGCCGAGCTGGTCTGTTTGGCTCGCACTCGGAGCACTGGCGCTGACTGGAATCGTAGAGGGCTTGCTCACCGCAGCCATCCTTGCCCTCCTAGAACGCAGCGGGCTGCGAAAGCTGGAGACACCGATTGGCCGTCAAAGCCGGATAGTAGCCGTCACCGCTCTGCTGAGCGTGGTGGCGCTGACGGCCGGCGCTCTGATCGCTTCGGCGGATCCCGATATTCTGGAGACCGCCTTGGTGAAAACAGGGCTCGACAAGCTCGCCACGACACTCCTACAAAGCCCGTTCGGAGATTACCAAGCCCCGATCGCCGGCCCTTCTTGGCTCCGACAGGTCCTTGCAGGTGCGTTAGGCATCGCGCTGATCGTCGGTGCGGCGCTGCTCCTGGCTCGGTTTTACACTAGCCGGAAGAAACTCCCTCCACGATGCACTACGTCGTCCTAGAACGCCTGAGCCAACGTGACAGTGTGCTGCACCGTCGCGACGCTCGAGCAAAGATTGTCGCAACACTGAGCCTACTAGTTGCACTGGCTTTCCTTCCCAATTCTGCGTGGCTGCAGTTTGGGTCGATGGCTCTACTTTTGATGGCAGCTACCTCCATGGCCGACTTGCCCGTCAGGATCCTCGCCCTACGAATCTTGGTCGTCCTGCCGTTCTCAGGCCTAGCCGCATTGGCTAGCTGGTTGGCAGGGGACCCAGCGCGTGGCGTGGCAATTCTAGTGAAAAGTTGTTTGTCGGTTTACTTGGTAATTTTACTCGTCGCGACCACACGCATGCCTGAGTTGTTGCAGGCACTCAAACAGCTCGGTGTACCGGACGCTATGGTGCTTGGCTTGCAATTTGTTTACCGGTACCTCTTCGTCATTTCCGAGCAAGCCCAGCATATGGTGTTTGCCGCCCGGTCCAGGATGGGTTGGCAGGAGGGTCCAAGTGTACGGCTGAAACCGCACAGTCTGGGACTACGAACCGCAGCTGGGCTGGTGGCCGTACTGTTTTTGCGTTCCTACGAGCGGTCGGATCGAGTCTTTCAGGCCATGCTTGCGCGGGGCTTTCGTCCTGGGCAGCTGGTAGCAAAACCCTCCAAACTCGCTGCGCCGGACATCTTGTTCAGTGGCTCTGCTGTAAGCTTTGCTGCGCTGCTGGTGGCTGCTGCGAAGTTTGGGGTCTGAGCAAAATGCTGCCCCTGATCGAGGTCAAAGGTCTACGGTTTACTTACCCAGATGGGACGCCTGCTCTTAATGGTGTGGATTTCACGCTGTACCCCGGAGAAACTGTGTTCCTCCTCGGCCCGAACGGATCAGGGAAAACCACCTTCGTGTTGCATCTGAATGGGCTGCTCCGCGGGGAGGGGCTGGTCCGTGTCTGCGGGCTGGACTTGCGCGACCCGCGGAACTTACCCACTGTGCGCGCTAAGGTGGGAGTTCTTTTTCAAGACCCCGACGATCAGCTGTTCATGCCCACCGTGCTTGAGGATGTCGCCTTCGGTCCGTTGAACTTTGGTTACCCTAGAGAACTGGCATTTCAGAAAGCGCGCGAGGCACTAGCACGGGTGGGTATGTCCCATGCCGCCGACCGAGCGCCTTATCACCTTAGTGCCGGTGAAAAACGACGCGTAGCTTTGGCTGGCGTCCTGGCTACCAATCCGGAGGTACTGGTGCTAGACGAGCCGACGACGTTCCTAGACCCACCTTCTCAACGGGATTTACTTTGCCTCCTCAGAGAACTACACCAGGCAAAGGTGATCGTGTCTCACGACTTGACCTTAGGACGCGCGTTGGCTAGCCGCGCGCTGTTCTTCTCTGGAGGAAAAATCGTGGCGCAGGGCAGTTTCGACGAGATTATCCACCGATTCGGCTGGGCAACGGTACCCAGCCAGCCCAATGGCGGCTAAAAACTCAGGCCTCGGTCGCCTGCTCGCTGGGCTGAGCTTCGCCAGCCTCTTGGGTTTCGGCTTGAGCAGCCTGAGCCATGCGCCTGTGGTACTCTGCCCACCGCCGGCGCTGAGCTTCGGCAATCCTCCTACGGGCTTCTGGGCTCAGCACTTTCTTCTTTCTGGCCGTGCGGGTAACCCTCGTCCGTCGCACCCCTGCGGACGGGGCAGCAGTCAGAGCCGCGAGACGCGCGCGCAGTTCGGCGATTTGTTCATCCAGCTGCTGTCGTTGTACCTCCAAACCAGCAATAGCAGCTTGGAGGATCTTGGCGTCATCCAAGGTGTTCAGCCTCTTTTTCGGCATTGCAGATACCCCGTAAGCAGCTTAACACATACTAACTCTGCCGTCCAAGCATAAATTTAGCGGCAGTCCACAGCATCCGGCAAGTCAAAACGTCTTGGCGGAGTCGAGCAAGATGGTCACCGGTCCATCATTTACCAATTCGACCTCCATGTGCGCCTGAAACACCCCCGTCTCCACTTGCAAACCTTTCTCCCTCAGCCGGGCGACGAAATACTCGTAGAGCCGCTCTGCCTCTGCGGGTGGAGCAGCTTGATCAAAGCTGGGGCGCTTACCGCGTCGGCAGTCGCCATAGAGCGTAAACTGTGAAATTACCAGGAGCGCTCCTCTGGCTTGGACCACGTCTCGGTTCATCTTTTCTTCTTCATCGGGAAATATCCGCAGGCCGGCGACTTTGTCCGCTAGATAGTCAGCGTCCTTCTCAGTATCACCTTTCCCCACGGCCAGGAAGACCACCAGACCACACCCGATCGCGCCCACGACCCGGCCGTCCACCCGGACGCAGGCCCGGCTGGCGCGTTGGACTACAGCTCTCATGTGCTAACCTACCTCCTAACAGGAGGGTTCATGATCGAGACCTACGCGTACGCCCGCGCCGGACTATTGGGGAACCCAAGTGACGGTTACTACGGCAAGACCATCGCCCTGATTGTACGCAACTTCCGGGCAAGAGTCCTACTGTACCCAAGCGCTCGGCTGGAAATCAAGTTCTCGAAAGCCGACATGCCCGTCTTCGAAAGCCTGGACGACCTGTATGAAACCACCCGGTGGCGGGGTTACTACGGGGGCATCCGCATTCTACAGGCACTCATCGTGCGCTTTATCGATTATTGCCGCGAGCATCGGATCGAGCTCGAAAATCGGAATTTCACACTAGAGTACGAGAGCACGATCCCCTTACGCCTGGGCTTGGGCGGCTCGAGCGCGATTATTACCGCGGGGCTGCGAGCTCTCTGCGAGTACTTCCAGATCGACATCCCCAAGCCTATTCAAGCTAAGCTGGTTTGGGAGACCGAAACCAAGGAACTGGGCGTGCCGGCTGGCCCACAGGATCGAGTGATCCAGGTGTACGAGGGCGTCATGTACATGGACTTCAGGCGTGACCTGATGGAGACTCGCGGGTATGGTCACTACGAACCCATCGACCCAAACCTGCTCCCCCCTCTGTACGTTGCTTACCGGACAACCTTGAGCGAGGGTACCGAGGTCTTTCATAACGACTTGCGGCAACGGTGGTTGCAAAAGGACCCCGAAGTGCTCCGGGCCATCGACACCTGGGCACGCTATGCCGAAGAAGGGCGGCAAGCCATCCTGGAGAAGGACTGGAAGACTCTGGACAAGCTCATTAATGCCAACTTCGATCTGCGCGCAAAGTTGTACCGGATAAGCAAAGGCAACCTCGATATGATCGAGGCCGCGCGCCGTGCTGGAGCGTCAGCCAATTTTGCGGGTTCTGGTGGGGCTATCGTCGGCCGGTACGAGGACGAGGACATGTTCCAGCGCCTGCAGCAGGAGCTGGCGAAGGTCGGAGCAGCAGTGATCCGGCCGCAGATCGTACCGATACCGCCACCGGGCCGGCGGCAAGTTGGGTACTGCGAAGGGGAAGGTTAGGGTAACCACCCGAGATGGGCTAGGCGTGCCAGCGCCGATTCTACTGCGGAGGGAGGCGGCACCGTGATTTACAAGCGCCAGCGAGGTTCCCGGCGCTGGAAGACCGGCCAGTACCGCTTGATCAACGAGGCTCACCAACAACTGGCGGGATACGGGGAAGGGGATTGGGTCAGGCTGCGTGACGAGCGCGGCAGGATATGGTGGGGCCGCGTGCAGATGGCTGCCGATGAGACTATGAGGTTCATCTTTTGGGACAACGATGGCCACCTGGCTACCGGCCTGGCCGACGAGCACGGCATCGTGCTACGTGACAGCCAGGGACGCACTTGGCGCGGCACCATCGAGTGATCCGCAGCAACTGACGGATCAAAGGGTCCTCTTGGTCTGGATACTGGCAACTGCACTCGCCTGAACCTCACCCTCATCCTCCAACGGCTATCATGAACTTCAGCATGACCCAGGCAAGAGCAATCCGTTACCGCGACGCAGGCGTGGACATCGACGCCGCCGCCGAGGTCGTACGCTACGTCAAACGGCTGGCGCCGCGTACGTTCACGCCCAACGTACTGACGGCGATCGGAGCATTTGGGGCTGGGTTCCGACTGCGCGGTTGGAAAAACCCTGTGCTGGTGAGTTCCACAGACGGTGTGGGGACCAAGCTGAAGGTCGCCGTCATGGCTGGGCGCCACGATACCGTGGGTGAAGATCTTGTCAACCACTGTGTCAATGACATAGCGGTCCACGGCGCCCAGCCGTTGTTCTTCATGGATTACTTCGCTACCGGCAAGCTACAGGTGGACGTAGCCCAGCAAGTCTTGTCCGGTGTCGTTCGGGGATGTAAGGCCAACGGCTGTGCTCTGATTGGCGGCGAGCTTGCCGAAATGCCCGGCTTGTACCCGCCGGGCGAGTACGATTTGGCGGGATTCATTGTCGGTGCGGTTGAACGTCACCGGTTGATCACGGGCGAGCAGGTGCGCGCGGGCGACCTGTTGATTGGGTTACCTTCGAGCGGTTTGCACACCAATGGCTACTCCCTCGCCCGTCATTTAATTTTCGAAGTGGCTGGCTACAAGATCGACAGCTACGTTCCTGAACTGGGATGCACCGTCGCCGAAGAGTTACTCCGGGTGCACCGCAGTTACTTACGTCCTCTCGTCGCCTTGAGCAAGCAGCGCCTTTTGAAGGCGGCTGCCCATATCACGGGCGGAGGCATCACCGATAACCTGCCCCGTGTCTTGCCAGCCGGTCTGGCTGCCAGAATCAATACCCGCAGTTGGAGCCCCCCTGCCGTGTTTGCTTTCCTCAAACAGCTGGGCAACATCCCAGACGAAGACTACCGCCGCACCTTCAACCTGGGCATTGGAATGATCCTGGTCTTTGACCCCAAGCAGTGGTCCCGTGCGCGCAAGCTCCTGGATAAAATGCGAGAATCGTATTCTGAAATCGGCGAGGTAGTGCGCCAGCCTCGGCGCACCAAACAGCGGGTGATCTACGAAGAATGAAGAAAAAGCTGGGCATCCTTCTGTCTGGACGCGGCTCTAACTTCGAGGCTATCGCCGATAACGTGGCCGCAGGCAAAATCCCCGCCGAGATCGCCATTGTGATCTCCAACCGGCCGGAAGCACGGGGACTTGAGGTCGCCCGCCAGCGAGGCATTCCCGCTATCTGCATTCCGTCCAAGGGCCTCGACCGGGAGACTTACGACCGGCTCGTGGTAGCCGAGCTTAAAAAGCGCGAAGTGGACTTGGTCTGTCTGGCGGGGTTCATGCGCATCTTGAGCCCCTATTTCATCCGCGAGTTCCCTTACCGAATTTTGAACATCCACCCGTCGCTGCTGCCCGCCTTTCCCGGCCTGGAAGCCCAGCGGCAAGCCCTCGAATATGGCGTCAAAATCACTGGATGCACGGTGCACTTCGTGGATGAAGGAGTCGACTCGGGGCCTATTATCCTACAAGCCGCGGTGCCGGTCTTGAACAACGATACGGTGGAAACACTGTCTGAGCGAATTCTCCGCGAAGAGCACCGAATCTACAGCGAGGCGATCAACATCGTCCTATCCGGTAAGTACCGAATTGAGGGGCGCAGGGTGATCCTGCTTGAAGATTGAAGCCACCCGCTTGCATTGGCGCCACCCGGCGTGATAGGACCACACTGCAGACAGCAGAGGAGGAAGCATGCGGCGCCGCGATTTTCTCGCTACTGCCCTGGCTGCCCGTAGCGTCTGGGGAGCCAACGAGCGACTGAGAGTGGGAGTGATCGGGACGGGGGGCCGCGGTCAGTTGCTTGCCAGCGAGTTTAAAGAGTTGGGGGCTGAGGTGGTAGCGGTCTGTGATGTGTACGAGCCCCATCTAGAAGCTGGGCTCAAGGCCGCATCCACAGGTGCCCGAGCCTTCAAGGACTACCGCAAGCTGCTCGAGCTCAAGGACCTTGATGCGGTAGTGATCGCTACGCCCGACCACTGGCACGCACGAATGGCCATCGATGCGGTCGAGGCCGGTAAGGACGTTTACCTGGAAAAACCCATGGCCCACACCATCGAGGAGGCCTTCGCCATCGTGGAGGCCACCAGGCGCACACGGCGCATCGTCCAGATTGGCACGCAACGCCGTAGCTACGAGTTGTTTTTACGAGCACGCGAGTGCATGCAACAGGTCGGTGAAGTGCGCCTGGTGACGTCTTGGTGGATGAACTACCAGCGCGGGCTGACCGAACGGCCGTTCCGGGGAGCTATCGACTGGCGATCTTGGCTGGGTCCGGCACCTGAGTGCCCGCCTGACCCGAAGCGATTCTTCAACTGGTATTACTTTTGGGATTACTCCGGCGGAATGATGGTCGGCCAGGGCGCGCACGTCATCGACGCCATTAACTGGTTCATGAACTCCACCTTCCCATCTGCCGCCACTTGCGCCGCTACTCAGCCTAACCTCCCAGGGGCCGAAGTCCCTGAGACCACTTCTTTGACGCTCCTCTACCCCGAAAACTTCCTCGTGGTTTTCAGCGTGGGCTATCGCGCCATGCGCTACAACCGCTTCAATGACCAGATCAAACAGTTCCACGGCGATCGCGCTCGTCTGGACGTCGGGCGTGAGTGGTTTTCGCTCTACCCGCAGAGCCTAGACGTCGACATGAAGCCCTCCATCAGCGAGCGCCAGCCCGGTAGCTTCGACAGTGCCACCCGCGCCCATATCCGGAATTTCATCGACTGCGTGCGCTCTCGCAAGGAGCCGAATGCTCCGGTGGAAGCTGGGCTGTGGACCACCGTCGCGCTGGTTATGGCTGTGGAGTCGCTGCGGCGGGGCTGCCAGGTACGTTTTAATCCCTCGAAACGGGCGTTGGAAACCTAGGGTTTTAGCCGACCGTAGCGGCAGGCTGGCTTACAGCCGCCTCAGCCTGCTGCTCTAACCACTCGCGCTGCTGCCGCACCTTTTCCTGTAGGCGACCGGCGGCCTGCTCCAGCGCCACTTCTTCAGTGGCCCGCGTCCGGCGCTCTACGATCTCGACTTTTCCTTCCGCAAGCTTCCTGCCAATCGTCACCCGGTAGGGAATCCCGATCAGGTCTGCGTCCTTGAACTTGACGCCGGCGCGCTCGTCGCGATCGTCGAGCAATACGTCCAAACCCAGCTGCCGGCATTCGTTATAGAGCTGCTCGGCCGCAGCCCACTGGCTTTCGTCAGCGCGGTTGACGGGTGTGATGACCGCTTCGAATGGGGCGATGGATACCGGTAAGGCCATGCCGTCTTCGTCGTGATAAAGCTCTACAGCGGCCGTTAGAATGCGCTCGAGGCCGATACCATACGAGCCCATGATGACGGGCACTTCGCGCCCCTGCTCGTTGAGCACCCGTAGCCCCATCGATTCCGAGTACTTATAGCCGAGCTTAAAGATGTGGCCGACCTCGATGGCCCTCTTGACTTCCAAGCGGCTACCGCAACGTAAGCACGTGTCTCCGTCGACGACCTCACGCAAGTCTCGGTACTCAGCCTGAAAATCGCGCCCTGGGGTGACGTGGCGCAAATGGTAATCGTTCCGGTTGGCCCCGCAAACCATGTTCTTACGCCCGCGCAAGGCCTCGTCCGCTAGCACGGGGATGCCACGCACACCTACGGGGCCGACGAAGCCTACGTCCGCACCCAACCACTGGCGCACTTCATCCGGGTGCGCAGGCCGGAACTCGCTCGTGCCGACCGCGGCTTCGAACTTCGTCTGGGAAAGCGCATGATCGCCCCGCAAGAGCACCAGTACCGGTTCACCTCGGACGACCATGACCAACGTCTTGATCAGTGACGATTCCGGCAAGCCGGTGAACTCGGCTACCTCTGCAATGGTCTTCCGGCCAGGTGTTGGGAACTCTTCGGGAGCTGCCTCGACGTCGGGATCCGCCACAGCTGGGGGAACTGGCCTCGAACTAGCTTTTTCTAAATTGGCCGCATAGCCACACTGAGTGCAAAGTGCGATGGAGTCCTCGCCCGCATCCGCCGGCACCATGAATTCGTGCGACTCGGTCCCACCCATGGCCCCGGAATGGGCCTCAACGGCCACGAACTTTAACCCGCATCGATGGAAGATGCGGCAATAAGCACGATAGTGCTTCTGATAGGAGATCTCTAACCCCTCTGGACCAAGATCGAACGAGTAGGAGTCTTTCATCAAAAACTGGCGCACGCGCAACAGACCGGAACGCGGGCGCGGTTCGTCGCGAAACTTGGTCTGAATCTGATACCAAATCTGAGGCAGTTGCCGGTAACTGCGCAGCTCCCCGCGAGCCAGCGCTGTCATCACTTCCTCATGGGTCATCCCCAGGCACAGGTCCCGGCCGAAACGATCTTTCAAGCGGAACATGTTGTCCCCCATCAGATCCCAGCGGCCGGATTCCTGCCACAATTCCGCTGGATGCAAGGCGGGCAAGAGCATTTCCTGGGCGCCGATCGCGTCCATCTCCTGGCGAACGATCTCCATGATCTTTCGCAGAGAACGGTGAGCCAGGTACAGGTAGCTATACACGCCTGCGGCCAGCTGGCGGATATAGCCTGCGCGCAATAGCAAGCGATGGCTTGCGATCTCGGCCTCCGCAGGGTCTTCGCGAAGGGTTGGAATGAATAGACGGCTCCAGTACATCGAAACTGCTCTCGACAGGCAGGTGGACGTCTCATTGTAGCATGATAGGGTTTAGTAGCCTCATCGCAATGAAGATTGCCATCGGCGCCGATCATGCTGGCTATCAACTCAAAGAGCACTTGCGAAAGTGGCTCGTCGACGTAGGTCACGAGGTCCTCGATGTAGGAACGTTCGGAACAGAATCGACCGACTATCCTGACTATGCGGAGCGTGTCGCCGAAGCAGTGCGCCAAGGGCAAGCGGATCGCGGCATTCTGGTGTGCTCGACAGGGGTGGGGATGTCCATCGCGGCCAACAAATTCCCTGGCATTCGGGCGGCGCTGGCAGTCAACCCAGACGAGGTCAGCCTGGTACGGCGCCACAACGACGCGAACGTCCTGACGTTAGGCGCGAAATACACTGATCCAGAAGCCGCTGAGCAGCTGGTGGCAATCTTCCTGAGCACCGCCTTCGAAGGTGGGCGCCACAGCCGCCGGTTGAACAAGATTGCGGAATTCGAGCAACGTTTCTGCACAAACCATAAATTGCGAGGTGCCAACGGGAATCCATGAGCGTACCCTGGGGTCTGGACCGGCCACTAGCCGAAGTCGATCCGGAAATCTACGAGGCCATCCGAAAAGAATTGGAGCGACAACACACCCGGATCGAGTTGATTGCCAGTGAGAACTTTACCTCGGAAGCTGTGCTGGAAGCGACCGGCAGCGTCCTGACGAACAAGTACGCCGAAGGCTACCCCGGCCGCCGCTACTACGGTGGCTGCGAGTATATCGATGTAGTGGAAAATCTGGCACGGGAGCGCGCCTGCAAGCTTTTCGGCGCTGAGCACGCCAACGTCCAGCCCCACTCCGGCTCCCAAGCCAACCAGGCTGCCTACGCCGCCGTGTTGAATCCAGGAGACACCATTCTGGGCATGGACCTCTCGCACGGCGGTCACCTGACGCATGGTCACCATCTGAACTTCTCGGGCAAGACTTACCGCGTGGTCTCTTACGGTGTTCGGCGGGACGACGAGCAAATCGATTACGACCAGGTCGCACGTCTAGCCGAGCAGCATCGCCCAAAAATGATCATCGCCGGAGGCAGCGCTTACCCAAGAATCATTGATTTTGCACGGTTTCGCGAGATCGCCGATTCCGTGGGAGCCATCTTGCTGGTCGACATGGCGCACTTTGCCGGCCTGGTGGCTGCAGGCTTGCACCCGAACCCTTGCCAATGGGCTGACATCGTCACGTCCACTACCCATAAGACTCTTCGCGGCCCCCGCTCGGGATTGATCCTGTGCCGCGAAAAATACGCCCAAGCGATCGATCGCAGCGTCTTCCCTGGCATTCAAGGTGGGCCACTCTGTCATGTGATCGCCGCCAAGGCGGTTTGCTTCGCCCAGGCCATGAAACCTGAGTTCGTCGCGTATCAGAAGCAAGTCGTGGCCAACGCCCGAGCTCTCGCACAAGAGCTTCAGGAGGCTGGCTGGCGAGTGGTCTCCGGCGGCACGGACACGCACTTGTTGCTAGTGGACCTGTTCCGGCGAGGCGTGCGTGGCAAGGAGGCGGAGCAGGCCCTGGACCAAGCCTACATCACGGTGAACAAAAACACTATTCCTTTCGACCCTAATCCACCCCTAAACCCTAGCGGAATACGTTTGGGGTCGCCCGCAGTGACCACCCGTGGGTTTACAGAAGCCGAGATGCGCCAGGTGGCCCGCTGGATCGCCGAAATTCTCGATTGCCTAGCAGCGCGGGGGTATGGGCTCCAGCCTGCCATCGAACGCGTGCGCCAGGCTGTAGTCGAGCTGACCGCTCGTTTCCCCCTATACGCTTGGAAGTGGGCCCCAGCCACTGCCTGAAATGGCT
>Ga0105160_1000799_pt1 | contig 13713 bp, 8 predicted proteins | sample GXS110809BmetaG_FD_89591 | JGI IMG/M metagenome (GOLD analysis project Ga0105160, IMG submission 89591) | Hot spring microbial communities from Gongxiaoshe hot spring, China to study Microbial Dark Matter (Phase II) - GXS 110809B | ecosystem: Environmental > Aquatic > Thermal springs > Hot... | reverse complement strand
GGCGAGGGTCCGCCGCCTCGCCCACCAGTGACGACCAACCCTGCTGATCCGCTGGGAAAGCCTCACCTTTATGTCAGCGACATCCACGACGATGTGCTGCCTGAAATCTTCACCGATTGGCGGACGATGTTGGCAGAAAATTGCAAAAGGGGATTTTTGCAATTTTTAGGCAGCGGCAAAACTTCGCCTCGCCGTTGGAGTGACTCTCAGCCACGATGGACAGTGCCTTTCCCAAAATGGGTGGAAATGGTGGAAAAATACTCAAAAATGACCATTGACAGGCGGGGGGGGTCGCTAAACTGAAAGCGTCCAAACAACCCTACGCCCCTTTTGACGGGGCGAAAAGGAGGGAGAGAAGATGTTGGGTCGGATGCTGAAGGAAGGATGGCGTCGTTGCTTTGGGAAGGGGCGGCATGCGACTTCCCTTCGTGGTGTTTTCTCTGCGGGTCGTTGTCGTGTCGGCTTCACGCTGATTGAGTTGCTGGTGGTGATAGCGATCATTGCCATTCTGGCGGCGATTCTGTTCCCCGTGTTCAGCCAAGTGCGCGAGAAAGCACGGGCGACGGCATGTTTGAGCAATGCCCGTCAAATCGCTCTGGCAGTAGCACAGTATTCGCAAGATTACGACGAACGCATGCCTCTGTATAACCCGTCGCATTGTGTTCACTGGTTAGGCGACAAACTGTGGGGAGCGAATGCTTGCGGCGGTATCAACAATTACGGGTCATTGCAACCTTATGTCAAAAACCGTCAAGTTTTTGATTGTCCATCTACTCGTATGTGGCACATGGGCAATTACTTGCTGCTACATCTATGGGCAGGAGGTGGCTCGTTGCCAACACCCCCCGTCCCTCTAAGCCAAATTGATGAACCTGCTGCAACTGTAGTCGGTGCAGAACCGATGAAAGACCCAACCTCTGCCTGTTACGGCGGTCCGTGCGATGGGCGTTGGTATGGATTTGGTTGGAAGGTGAGCGACAATCCGCCAACGGTAAGGGCATCTTTTGCCCGTTGGGGGTTCCATCACCAGGAGGGACAAAATCTCGTCTTCACCGATGGACACGCTAAGTGGTTCAAACGGGAAAAAGCGCAAGGTGACATCTTGAAAAACGCATTGCTCGTCTCGCCCCGCAAGGATGTGACGCAAGTTTTGAATTAGAGCGACGCATCAGACAATCAAAAGGCGTCGCTGTTCATCGCGATGAAGGAAGGGGGAACACATGGCGATGGGGAAGGTGATGGGTTTTGTGACTTTGGTGGCAGCAATGATGGTCAGCCCTATCTTTGCTGCTACTTACATCGTGGACATTCAGCATCCCCAAGCATCAGACACCAACCCTGGCACCCCTGACCTTCCTTTCAAAACCATCAGCAAAGCCGCCGAAGTGATTCAGGCGGGTGATACCGTTATCGTCAAGGCGGGCGTTTACCGAGAGACGGTCAGGATGCAAAGAGCAGGCACACCGAAAAAGCCCATCGTGTTTGTCGCTGAACCGATAGGGAGTGTCGTCATCAAAGGCTCTGAAGTTGTCAGCGGCTGGGAGAGGGTGAACGGCAATATCTGGCGCAAAACTGATTGGCAATGGGCAGGCAAATTTGGCACGGAAACAGGACGCCATTTCGTTTTTCGTCGGGAGCAAGTTTTCTGCGACGGCAAGCCGCTGAGACAGGTTGAGCAAAAAGGGCAATTGCAGCCGGGAACTTTCTGGGTTGACATTGAAGGGAAGGCGCTTTATGTCTGGTTACCTGACGGCGGCAATCCCAATCAACGGTTAATGGAGGTGAGCGTTCGTTCGCTGCTCTGGTATGGCAACGAGTTGACGCCTTATGTGCACCTGAAAGGGTTTCGGTTTGAACATTGCGCCAACCGTGCCCAATTGGGCGCAATCCATCTTGACTTTGCTCATGGATGGTTGCTTGAGGATTGCACCGTTGAATGGTCAAATGGAACGGGCTTAAAACTGAACAACTGCACTAACATACAAGTTCGCCATTGCCGTTTCAACCACAACGGTCAACTGGGCATCGGCGTTGGCGACGGCTACGAGTTAACTTTTGAAGACTGCGAGACGAGTTACAACAACTGGAAGGGCTACAGCACCAGTTGGGAGGCAGGCGGGGTGAAGGTAGCATCGGCTTGTCGGCGGGTGCGGTTCATCCGCCATCGCGCCGCGTTCAATTGCGGATCGGGCATTTGGTTTGATTACGCGGGTTACGGACACGAAATCATCGGCTGTCTCGTGCACGACAACAACCCCGCAAATGCCGGCATTCAGATTGAGGTGACCTTCGGTGTCCTCATTGCGAACAACATCTGCTACCGTAACTCCCTCGTTGGCGATAACCCCGTTTTCGGCTCAGGCATCCTGTTGCAAAATTCCGGTTACTGTCGTGTCTACCACAATATTTGCGTAGAGAACGATAACGGGCTGGCCTTGGAAGGAGGCGGGCGGCCCGTTTTGGCGATGGGCAATCAGGTGTTCAACAACATCTTCGCCTTCAATCGGGAGTTCCAAGCGAAAGTGGTGGATTTCATCACCCCTCGTGTAACGGGTTGGACATTTCCCTTTCCTCCCTTTGCTTCCGAATCTACACGCGAGCAGTGGGCACGGGACATTCTGAACCGCTTTGATTACAACCTCTACTTCGCGGAGGAGGGGAGACCGCTTGTGGAGTGGGGTGGCGCTTACAATCCAGGAACGCCGGACAAAGGGCAATATCGCGACCTGAAGGAATTCACCGAAAAGACGAGAAAACATAGCGGTTGGGCGCAAGAAGAGCATGGCATCGTTGCCGACCCGCAATTTGTCAATTGGCAAGCAGGTGATTTTCGTTTGCGCCCTGAGAGCCCTGCCATTGACAGAGGCATCGTTTTGGAATTGAAAGATGCCCCTCCGAGTTGGAAAGAGGCGGTGCTTGTGGATTTTGAAGGAAACAAGCGACCAAAAGGGAAAGCGCCCGACATCGGCGCTTTTGAGCGATGATAGGTGATGGCGATGCGCATTTGGCTTGTGCGTCATGCGGAACCCGACTACCGACGCGACACGATCACGGAAGTTGGCAAGCGCCAAGCGCAAGCGTTAGCGAAAGTGCTTGCCCGTGAACGCATTGACCGTTTGTTCGTCAGCCCCTTTGGGCGGGCGCAAGCGACAGCAGCGGAAATTGTGGGGCATTTGGGGGTTCAAATGCAAACGCTCTCTTGGCTCGGCGAGTTGAACGGCAATTGGACGGGAAATCGTTGGGCATGGGACGATGATGTCTCCGTCGTCGCCTTGTTCACCGCTAAAATTCCCGAACTGAGCGATTGGCACAAGGTCGTTCCCTATGGGTCATTGCTGCTACCTCAATGGCGACATCTTGTGCAGCAATTTGATGCGCTACTGGCGGAGTTCGGTTATATCCGAGCAGGGACAGTGTATCAAGTGCATCGGGACAGCGATGCGCATCTGGTTTTTGTCACGCATGCGGGTGTCATCTTGACGCTACTCAGTCACCTGCTCAATTGGGCGCTGCCGTTGGTTTATGTCCATGTGCCGTGCGATGTCGCCAGCATCACAGAACTTTGCTGGCATAAGCGGGACGGCTACGCCGTCCCAAAACTCATCCGCATCAACGACACCGCACATTGGCAAAAGGGGGATTAGCGATGCGGTTGGGAACTTCCATGAATGTCCTTTTTGAGCCTGAACCCAAATCAGTGCACTCTGCTTTGGAGCGGTTAGCAAGAGCAGGGTTTCAAGTGCTTGACTTTGACTTTTGCGACTGGCTTTTTGAAGGCTCGCCGTTGGTCGGTGATGGTTGGGAAAGTTGGATAAAGAGCATTCGCCAGCACGCTGACAGGTTGGGGCTTCAATTCACCCAAATGCACGGTCCAATTTTCAACAAGTTCGGCGATGAAGAGAAGACAAAATGGTTCATGGCGATGAGTCATCGGGCATTGGAGGCAGCAAGTTTGTTAGGATGCTCGTGGGTCGTTTTAGAGTTGGAACCTCTCCCTGGCGCTTTTGACAACCAACACCTTCAGCAACTGAAGGAACGAAATATCGCTTGGATTGCTGAACTCCTCCCGACGGCAGAGCGATGCGGTGTCGGCATCGCCATAGAGAACAACGCCGATGTCCCTGACAGGGAACGCAAAAGGCGCCGCGCCTACGGGAGCACGCCAGCAGAACTTATTGACCTTGTGGACACCTTTAATCATCCCCTCTTGGGTATTTGCTGGGACACGGGGCACGCTCACATCCAGCGGTTGGAGCAGGCGGCAGCCTTGAAAGCCATCGGGAAGCGACTGAAGGCAACGCATATCCAGGACAACAACGGCGAGCAGGACCAACACCTTCTGCCCTTTCATGGGACGATAGATTGGCAGTCGGTGGTGACAGCGCTTCGGGAAATCGGCTACGAAGGCGACTTCGTTTACGAAGTGCACAACTTCGTTCGTCCCTTGCCCGATAGGTTGCGCGATGCGGTTTTGCGCTACGCGGTGGAAATCGGACGGTTTCTGTTGAACGAAAACCCACTCTAAAGAGGAGGAGGAAAGCGATGAAGTTCGGCGTTTTGTGTGGATGCCTCTTGATGGTTTCGCTACTCCTCACTGGTCAGCCTGTTGTGGCAGCTACCTATGTCGTGGATGCCCATCACCCTCAGGCTTCGGACGAAAATCCGGGCACTGAGGAGAAACCCTTTCGCACCGTCGGACGAGCGGTAAAAGGGTTAAAGCCGGGCGATGTGGTGCTCATCAAAGCAGGCGAATATCGCGAGTCGGTCACGATTGAAGCCAATGGCACACCCGAAAAACCCATCGTCATTCAAGCCTTTCCAGGGCATGAAGGCAAAGTCATCGTCAAGGGAAGCGAACTTTTTACGCAATGGAAACAGTTGCCCGGCAACCCCGTCTGGATAGCAGATTGGCAATATCGGCTGGACTCTCACTATCCCAAAGACTGGGAAGACTTTGGAGAATATGCCAAACGGTGTGAAATGGTTTTTGTGGATGGAAAGCCGTTGAAACAAGTTCTGGCGAGGGGGTTATTGAGACTGGGCACTTTCTTCGTTGACGAAGCGGAAGGAAAACTTTACATCTGCGTCCGCTACGGAACACCTCTCAAGAATGTGGAAGTTGCCGTCCGCCAACGGGGAATTTTCGTGCGCGGCAGCCATTTGCATCTCAAAGGGTTGACAGTTATGTATGTCGCTAATCCTCACGATGAAGCAGCCTTTGAAGTGCGGGGGACTGACATCGTGATAGAAAACTGTCAAGCCAATTGGAACAACCTTGACGGCTTCCGATTGGCAGGAAGACGCTTCCGAATGCGCAACTGCATCTCCAACAACAATGGACGCTGCGGCATTTCGGCTTCTATGCACGACAGCACTTTGGAAGGCAACATTACTGACGAAAACTCGTGGCGGCTTAGTTACTGGCATGCTGGCGGGATGAAAATCGTCGGCGGTGCACCCACAGGCAACCGCATTATTGGGCACATCGCCAAGAACAATAACAGTTACGGCATCTGGTTTGACTACGGCTGCCGAAACAATTGGGTGGAACGCTGCTTCTTGCATGGTAACCTGATTGCAGGCTTGGAGTTTGAAGCCTCTCTGGCTGAGAATTGGATTATCAACAACATCATCTGCCACACACGAATGGACAAAGGTTCACCGACAGAACACGGAACGGGTGCAGGGATTTTGCTTTACGAATCGCACAAAACTCACATCTATCACAACATCATCTTTGGCAACGAACGATTTGGCATACTGATTGCGGGAGGGGCGAGGAAAATCCACTACACAGGTGAGGAGGCTTTCAGCGCAGAGACGCAAATCATCAACAACATCGTTGCCGAAAACGGCTTTGCAGGGATTGGCTTTTGGGTTTGGGGCAAAAGCGCTGAACCTGAGGTGCTAAAAAGCCACAAAAGCGATTTCAACCTATGGTGGCAGCCTAATGCCTTGATAGCCCTTCTGCCATACGATTTGAGGCTGCGCAAACAACCCGAAGCGTCAACACTTGCTGATTGGCAAAAAATGACGGGGCAAGACAAAAACTCTTTGCAAGCCGACCCGAAATTCGCTGATAAGGAGCATTGCGATTTCCTTTTGCTCCCTGACAGTCCTGCTATTGACAGGGGTGTCTTGATAAAGGATGTGCAATCCGATTTCGCCGGCAATGATCGACCGAAAGGGAAGGCGCCTGACATCGGCGCTTTTGAGCGATAGGAGGTGTAGCCTTGCGACGCATGAAAAACTTGAGCATCGCCTTAGTTGGGTTTGCCCTTTCCTCACTGCTGTGCTTTTCTTTCGCAGAGCAGGAAGAAGCGGGGTTCGTTCGGGTGCATAACGGTCACCTTTATCTTGGCGACAAACGCTTGCGCCTTTGGGGAATGAACATTCAGGGACCGAATGCGCCAGGGCATTCGGATTACGCAAAGGTGGACGCAAATATCCGACGACTAAAAGCATTAGGCTTCAACGCCGTCAGGCTTTGGGGCGGTTATGCGTTCTGCGAGGTTAAGGAAGGTAAAAGAGTTTATCACCGCTATGTCAAAGGCGACGGTTCGCCGCTGGATTTGATGGACTACTGCATCGCCCGTCTCAAAGAAAACGGATTCATCATTTGGCTAACTTGGTTTGATTACGCTTCGGTCACGCCTGAAGATGTGGACTTGGTCAAAGAACCAGAAACCCGTCAAGCATGGCTGGAAGCGGTGAAGCAGTTACAGAAACCTGAGTATGCCAGAGGGCGTCCACTCATCTTCTACTTTGACCGCCGAGCGAAAGAGGTTTATAAAGACCACATCAGCAAAGTGCTCAATCACTTCAACCAATACACGGGACTTGCCGTCAAAGAGGACCCAGTTTTTGGCATTTACGAACTTGCCAATGAGTTGCAATTCATGGACAACATGCTGGGCATCAAAGGGAAGACGAGATGGGGACACGCCAGTGTGGAGGAGATTTTGCCACCCTTCTTTGTTCAGGAACTAAGACAGGCTTGGAACGAGTTTTTGCGCAAGCGATATGGCTCTGATAAGGCTCTTTTGAAAGCATGGGGGAAACTGGATGAAGGCGAAAGCCTTGCTCGTGGGACGGTGAAACTTCAACCGACTTACGAGACAGCAAGCAAATACCCTGAGCAGCGGGGAAGTGACATCGTTGATTTCTATCGTCATCTGTTCGTGGAAACTTGTGGCGAATTTGTGGGGCACATTCGCAAGCAGGGCAAACCAGGGCGAGGTTGTGCTGTCGTGCCCATCATCTTCCACACTATTGCCAGCGTTCACGGGTTGCACATCGGTTACAGCAATTCCTTCGGCGATGCCGTTGCTTACGGCAACTATTGGTGGCAGCACACCGATGAGGGGCGACTGAAAAAGAAGCCACCGCTTCGCTACCCTTGGCATTCGTTCGTTGAAACAGGTTGGAGTTGGGGATTTCTGCATCCTTACAAGCAACTTGATAAGCCCTTGCTCCTTTACGAAATCAATTGCTTTCGCACGGACAAGTTCCGTGCGGAGTTTCCACTCCTTCACGCCATCTGCGGGAGTTGGTCAGATTTGGATGGCATCTTCTTCTACATCTGGGACTACGGTTTCAGCCGAGGTGAACCAACCCTCTGGGATGACCGCCTTTACTACCCGACCCTTGACCACTCCTGGCACGGCGTCACCACTTATAGCGATGAGATTTTCCTGTCGCAGGCGTTTGTGTCAGGGTTGCTCTTTAGACTCGGGCTGTTGAAGCCACCTGATAAGCCGACCATTGTTCGCTATGGACGAAACGACCTGCAGAATATTCGGCAGCAGTGGTATGGGGTGCTCCATCGTGTCTTCCCAACCATGCTGCTTCACGGCTTGCAAATCACCTTTGACCCAAATCTGCCTGAAACGAAAGTAGAAGGTCAAATGGTGGATGAGAAGGAATGGGGGGAGCAAGACTGGCGCATCGGCGATGTCCTACACTGGAGTAGGCAGGAAGGTTTTTTGAAATTGGACTTGCCCGCCGCAAAAGCGGCAGCAGGTTTTTTGCCGCCAAGTTTGGATTTCCGTGACGGTGTGCGATTGGAAGGTGTTCGCAAGTTATGGTTAGACCCAGACGATTTTGCGCCGTCAAAAGACGGGCAAGGCAAAAGTTATCGCCCTTACTATGTCTTTACGATGGTCAGCGAAAATGGTGAAAACCTTGCGCAAGCCAGGCGCATTTTTGTCTCTCTGGTAAGCACCTCGCACAATGCAGGATTTACCATTGACCCAGAGCGTCTCGGTCCTGGCGGGGGCGATGGGATAGCACCTGCTATCCTCTCGCACGGGACGAAACCCGTCTTGGTGAACCGAGTAGGAGCAATACTTGTTGTCCCCTTTGCCAAAGGATGGCACTACCGTAAGTTAGATTTTTCATTGCGCCCCTTTGAGGAAGGAACTGCGCAAGGGAAAGTAATCATCGCGCCAACTGACCCGCTCTTTCTCTTGGTCATTGAACGACCTTAGCCGATTGAAACATGAGGTGAACCCACGATGAGGCGACAACGCTCAGCGCTCGTCCTTTTGCTCATTCTAACGATTAACTTGACAGGGGTGATGGCAATGCAGAAGGAGCAAAAGTTTTTCGTGCCTGAAAGTGGCGCAGTGGCGGTATGGGAAGCAGAAAAGGCGCTCATGTTAGGTTGGCAAGTTATCCCTCACGAGGGTGCAAGCGGCGGCGCCTTCGTTGAAACTGTCGCTGACCATCCTAAGCCTGTTTTGGAGTTTCATTTCAAAGTGGATAAGCCAATGACCATCAAAGTGTTTCCCCTTTGGTGGCGGCACGGAGAGCAGAAAACTGCCACACGCTTCCCGTCGCAAGTGCCTTACTTGCGTATCCAGCAGATGTTTGAGATGGCATATCCCGACCCGAAAAGCGTCACTCGGCTGCCCTTTGCCATTCCCGCCCGCTTCGGTCCTGATGCATTGGATGGCGATGGCGAACGATTGTTTTTCACCGCTCCTGAGACGGGACGGGTCGGCGTCGTGGATTTGAAAACGGAGCGCATTGTTGACAACATTGAAGTTGGCGGTTACTTGACAGATTTGGTCCTTGACCATAGTTTGCGCCGACTTTTCGTCGCCGACGGCATGAACAATCGCGTCGTCGTTCTGGATACGCAACATGGCACAAAAATTGGGGAAGTTACGGTTCCTGAACTGCCCTACTCGCTGGCTCTTCATAACGGTCATCTGTTCGTCGCTTGCATGATGGCGAACAAGGTGGCCGCTATTGGGGCAAAAACGCTGCAAAAGGTTCATGAAATTGAGTTGCCTTTGCCTCCGCAGCATGTAGAGGTGAGAGATGGACGATTGCTTGTTTGGCTTGTTCCTGTTGCTTACGATGCTAAAACGCTGGCGGAAACTGCGCCCGACCGATTGGCGTTCTATCCGCAGCATGTTTTCCCCGAAAATGCATATGAGCCACCTTGCGTTTGGCAAACGCTACGGGCTTTGCAAAAGGGCGGGGTTGTGCGGTTGTTTAATCGGGTCAGTAATTTTGGCAGTTTATGGGATGGAAAATTCCATGTCGAGCCGCAAGTCGCCGTCGTGCGAGCGGGGGATAAACCGACTCAGTTGCGCATCCGATGGACACTCAACCCGTCTCAATCGCATGAGGAAGTGCTGGACATCGCAGCGCTTGCTGGCGAGGTGAATGACGAAGAGGCGTTGCCCGACCGATATTGTGTCGCTGACGGCAAGTTCTTTTTCACCTTGCCCTCTTTGGGAAAGGTCGTTTGCCGACCGCTTTTGCCTGAGGCAAAGCCAGCAGTATTGGACATCGGCGGTTACCTATCAGACATGACTGCTTTTAGCGATGGCTTTTGGGTAGGCTATCGCGGATTCGGCGTGATGGGTGGGAAACCATTGGATAAAGGTGAGCCGTTCGGTGTGCCGATGGGCAAATATGTGGATGTTTGCCTGAGTTTCTTCCCATCGCCTGACATCGGGCGAGTTTATTCGCCTGACAAAAATCGTTACCCGGCAAAAGTTTACATTGCCGACAGTCAAAATAACCGCATCATCGTCGTTGACCCGCGAACCTTGCGAGTTGTCAAGAGCGTGCCTGTCGGCGAGATGCCCATCGCTTTGAACCTGTTTGGGCTTGATTTGTTCGTCACCTGCCGCAAAGGGAAAGAAGTGCTTGTCATTGATGTGCGCACCGACGAAATTGTGCGCCGATGCAAGTTGCCTGCGGAGCCGATTTATGCCGATGTCGCCAAGTTTCAACCACCGCACACAGCATCGGAGTTCCGTCCACCCGCCGAAATTGACGATGCACCCGTTTGGTATGTCGCTCATTTTCACCCGCTCGCATTTCGCCTCGGCGATTTGCAGCCAGCGCAACCTCCTGAACTCTCGCTGACGGATGCCATCCTTTACCGTCGCCGACAACGCTTCATTTGGACGGACCCATCAGGACAGCGCCACGAAGCCTTTGCCGACAACATGCACACCATCCGTTTTGATGGCGAGCGTTGGCTTGATGTCAGTGAGGTCACCGATCCGAAGCGACATGGCGAGCCTTCAAAGTTAAGGGCAGGCGATGTGGCAGGCACAATCACGATCTCGGTGGACGATGCTGGCGAACATGATTGGATGCGCAACATCTGGCTGACGCCCACAGAGAGACGCTTTTTGGTCAACCCACCACAGCATCTTTGGCAGCGTGGGCTTGAGCCTTTCAACGATTTTGCCGAAGTTTTCCGCGAGTGGAATGCCCCTGCTTTCACTTTGGATGCGGGCGAACATGTTCTGCGCGTGACAGCCCACAGCCCTTATGCATGTTTGGATGGATTACTTGTTTGGCGAAGTCTGGAGCGAACCGTTTGGGCGCAACTTTGCGGTGAAACCGATGATGCCGTGAAGGCTGCGCGTTTGCCCGCCAGCGTTTTTGCCTTCAGTGAACCTGTGAGGTTTCGCTTGCTGCTACGATCACAAACGCCACAGCGATTGCGTTGCCATTGGCAGGTGCTTCACCCCGTTGATGGCGAGGTGGTGTCTGGTGAACTGGCGTTGGACTTGCCTGCGGGTGAAAGGCAAGAGGTGCTTATTGAGCCGCCGTTGAAACGGACGGGTGTATTTACTTTGCGTGTGCGTTTGCGATCGGACGATGGGACAATGCTTTTGGAGCGGGTTTTTGTCAAATTGCCGAAGTTGAGCCATCCAAGATTGCTTTGTCGTGCCGAGTCGCTCTCGGCAATTCAAGAGCGCATCGCAAAGCATCGGGAACTTTTCCGAAGGTGGCGGCAATGGTTGGAAAGCCATATCGGCGATGCAAACTTTTTGCCTGATAACTGGACGAGCACGGGGCAAAACTTAGGTGTGGAGTTGGCGAAGTGGCGAGCAATTGTATGCCTTTTCACCGAGTGGGCACTGCCAAGAGATGATGGGCAGCGCCCACTTTTGCAAAGGTTGTTGCCGATGCTCAAAGGGAGAGCCAGCGCCAGCGGATGGAGCAGTTTCCAGGCAGATTTTCAGTTTGGCGGTGCATTGGCAATCCTTTACGATTTGCTCATCGCCATTGACCCGACGCAGGCTCAGAAAGTGCGAGACCAACTTCGCCCTTCGTTGCTTTTGGAGCGTGCAATGCCAGAGGCGCTGCTTTTGATGGATGAACCACTAACGCCGACGATGCGCTTAGTCTTGAGCCGTCACGCCATCATGTTGGACAACTATTTGCGCTACTTTGCGGCGCATCAGGGCAAAACTGGCGGCATGCTGTGGCAAGGTTTAGGCTCTCATTGCCAATGTGCCCTGCATTCCATTGCTCGCAGTTTGCTCTTTTGGGGCAACTTTTTGGACGATTTGTCCCTTGTGCGGGATGTGTTCAACAAACTTTACACGCACTTGAACTATGCTTTGCCCAAGTTTGACCACGAAGGCTTTTTGGCGAAAGGCGGTTTGCGTGGTGACCATCCTGGCACACCCGGCATTGACCCGAAAATCGGCACATTGCCGATGCGTTGGCTTCTGGCATATCTCTCTGGCAATTGCATGGAGCGCCAACTGCACAATTTGACGCCGTTGATGGAGCGGTTAGAAAAAGCACCTGAAGGGGAAGCGATGCAATTGTTTGGTGAGGGCGCCAACTTCGTTGTGCCGTTGCTTTTAGCCCTCGGAATCTATGAGCCACAAGATGGGCGAAAAGTTAGAGGAACAGCGCCATTGAGCATGTGCTTTGAAGGAGAGGGCGCAGCGTGCTTGAAATCCGATTGGTCGCCAGAAATGACAGACATTTATTTCGTCAGTGGCGTTCGTGATGTCGCATATCGCACGCAACCCAATCACTTGCAAATTTTCAAGGCGGGTTGGGTGCTTTTTGGCACACCCGTCCATGTCGTTGATCATGGCACGCCGACGCCATCGTGGGCGAACGCTGTCATCATCGGCGAAGGGTTGCCCAAAGAGTGGGCAATTGCGATGGGCTATGCTCGCATGGACGAACGGCGCATCGTCAACCGTTTTGCACCGGAAGTTTTGGGCTATGCGATGCGCGATTTTCGGCTCACTGGCATAGAGCCTGAAAGTTATCGTGGTTGGTTCGCTGGCGGTCATGCGGGACCTGGCACTTACGATTTGACACTTCACTCCCACACTCGCCATCCATTCATCAGTCAAGGCGCCATCATCGCCTTCCATTCACAACCCGAATTTGATTATGTGGCGGGAGATGCGACAAATGTTTGGCGGGTTGAAGAAGTGAGGGAAGTTTATCGTCAGGTCGTTTTCGTGCGCCCTGATACCCTCATCGTCTTTGACCGCGTCAAGTTGCGGCAATTGCGTCCGACGCAATGGTTGGCGTCCACAGCACCCGAAGTGCAGATTGATGGGCGAAAATTTCTTATCGTCAACCGTGATGCTTTTTTGCAAGGCGTTGTGTTGTTGCCTGAGCAGGCACTCATTGAAGCGTTGGGCGTGCAAACTTTTGCAGGTGGACGAAAACAAAATCGGCTGCGTATCATCCCTAACACATCGTCGCTCTCAGTCAATTATTTGGTTGTGCTTCAGACGGGCATTGGAGAACCTGTGCCGCTGGATGCGGGATTGGTCACAGAAGGGGGGATGATTGGAGCAAAGGTGCGCATCGATGGGCGAACTGTCACAGCACTTTTTCGCCTTGATGGCGTCGTCGGTGGGGAAGTGCGATTTGAGCGAAACGGGCGGGAGCAGCGCTATCGTCTCCCTGACAACGGTTTGCACAAATAGGCGCAATCTCAAACCTGTTTAGCAGGTCGGCAGGAGCATCTCCTATGTGCCGAACTCTTCCCTTCGGCGGCTCAGGAGAGCCATCTTATATTCGTTTTTCGTTCATGAAATTGCCGTCGCCGCTTTGGAAGCGGGTAAGCATGTGCAGGTGGAAAAGCCGATGGCGATTTCGGTGCGGGCGGGACGGTTGATGGTGGACGCCGCCAGACGCAACGGGAAGGTGCTGATGGTGGCGGAAAGCATCCGCTACAACCCTCTCAACCGCATGGTGCGATAGGTTTTGGAGCAAGGAATTCTCGGCGACCTTCAAGCCTTCCACGCCTTCAGTTTCGGCAGCGACTGGTCTCCCGACAAAGTTGTCGCTCAAACGCCTTGGCGCCATCAGAAGTTGCTGGCAGGAGGCGGTGCGACAATTGACATCGGTGTCCATCTCTGGCACTTGGCGCGTTATTGGTGCGGTGAAGTGGCGGAAGTCTTCGCC
>Ga0105160_1000797_pt1 | contig 13719 bp, 10 predicted proteins | sample GXS110809BmetaG_FD_89591 | JGI IMG/M metagenome (GOLD analysis project Ga0105160, IMG submission 89591) | Hot spring microbial communities from Gongxiaoshe hot spring, China to study Microbial Dark Matter (Phase II) - GXS 110809B | ecosystem: Environmental > Aquatic > Thermal springs > Hot... | reverse complement strand
TTTAGTAGATAATCTATTGTATCTGAGAAGCTAGTGCCTAGTTTAGTCTTTAGTCTTCTTAATCTAATGTATACCTCATCTCTTATAGTTAGTATCTTTGCCATATTAAATATATTTAATAAATACATTTATAAATCCTGACGAATCTTTCTACAATAACCTATGTATAAATATGAAATTTTGCAAAATTTCTCTCTTAGGATAATATGTATATATAAATAAGTTCATAGATAATATTATCAGGTGATACAATGGAAGATCTGATAAGATCTGCAATATCTTCTGCACAGACACAGAAGGAAGAGGAAAATCTAGGTAGCGATAGAATAAGAATAGTAACTGTGGGAGTAGGAGGAGGTGGTAACAACACTATAAACAGACTAATAAAGATAGGAGTAAAAGGAACAGAATTAATAGCTATCAATACAGACAAGAAACATCTAGATCTAATTCATGATAATGCTAAGAAGATTCTGATTGGTAAGAGTCTTACCAAGGGAATGGGTGCTGGAGGTTTTCCAGATGTAGGTGCAAAAGCTGCAGAACTGGACAGACATGAGATCCAGAAGGAGTTAGAGGGTGCTCATCTAGTGTTTGTATGTGCTGGATTAGGAGGTGGTACTGGGTCAGGAGCAGCTCCAATCGTAGCTCAGATAGCAAAAGAGCAAGGGGCAATCGTTATTTCTATGGTAACCTATCCATTCGCTCTGGAGAGAGCTAGAAAGAACAAAGCAGATGAAGCACTCAAACAGTTACTAAAATATTCCAACTCTGTAATAGTCATAGATAACAATAGACTTTTAGAACTGTTCCCTAATCTGAAGATGAACGATGCATTCCAGGTAGCTGATGAGATATTGGCTAGAGCAATTACAGGACTGGCATGGACTATCACTCAACCTTCTCTGATGAACATAGATTTCGCTGATGTAAAGGCAGTTCTTGGTGATGGAGGATTAGGATTTATTGCAGTAGGAGAAGGGAGAGGTAATGATAAGGTTAAAGTGGCAGTAGATCAGGTAGTGAAAAATAGGTTGCTGGATGTAAGCTTTGAGGGTGCTAAGGGAGCACTGGTGCATATAACAGCTGGAGAGGAGATAACTCTAGGAGAAGCTACCAAAGCAGTAGAATTGATTACGGACAAGATGGATCCAGATGCCCAGGTAAAGTGGGGAGCTAGAATAGTACCAAATTATGAAGGTAAGATTGAGGTTGTTGCCATAGTAGCTGGTGTGAGAGGTAGTAGTATAGGAGATACAAGAGTAAGAACTGTATATGAGGAAGAGAGTGATTACGAGGATAGTAGAAGTTCTGGTCCAGGATTCCTAAAATCTATATAGAGTATTTCTCTCTTATTATTTCTTCAAGTCTATTTTTTATCAATTCTCTATCCTCACCAGATAGGGAAGCTATATCTGATGCTAATTGGTCTACATACCTAAGAAGAGCCTCTTTTTTCTTAGACAATTCATACAATCTATACTTCTGGTGAATATGTGTTTTTATTGATCTAGCAGCTTCCATCAGAGCTAATTTTATCTCAGATATTATATCCTCTTCCTGGGCTATAGCAGTTTTACCAGCAGACACGTAAGGAATAAATGTACTTGCTAAATGTACCACTATCAAAACAGGGGCAGTATTGATATCCTCTATTTCATATCTGTTCCATTCTATTTCAGATATGGCTTTGGTGATTGCACATGCAGATGAGTCAAATAATAGAGGAACTCTGTTGGCAAATCTAAGAACTTTGCTAGATATAGACCCACCATATGCGATACCTACTTCAACTACAAAAGGTACCCCGTCTCTGTATATTTTAGGTTCTCTGGTTCTGGTTACGATTATCTCAGGTTTGTATATTGCCTCTATGCTCTTCTGTAAATTGGCCTCACCTATTGGAATCAATACATCCTTTCTGGGCGGATACCATTTAATACTCTTAACAACCTTTAGAATTCTATCTACTTCATCCCAAGATAGTTCTTTTGGATTCTTATCAAAATCTATGTCTGGTAACAATTTTTCTAACTCCTTAACTTTTTGCGAGGTTACTCTGTCAAAGGAATCTATCATAAAAGACCTTAGTGTCCTATTATTGCTGAGCTTTGCCATTTCCAAGAATTCATATGGAGGAATTCCTAGAATGTGTGGCAAAGTCTCCTGAGGTTTTGGAGGGGTAACTGTTGTCTGTCTCTCATATAGAATTCTATCACCATTAACAATAAGCTCTATTTGAGCATGTGGATTAGCTAGTGCTGTCTGTCTTATATATTCATAAACACTATATTCGCTCTTATCCACTTTAACCTCGCCAGCAACCACTTCAACTATCACTCCATGTATATCTGTATCAGTCTCTACAATATTCTCTACAATAGGTTCGTTTCTATTAATATCTATACCCACATCAGCGATTATCATCTTACCCTGATAGGCAGATATTATGTGAACAGGTACACCTGTGGTTAGCTTTGCATACATGGTTACTCCAGATGCTCCAATTCCCTGCTGTCCTCTCTGCTGCTTATACTTGTGGAATTTGGTTCCAGCTAGTAACTTACCATATACTTTACCTATCAATTCTTTAGGAATTCCGGGTCCATTATCTGAGACTACTATTTTAACCTTATCATCCGCTATTGAATATATCTCGACTCTTATATCAGGGAGTATACCTGCCTCTTCACATGCATCAAGAGAATTGGTAACAAGCTCATGTACTATTGTAGTTAAACTCTTTACCTTACCTGAAAACCCTAACATATGCCTGTTTTTCTTGAAGAATTCTGCAACACTATACTCTCTGAAGTCTTCGAACATGAAATTTATATTACATATGAGTTTAAAAATATTAGAATCTATATTATCATATGGCTAAGATAAATATAAACAACGAAGCTTTGAAAAATAGGCTTCAAGAAGCTTATAACAATGGAAAGATTACATTTAATGATAAACAGAGAGATAAATGGAGTAAGATATATGGAATAGTAGGTAATCATTCTGCTGTGCATATATGTAGTTGGACTAAGACTAATCTTAAGAATGGTCCTGCATGTTATAAGAGGAAATTCTATGGGATAGATACACATAGATGTGCAGAGATGTCTCCTGCCACTGCATGGTGCCATGAGGCATGTGTATTCTGCTGGAGACCTATGGAATGGTATTCTAGAGTAACTATGGATGACAGTGAAGTGGATGATCCTGTAGATATAATCAATGGAGTGGTAGAACAGAGAAAGAAATTGTTGGTAGGTTTTGGTGGTAATGATAAGGTAAATAAGAGAATGTTTAGAGAAGCTTATGAACTCTGGCCTTCACACTGGGCAATATCCCTGTCTGGTGAGCCAACTATCTATCCAAGGCTAGGAGAGCTAATACTAGAATTAAGAAAACATCCAGAAACCAGGAGTATATTCGTGGTTAGCAATGGTCAAGAACCTGAGAAGATCTGGAAACTCAAGGAGATGGATGCATTACCTACACAACTCTATATCAGTTTCTCCACGCCCAATCCGCAGATGTTTAAGAGAATAATCAGATCAGTATATCAAGATGGATGGGAAAGGTTAATGAGAACTCTTGGTATGCTAAAGGATCTGAATTGTAGAAGAGTTATAAGAATAACTCTGATGCGAGGTATTAACGATGATGATGTTTCTGTACAAGAGTTTGCGGATATACTGAATAATGTGGAGGCAGATTATATAGAGATAAAATCCTATTCATTCCTTGGTCAGAGTAGGAAGAGATTGAGTTACGAGAATGTTGCTAATCATGAAGAAGTAAGAGATTTTGCTAGAAGGTTAGAGAGTAAACTCAAATCCTACAGATTCCACAATGAGGATCCAAACTCTCTAATAGTATTGTTGAAGAATATTAATTCTCCGTATAATGACTTTGTAGTTGGTCCCAGAGCAGAACAATCCTTGAAAGATGGGGATGCCCGGATTTGAACCGGGATCTCGACCTCCCTAGGGTCGCAGGCTAACCAGGTTACCCCACATCCCCTTCTCCAATTTAAGTTTATCATATCGATTTTTAAAAATATTCTTGAGAATTAGAAAACATGGAGTATTTTAAGCTGATATCTAAAGAGATTGGAGATAAGAAAATAGACTTGGTTCTGGAATCCTACGATACAGCAATATTAGAACTGATCATAGACAGGTTAAATAGGAGGGATAATGTTGGAGCAACCTATACTGAAATACATCCTCTGATACATCAATACCAAATTTCAATAACAGGATTGGATGAGGATGGATTTAAAAACATACTAGAAGAAATTGAGAGAGAACTAGAGGTTAAATTTTAACCTCCTCTCCTCTTCTATAGATTTCATTAATACATCCTTAGGGATCAATCTTTTCTTACCCAATTTTATGAATGGTAACATCCCTCTATCTAATCTTCTCTCCAGAGTATTTCTACTGATATTCAATCCGTTTTCTCTGTATATACTAAGGGCGTGAGATACCTCAACATAATTTGAATAGATATAGACCAAATCATCTATCAGCTTCTTAGGCAAGAATCTCTTTCTATAAACGATAATCACAGGTAACTTTTCCTTTTCAATTCTACCTATAAATGCTCTTAGTGTCAATCTTGGATTTACCTTTCTAATTTTCTCATAAGCCTCATGTAAGCTATATACTTCATTATGAAAATCTAGAATATTATCCAATACAGATTTTAGAATGTACTTATTACCATCATCTCCGATAATCACTGGAATAGATCCTCTATCCAATCTACCCTTAAATATATTATACTCCCAATCTATTCCATTAGCTCTCAGATATTTATAAGCATCATTTATAGTGTATAGCTCATCTCTTGAGTAGTCTTGATACATCCTTCTCTCCTCTTCATATTCCTGAACTAGCTCCTCTAGCTTATTAACAGTCCCTAGGTAATTTTCATTCTCAAATCTCTGAATAATCTCGTATACTCTCTGGTCATTCAGATTATATTTTGTCTTAAACATAGGTTTTCTAGCCATAATATCACCTAATTATTATTTATCAATAAGTATTTAAAAATTTATTCCTCTCTAACGCTTTTATACATATTATATATATACAAAGCTATACCACCTAAGACCACTATACCAATTATCAGTACAAACCAACTTATAGGATCCTCTTTACTTCCAGTATCTGTAGGAATAGATCTATCCTGCTTAGATTCTATGATTTGCTTGAATTGTGCTTCCAATTCTCTTATATTTCCCTCCTTATCTATAGCTACTATTTTCAGATTAGCATCCTGATTAGGGATTCTATAGTAATATGATCCTGATACTCTTTCAGGTGAGATCTGTTGACCATCTCTGTAGAACATAACTCTATCGAGACCACTTGCAAACTGATTGGGATCATATATAGTTACAGCTAGTAGCACATCGTTTGTAGTAAAACTTTCAACTCTAAAATCAGATATTTCGGGTGGAGTTATATCAAATATAAATTCTTTACGATTGTTTGATTCGGTTAGAACTACATCTCTGATCTTTCCGGAACAATTAACATAACCTCTCATAACAGAATCAAAACTCTCTATTTCGGTAGGACCATTTATTGTGAACATTTCATTATTCAGAAGAGCATTACACCTTATAGGCTTTTTTGAATCATCCAGAGTAGATACATAATATTTGATTTTAGAGAAACTTATATGGAATAACGAATCATTTCTCAGAGTAAAGTTAAAGTTTCTGACCAAATTGTTGTATATAGCCACACCCCAGAATTCTCTAGTAACATATCCATCAAAATAACTCAGATTTCTGAGTTCATATTCTCCATATAATATCAATCTATCAACAGTTACTGGGCGATCCTCTACAAAGAACCTTAATCTAACTCGGTATGCATCTATTATGAAATTGTATGAAGGGTAATAATCATCCAATCTTACATTTCTCCTATCCAAAAGAACTGTTCTGTTGAACAATCTCACTTCCACAGTTACATTACATTCAATATTAGCACGATAAACCTGATTGTTGAATATTCTAAATGAAGCCTTACCCCCAATATCAGTTACATTCTTAGAAGTAATATATCTCTTGGGAGACACTGACCCATCATATAGAAAAGTAACATATACCTCAGCTCCAGGCACAACGTTCCCATCTCTATCGATTATTCGGATTGTGATTGGTACATCATAGCCAGGATTACATACGTTTTCACCAGGTGCATAGCTAAATAGGATAAATAGTAGAAGAATAGAATATATGTTCATAAATTATTTTATTCAATTAGGTTTTAAATATTATATATTTTCTTGAGTTCACTAAATACTTTTCTACCAACTATATCTTTACCACTTTTCAGATCAGCAAGCCTTACTCTAGCAACTTTGGTATCGTTTATCACAGCTACTATCTCATCTGAATAATTACATACATCAGCTATTTCTCCAGATCTCTTACTAGGTTTATATATGAAAACTCCTTTCCCTCCTCTAGATGTAATTCTAATCTCATTCAGATTTACTTCCTTTACATATCCATTTGTCGATCCCACAATCATCCTATCAGAAGTTATTACTCTAAGAGGAGTACCTGTGATACCTTTTACTCCACCTGCGGCTCGACCAGCAGTTCTTAACTCATCAATTCTAAATCTGATTGCCTTACCTTCTTTAGATACAACTGTAATATAATCACTATTCAAATAGTTCACATCAACCACTCTCTCCCTTTCAGATATTACTCTGGCCTTGCTTCTAACGATATCTAATTGCATTCTCTTTATAGCTCCTCGCTCAGTTAGTATAACTATTTCTCTATCATAATATGGTAATACTTTCACAATCTTGCCCTGAATTCCATATTTAGAGATCTCCTCAAAAGGATCATCTCTGTCTCTTGTATCCATACTGTTAACATCTATCTTGTACATCTCTCCTTCCTCTGTAAATACAGCTATCTTAGATCTATTGTTAACTATTACCAATCCCAAAACACTATCTCCATACTTGATACCAGTTCTCTTAAATCTATCTGCTATCTCCGGTTCAGCAATTTTCTTTAGACCTTTATCACTATATACTATTCCAACCCGATAATCATAATCCTGAATTATCACATTATGATCTATCTGCGTTCTCCTAGGAACACTATATTTGTGTTTTATCTCCTCTAACTCGGCAATCAATGTAGGTATAGGATCAGAGATTATCCTCTCCTGCTCAGCAATCATATTGATCAGTTTAGCTCTCTCTTCTATTAGCTTACCGAGTTCCTGCTTTCTCAAAGATCTCAAGTTCATATCGAGTATATAAGCTATCTGTTGATCACTCAAACCCATCTCCTTGAGTTTGAGTTCTGGAACATCTTCCTCTCTAAGAATCCTGATTATCATGTCAATATTCTGAACTGCGAAAATCATACTCTCTACTTTCTCCAGAGATTTTCTGTATTTATCTCTGAAATGTTGAGCTCTCCTAACTATAATCTGCTTTCTGAATTCAATAAACCTAGACAATATCTCTGGGATACCCATAGTAACTGGTTTTCCCTCATCCAAAACCACTATCCTTGCATTTATAACTTTCCTCAACATGGTCTGATTTAGAATACTATTAATTATATGCTCCGGTTTATAGTTTCGATCAATAACCACCTCTATTTGAATATCTTTCCCACTTCTATCCACCACACTCTTTATTCCTTTGATTCTACCTTCATCCTTGAGTCTAAGTAGATCCCTTACAATATCTATCTTAGCAACCCCATAAGGTATTTCCTCTATTATAATAGAATTCCGTTCTGTATCTATTCTATATTTAGCTACTAATTCGATCTTTCCAACTCCATTAGTCATATAGTTCTCATCCATCCTGTATAGTATTCCTCCTGTGGGAAAATCTGGTCCTTTAATGTATTTAAGAGGATTCTCTCCCCGTATTATTGCTATAGTCCCATCTATTATTTCTGCTAAATTGTGAGGAGGTATCTCTGTAGCAATTCCAACAGCTATTCCTGAAGCACCATTCACCAACAGATTAGGGAACCTTACGGGTAGAACCTTAGGCTCCTTGATAGAGTTATCAAAATTATCCTGAAATTCAACTACATCATATGGAAGATCTCTGAACAATTCCTCGGCAATCTCGGATAATCTGGCCTCTGTGTATCTCATAGCAGCAGGAGGATCTCCATCAATACTTCCGAAATTTCCCTGTCCCTCTATAAGAGGATGGTTCATAGAGAAAGGTTGTGCCAATCTAACCAGAGCCTCATAAATAGGGGCGTCTCCATGAGGATGATATTTACCTAGAGTCTCTCCAACGATTCTAGCAGATTTCTTGAAAGGTTTATTATGCATCAATCCCAACTCATACATTGAGTATAGGATCCTTCTCTGCACAGGTTTTAACCCATCTCTAACATCAGGTATAGCCCTACCAGTGATAACACTTAGAGCATAAGTAAGATAGCTTGATTTTAAATTCTGCTCAAACGTTTCATTTATTAGTTTCATAAGTATCACACATCCAGATCTCTGATTAGATTAAAATTATCTATTATGAATTGCTTTCTCCTATCTGTACTCTTACCTAACAACCAATCAACTAGCTCACTAGCCTGTTTAGCATCCTGGATAGTTATAAGCTTTAACACTCTCCTGGCAGGATCCATGGTAGTTTCCCACAATTGATCAGGATTCATCTCTCCCAATCCCTTGTATCTCTGAACCTCAGAGGCATCTAACTCCCTAACCAAATTATCCCTCTCCATATCACTATATGCGTAATATATTTTCCCCTTACTGATTACTCTGTATAATGGTGGAACAGCCACGCATAATCTATTCTGAATTATCAGTTCAGGTAATTTTCTGTAGAATAGTGCTAATAATAAAGTTCTTATATGACTACCATCTACATCAGCATCAGTCATTATTATAACCTTACCATATCTGAAGCCTGTCTTAGGATTTCCTACAGCAGCTAATACATCTTTTATCTCCTTGTTGTTAATTATCCTATCAGCATCAGATTTCTCCACATTTAGAATTTTACCTTTGAGGCTCAATATTGCCTGTCTGTATCTATCTCTAGCCATCTTAGCAGATCCTCCTGCACTCTCTCCCTCCACAATAAACAGCTCTCTCTCTTCAGGATCATTTGATAGAGCATCTGCCAATTTCTCTATCAGATTCTTACTAGGTATAATCTCCTTCTCTCGACTCTGTTCAAGCTCTTTTCTAGATCTATAGTTTATAAAAATCCTTCTTATTAAATCATCCAGATTATTTCTGTTCTCCCAATTCTGAAATTCAATATCAAAAATCTCTGATATAGGTCTTTTAACTCTAGAATCAGCTAATTTCTCTTTGGTTTGACTGCTGAAATTCGGTCCATTCAAATACACAGCTACAATTCCCACCATACCATCCCTTATGTCATCTAGTTTTATATCGATGTTCCTCCGTTCCTGCATTATTCTTCTTAGTCTCCTATAGAGACTATTCATAAAGCTATCTATATGATCTCCTGCATTGGTTGATATGTTATTAACAAAACCTCTGATATTATAACCATATCCTTCCATTCGATATCCAAATCCTATTCTAATCACCACCCCATCCAATTCTCCCTGTATAATAATAGGGCCTATATCCACTTTACCATTTAGATAATCTGATATACCAGCTTCACTTCTAAATATAAGTTCCTGCCCGCCATGCCTTAGGATTATCTCTAAACCTGGAGTTAGGTATTTCAACATCTCTAATCTATCTATTAGAGAAGTTATATCTAGAGTAGAATCTCCGAATATCTCTGGATCGGGTATAAAGGATACTTCAGTACCATGCTCTTCTGTATCACCTATATATTTTACACCGTCAATTATCTTACCCTTTCTACTCTCTATTACTTTCATTCTACCATCTCTCTTAGATACCACTTTTAGATATTCTGATAGTGCATTTACTGCTTTCAATCCTACCCCATGTAACCCACTACTTATCTTGTAGTTATTGTCGTCGAATTTCCCACCAGAATGTAAATGAGTCAACAATAATTCAAGAATATCTTTTCCTCTTTTTTCATCAATCCCTGTTGGTATCCCTCTTCCATTATCGGAGATCCTTATCATCCTACCATCTAATTCTATAACAATCCTGTTTGCATAACCTGCTAGATACTCATCGATAGAATTATCTAGAATCTCGTTTACCAGTTGTAAAATTCCCCTACCATCAGTAAATCCAATATACATTCCAGGCCTCTTTCTGATTGCCTCAACAGCATCTAATATTTTAATATCCTCTGCGCTATAATCAACCATTTTTTCCCTCTATTTATATAATGTAAATATATTTATATATATAACTTAAAGATTGTATTTGATTAGGAAATCTTTCATAATATCTTTCTTACCAAACACTAGAACTCTGATCCCATATTTTGAAAAACTCACCAGAGAATACTTTTCACCCTCCACTTCTATATCCTTATCCTCAGCTATGATCTTAGACATTACAGCTTTAACCATTGTTTTGTTATTACCAGAGTATAAAAATTCACCATCACTGAACAGAATTGCAATATCTCCATAGTAATCATCGAACATGTTTCTCAATTTAATTTTCAGAACTTCTGACTTAGGTATATCTAATTTCTTTATCATTCCCTCTGTAACCACATAATCAGGGTTTTCCTCGACAAATCTCTTTGCGAACCAGGAACGCCATGCTGCAGGTATCATAGTTAGAGAGGATATATTCACTGCTCCAAACATCTTTATCTCTTTCTTAACATGATCTTTCCAGAAGGTGTAATTGTTCTCAGCATCTCTATAGAGGTTTTTATACTCTGTTCTCAACTCATCTATCTTAAACGTGTAATTCTTGATCTTCTGATAAACTTCATATAGCTGAGATAATGAATTAGAATTATTAATTTCCAGCTGTAATGAATCTATAGGAATACTATTCACGAATTCTAGATACTTAGATATATCTACACCATCCACTATTCCTTTACCCAGTTCCTGTCTAAATTCAGAAATACTATCCTTAAGATTGCTCAATTTTGAAGATATTGTAGATTTATTTATCAGATCAGAATAGCTAGTATAGAACTCTTGCCCCCCTATCAAACCTTTCACATGATCTAGAATGAATTCAAAGAGGTTCTTAGAGAAAAATACAATTCCAAATATCACTATATAAAAAGTCATATCTAATTTTAGCATATCGACAAATAGAGAGAGTGATATCTGATTGAAGTATATGTTTTGAGATAGAGATGCGTATTCAATAACTATTGCAATAGCTGCAGCAATACCTCCTTTAACTAAATTAGCATATATCTCAGTGTTATGATATCCTAATGCTCTTTTAATAGGAGCAGGATCCTTGTGTAAGTAGTAATTCAATACTGAGCTCAAGTAACTAACTCCACCAATAATAATTCTATAAGCTATATAGAGCATAGCTAACACTATCCCAACACTAAGATATGATTTTTTAGTCACCGAATATATAATCTCATAATATGTTCTGATAGTTGTAAAGAAAGATTGTAATAACTCAGATATTACTGGGATGTTATCTGTAGGTAATACGGACTCTACTATAATGTCTAACATAGGAGGTCTGGTGTAGAATTGGATGTTGGAAGTGATTATAAAATTTGATCCGGACGATAAAGAGGAATAGTTGAGTTGAGGAATTCTAATGTTTACATCTCTTGTTGATGGATCTGTTCTAATTACATAAGTTTCTACAAAACCTCTTGGACGTATACTGAAATTTATCTGCTTAAGAGAGATACACCTAACTTCCTGATTGAACGGATGGTTATAGGTTAGATAATCATATATATAATACCAGTATATTGCCTGAGAAGGTTCATATAGGCTTAATACAGAATATTTTCTATTCATCAGATCATTAAAATCCTGAGGAATAGAACCTCTAGGTAATCTCTCTAGACATAGTTGCTCAGTTAGATCTGTTTTCAATTTCTCCACAAATTCAGTTTCATTCTGGATAAATATAGGCGAGATTACATCAAATGCTCTGGGATGGATATATCTATAAATCTCTACTAAATATGATCTATCTGCATATTTTATCTCCAGTTTGTGATAGTTGTCTATATATACCCCTAGATCGGTATTGTTTATAGAGTAAGCAACATCTATTCTAGATGATGTTTGTGATAGAGTAAGTATTATAAGAAGACTATAGATTAGAATAAGCATACTTATATAGAGGAGCTAATTTTTTAATATTATACATTTCCAAAATCTTCGAATAATCCTGTTCTGATTCTCTAACCATCTCTACCTTGTGAGGCAGTTCTTTCATATCTTTGAAAACACAGATGTCATCAAACATATATGATAGAGGAGATTTTGAGCTCAACACCACTTTTCCTCCTCTAACCATATTTTTAATCATAAATAGATCAATGAATTGATCCTGATATCCATGATAGTATATGCCTGCATCAAATTCTTTTGAAATCTCTCTTATATCTAGATTCTTATGTGGTTTTCCATATATCTTTGGATTATTTGTATATATTCTTATCTTCAGATTAGGCATCAAGTTTGCAAGAGTATGACTATGATCAATTAGAATGTTTATATTTGAGGTCTTATTCAGGAATTTATAGTTATACACATCAAATGCTATTAGTAGATCATTATCAAATTCATTACCATAATTGTCGATATTCAAACCTAGGGGTAATATATACTTGGGTTTTAGATATGGAGAATTGATTTTGGTTGGTAATACAAGAACAGAATCTTTCAGAAGGAAGTTTAGATATTTAGATATAAGATTGTTAACAAGAGTATTTTCGGTATATGGATCCCTTAGGAAGGTATAGAACAGTGTTTTTTTGGTCTGATTAGATAGATATTTAGCCAATAAACCGGAATATCCAAATGAGAAAGAATGTATTATATCTATCTTTTCCCTATCAACTATCCTCTTAAGATTGTTTATTTCAGTAATTGGAGGTTGTTTAAGTATATAGAAATTCTCCCCATCTCTCTCCTTTCTAGATACTACATATACAGTTATATCATAATTTTTCAATTCTCTTGCAAGTTCTGCAACTATATCAAGATGGTAATTTAGGTAATGATCTAATATGTATAGAATCTTCACAATTAAAAATATACAAAAAAGAATTAAAAAAGAAATGGAAAAGCTCCTAAGTTTAGGAGCTTCTTAGCTGTGCTAGGAATTGTTCAACAGCCTGTAGTGTATCTGCTGCTTCCCATCCTGCTACTACTATCTTACCCTGAGCAACCTCTCTCACAAGTACTCTGTTTGTAGCTGATAGAGGATTCTGAGTTCCTTGAAGTACATCTGCGGTCTTGGAGTTAACTACAGGACCTCCAACTAGTATTACTGTGCCAGCTGAGGCCTCTGGGCTATTATCTAGAACAACTACATCTGGGTAACCAGTTGTGTATGCAGGTGTTGCAACCATCATACTAGTTGTTCTAGTGGTTCCGTCTCTTATTACTGCTCTAACATTGCTGAGATCTGGGTTTGCTACTCCACCAGAAACTGTACCTACTAATCTTGTCTCTACATTAATCTTATCTACTTTTACCTTGATATCAGTACCAGGCACATCTCTAGTCTCACCTTCCACTAGATTCTTCAACTGTACTGACTCTGGCTCCACTGTACCCATATCTGTTGCCTTAAA
>Ga0105160_1000796_pt1 | contig 13719 bp, 13 predicted proteins | sample GXS110809BmetaG_FD_89591 | JGI IMG/M metagenome (GOLD analysis project Ga0105160, IMG submission 89591) | Hot spring microbial communities from Gongxiaoshe hot spring, China to study Microbial Dark Matter (Phase II) - GXS 110809B | ecosystem: Environmental > Aquatic > Thermal springs > Hot... | reverse complement strand
GGTGTATCCCTTCTTCTCCACCATCGAAGTGCGCGTGCTGGACGACCCTGAAGAGCTGCGCTTTGTGATGGGGCAGCAGATTGCCCGTCCCGTGCGCTGGCAGCAGAGCGTGGAAGCCCTGCATGCGCTCGGCGTGGACACTTTTATCGAACTCGGTGTGGGCGATGTGCTGTCGGGGCTGATTAAGCGCACCCTACCCGACGCCCGCACGCTCCGTGTGGTAGACTCTAAGACCTTAGACGAAACCGTCGCGTTTTTGCGAGGCGAGGCATGACGATTACTTTAGAAGGGCGAGTCGCGCTCGTCACGGGCGCAGGCAGAGGGATTGGCAAGGCAGTCGCGCTTGCGCTGGCGCAGGCGGGCGCGAAGGTCGCCGCCTTCAGCCGCACGGAAGCGAACGCGCAGGAGACCGCCCACGCCATCGAACAGGCGGGCGGACAGGCAATCGCCTTCGGGGGCGATGTGGCGGACACCGCAACCGTCGAAAGCGTGATTGACCAGACCCTCAAACACTGGGAACGGCTCGATATCGTCGTGAACAACGCGGGCATCACGCGCGATACCCTGCTGCTACGGATGAAAGATGAGGATTGGGACGCCGTGCTGCAGACGAACCTGCGGGGCGCGTTTGTGTGCAGCCGCGCCGCGCTCAAGCCCATGATGCGCCAGCGGTGGGGTAGAATCGTGAACATCAGCTCGGTGGTTGGGCTGACAGGCAATGTCGGGCAGGCGAACTACGCCGCGTCCAAAGCCGCGCTGATTGCGTTCACCAAAACCGTCGCGCTGGAGATGGGCAGTCGCAACATCACCTGCAACGCCGTCGCGCCCGGACTGATCGAGACCGATATGACGCAGGCGCTGTCCGAACAGGTGCGCGAATACGCTCTGCAACGCATCCCGCTCGGACGCTTCGGCAACCCTGAGGAAATTGCGTATGGGGTACTCTTTTTATGCAGCGAGTTTGCCTCGTACATCACGGGGCAAGTGTTCATCATCGACGGCGGGCTGACCGTCGGCGTCTAACACCAATCAGAGGAGGTAGACCCAATGAATCAGGAGATCTTTGAGCGTGTGCAGAAAGTCATCGTCGAACAGCTCGGCGTGGACGAAAGTGCCGTGACACCTGAAGCCAGCTTTGTCGACGACTTCAACGCCGATTCGCTGGATCTGGTGGAGCTGGTGATGGCGTTCGAGCAGGAGTTCGATGTGTCCATCTCGGAAGAGGAGTCGGAGCAGGTACGCACGGTGGCGGACGCGGTGCGCCTGCTGACCGAAAAGCTGCAGCTGGAAGAGTGAGCGATGCGCCGTCGCGTCGTCGTTACGGGAATCGGACTCGTCACGCCGCTGGGGCTGGGGAAAGAGGCGTTCTGGGAGGGCTTGACCCTGCCCCGCCGCGTGATTGGGCCCATCACGCGCTTTGACGCCAGTGGGTTCAGCACGCGCATCGCCGCCGAAGTGAAGGAGTTCGACCCGACGCAGTTCATGGATCGCAAGGACGCCCGCCGCGCCGCGCGCTTCATCCAGTTCGCGATTGCCGCTGCGACCCTCGCCCTGCAGGACGCGCAGCTGGAAATTAACGACGCCAATCGCGAGCAGGTGGGCGTGCTGATTGGTTCGGGAATCGGCGGGATCGACTATATGGACACGCAGGTGCGCATTCTCGATCGGCAGGGTCCCGATCGCGTTAGCCCCTTCCTGCCCGTGATGATGATTAGCGACATGGCGTCGGGCATGGTCTCCATCCAGTTCGGTCTCAAGGGCCCGAACCTGTGCGCAGTGACGGCGTGTTCGACGGGTGCGGACGCGATTGGGCTGGCGATGCGCCTGATTCAGTACGGCGACGCGGAAGTGATGCTGGCGGGCGGTTCGGAGGCGGCGATCGAGCCGATTGGCGTGGCGGCGTTCTGCGCCGCGCGGGCGATGTCCACGCGCAACGACGACCCCGAACACGCCAGTCGCCCGTTCGACGCCGAGCGCGACGGCTTCGTGATGGGCGAGGGCGCGGGCGTGCTGGTGCTCGAATCGCTGGAGCATGCGCAGGCGCGCGGGGCGCGCATCTACGCCGAGCTGCTCGGCTACGGCATGACCGCCGACGCCCACCACTTCACGCAGCCCGACCCCGAAGGCGACGGCGCACGGCGCGCCATGCAGAAAGCAATCCAAGACGCAGGACTGCAACCCACCGATATCCACTACATCAATGCGCACGGCACCTCCACCCGCTACAACGACGCGGTCGAGACCCTCGCAATTAAACGGCTGTTCGGCGACTACGCCTATCAGTTGCCCGTGAGTTCCACCAAGTCCGTCACGGGGCATCTGCTCGGCGCAGCGGGCGCAGTGGAAGCGGCGGCGTGTATCCTCGCTCTGCAACATCAGACCATCCCGCCCACCATCAACTACGAACACCCCGACCCTGAATGTGATCTGGACTATGTGCCCAACGCTGCGCGCCCCGCGAACCTGCGCTATGTGATGACCAACTCCTTCGGCTTCGGCGGGCACAACAGTGTGTTAGTGCTGGGGCAGTTTGATGTATAATCTATCAGGGTGATATGCATGTCCACCCGGGAGTTTACAGTCATCATCGAGCAGGATGAAGACGGCTACTATGTCGCTGAAGTGCCTGAACTGCCTTCCTGCTACACTCAGGCGCGTTCACTGGACGAGCTGATGGAGCGCATTCGTGAGGTTATTCAGCTTTGTCTGGAGGAGGCGTCGGAACAGCCGCCTGTAACACGCTTTGTCGGGGTTCAACGCATTAGTTTATGAACCGCTTACCTGCGCTTACAGGTACAGAAGTAATTCGCGCACTGCAGAAGGCAGGCTTCGAACTCGCGCGTCAGCGCGGAAGTCATTGCATCCTTAGGCATTCCGATGGGCGTCAAACGACTGTACCTGTACACTCTGGGGAGACGCTCGGACGGGGACTTTTGCGAAAGATTCTGCGCGATGTCGAGATGACCCCAGAGGAGTTTGCAGAGTTGCTATAACATTCTAAACTCAAACTCCCGCTCTCCCTTGGGTGGGCGGGTCATCAGGCTCTCCAGCGCGTCGCGGATGGCGCGCTCCCCGCGTAGAATCGAGGCAATTGCGTTCAGCAGGGGCATCTCCACGCCGAGTTGCGCGGCGAGCGACTGCGCGACCAGCGCGGTGGGATAGCCCTCCGCCACCTGCCCCAGTTCCGTCAGAGCAAGTTCGGCGGTTTTGCCTTCCGCAACCGCCCTGCCGAGTCGATAGTTGCGGCTCAGGCGGCTCACGGCGGTTGCGAATAAGTCCCCCACGCCTGTCAAGCCCATAAAGGTTTCGGGGCGCGCGCCCATCGCCGCGCCGAAGCGCATCATCTCCGCCAGCCCGCGCGTGAGCAGCGTCGCCTTCGTGTTGTCGCCAAAGCCCAGCCCGTCGCTGATGCCTGCGCCAATCGCGTACACATTCTTGAGCGCGCCGCCCAGCTCCACCCCAATCACATCATCGTTCGTATACACACGCAGGATGGGGGGCGTCATAAACAGTTCCTGAATCTGCTCGGCGCAGGTCAGGCTCCTCGAGGCGGCGACGGTTGCAGTCGGCGCGCCGCGCACCAGCTCCACCGCGAGGTTCGGTCCCGACAGCACCACCGTGCGCGCCTCGCTGTCGCCCGTCGCCTCGCACACGACCTGTGTGAGCAGCTTGCCCGTGCCCGGCTCCAGCCCTTTCGCGGCAATCACCAGAATCGCGTTCGCGGGGGGCTGCAGGCAGAGCGCCTCGCGTACCGCGCCCGACGGAACCGCCAGCACCCAGATGGAGCATTTCCTCAGGGGAGTAGTTTCATGCGTGGGGTAGACCGTTTCGGACAGGCGCGCCTCAGGGAGGTAGCGACGGTTCACGCGCTCCGCCGCCAGCTGTTGAATCTGCGCGGCGTCACGCCCCCAGAGCCACACCGTATAGCCCTTCTGCCCCAACAGCCATGCCAGGGCGGTGCCCCACGAGCCTGCGCCAATCACCGCGATTTGCATTTACGCCCCTCGCCATTCCGCGCGCAACTCGTCCAATAGACGCAACGCCGTCTCCTCGTCGTCGGCATGCACCCAGATTCGCGTCAGGAGCGGCCCGTAAAGGTAGGTCACAGGCGGGAACGCTGCGCCGACGCCGTTCTCGCGCAGGTAGTCGCGCACCAGCGTCGCCGTCAGATCGTCATACGCCGCCGCCACCGCCACGAACTGCCCCGACCGCTGTCGCTCGCGCTCACTCAAAATGTACCAGTTCATCGCTCTCGTGGCACGAGGTGTAGGATACCTGAAAAGGTACAATTCCCGCCCAGTATGGAAGCCCTGATTGCGCTGCTGACGCTCACGGCGCTGGAGATCGTGTTAGGGATTGACAACATCGTCTTTATCTCGATTCTGACCGATAAGCTGCCCCAGGAACAGCGGGCGAAAGCGCGCCTCATCGGACTGAGCCTCGCATTTTTCTTGCGGGTGTTGTTCCTGATCTCCATCACATGGATTATGCGTCTTGAAAGCCCCCTGTTCACAATTCTGGGCAACGAGTTTTCAGGCAAAGACCTGATTCTGATAGCGGGCGGGCTGTTTCTGATGGGCAAGGCGACCTACGAGATTCATCACAAAATCGAAGTCGCGCAGGGCGAGATTCAAATCCCCAAAACGCTTACGCTGACCTCGGCAATTGCCCAAATCGTTCTGGTAGACCTCGTGTTCTCGGTGGACTCGGTAATTACCGCCGTTGGGCTGGCGCGCGATTTGTGGGTGATGATTACCGCCGTGCTGATTGCGATTGTGTTTATGATGGCGTTCGCCGGCGGCGTGAGCAAAATAATCGACACGCACCCCTCGCTGAAGGTGCTGGCGCTGGCGTTTCTGGTACTAATCGGTTTCAATCTGATGGGCGAGGGTTTCGGCTATAAAATCCCGAAGGGCTACACCTACTTCGCGATGGCGTTCTCGCTGGCGGTAGAGATATTAAACATCCGACTGCATCATCGTCCCACGAAGCCGCCTGCGAGGTAGTCGCTATCGGCTATAATATTCGCTGTATGCCAGCGATTGTGGTCGAACGCCTGTCCAAAACTTACTATTCGTATAAACGCCCGCCCGGCGTCTGGAACGCGATTAAGAGCCTGTTCAAGCGCGAGCGGCACGAGGTGCAGGCGGTGCGCGACATCTCGTTCACCATCGAAGAGGGCGAACTGGTGGGGTTTCTGGGACCGAACGGCGCGGGCAAGACCACCACGCTGAAGATGCTCTCTGGCATTATTTTCCCCACTTCGGGCGAGGCGAAAGTGCTGGGCTATACTCCGTGGGAGCGTCGTCCCGAAATGCAGCGGCAGATTGCGCTTGTGATGGGGCAGAAGATGCAACTCTGGTGGGACTTGCCGCCTTATGAGTCGTATATTTTGCTCAAGGCGCTCTACGAAGTGCCCGATGAAGAGTTTGAGAGGCGCGTGAACGAACTTGCCGAGATGCTGGAGATTCGCCATGTGCTGAACACGCAGGTGCGACGGCTCTCGCTGGGCGAGCGAATGAAGTGTGAGTTGCTGGCGGCGTTGCTGCATCGTCCGCGCGTGCTGTTTCTGGACGAGCCAACGATTGGGCTGGATGTCGTCTCACAGAAGCGGATTCGCGAGTTTCTGAAGGAGTATAACCGCCGCGAGCGCACCACGATCTTGCTCACCAGCCACTATATGCAGGATGTGCAGGAGCTGGCGCAGCGTGTGCTGATTATCCATCACGGGCAGCTGATTTTCGACGACACGCTGCGTGCGCTGGTGGAGCGCTACAGCCCTTCCAAAGCGTTGCATTTGCAGTTCGAGCGTCCCGTTTCGGTAGAGGAGTTGAGCCGTTTCGGGCGCGTGGTGCGGGCGGACGGGCTGGAGGCGGTGCTGGAAGCCCCGCGCGAGCAGGTGAGCCGGATCGCCAGTGAGGCGCTGCAGGCGTTGCCTATCCACGACATCACCATCGAAGAGGTGGATGTGGACGAGATTATTCGCGACATCTTCGCAGGCAAGCGCGAGGCAATCGTGGGGTAGGCGAAAGCGGAAACGCCGGTCAAATCCCCGCAAAGTGTGGCATAATTCCCGTGCGGGTGAAACTTGCCCGCGCTTGCGTCCGTAGTGTATAGATACGAACTCAAAGCGCAGATCGAGCCGTCTAACACGCTTACAGGAGCCGAAATGATGCAGACGACGACGCAACCGATGAAGGAACGACACGCGACCCGTGTAGCGGAACTGCTCATGTGCGCTCCCAGCGCGTATGATTTGCTGTATGAGATCAACGCCTGGATGCACCTGAGCGACAAGCCCGACAAGCAGCTCGCATGGCGTCAGTGGGAGCAGCTCTACCGCACGCTGACCGAGCAGGTCGGGATTCCTGTGCGCCTGATTGAGCAGGCGAGCGAAGCGCCCGACATGGTGTTCACTGCCAATGCCGGGTTGCCCTTGCCGGGCAAGCAGGTCGTGCTGTCGCGCTTCCGTCATCCAGAGCGTCAAGTGGAGGAGCCGTACTTCGACCAGTGGTTCCGCGAGCAGGGCTACACGGTGCACCTGCTCCCGCCCGATTGCGCGTTCGAGGGGGAGGGCGACGCCTTTCTCATCGACGGGCTGATTGTGGCGGGCTACCTGAAACGCACCGACATCTGCGCCCACCGCTACCTCAGCCAGCTCACGGGGCTCGAAGTGCTGAGCCTCGAACTCGTCGACGACCGCTGGTACCACTTAGACACCTGCTTTCTGCCGCTTGGGGGGCGATTGGTCGCCTACTATCCCGAAGCGTTCGACTGGTACGCTCGGCGCGTGATTGAGCAACATTTCGAGACGATTCCCGTCAGCCCTGAGGAAGCCCTCAAGTTTGCTTGCAATTCGGTGGTGATCGACAAACATGTCGTGATGCCTGCAGGCTGCCCGATACTGCGCTTCTATCTGGAAGAGCGCGGCTACACGGTGTACGAGGTTCCGATGAGCGAGTTCATCAAGTCAGGCGGGGCGTGTAAGTGTCTGGTCCTCTACTTGTTGGAGGATTAGCGACTCGTCAGGCGTTTTCTCTGATTCTCGGCGCGAGGTCGCTCCTGCGATAAAGCGCGTCGCCTGCGCAACAGTTTCGTGCGTCTCCCGTCGGTTATACTTTATGCCGCTATGTGTGGTATTCATCTACCGCTGAACCAGCCGCCGCAGGAGGGCGTGCTGCATGACCCGCGCGAGAAGCGCCTGCGGAATGTGCGCCAGCTCACCTTCGGCGGCGAGAACGCGGAGGCGTATTTCTCGTTCGACGGCAAAAAGCTCATCTTTCAAAGCACGCGCCCGCCCTTCAAAGCCGACCAGATGTTCACGATGAACATCGACGGCTCCGATGTGCGCCTGGTCTCTACAGGCAAAGGGCGTTGCACCTGCGGTTTCTGGTCGCCTGACGGAAAAAAGATTCTCTATAGCTCCACGGACTGGTGGAGCGAGGAGCCGCCGCCTCCGCCTGACCGCTCGCAGGGCTATGTGTGGCCCCTGCTGCCCTATCGCCTCTTTATCGCGAACGCCGACGGCTCCGAGCGCGTCGCCCTCACCGACGGCGACGACTATAACGCCGAAGGCTCGTTCCACCCGCGCGGCGACCGCGTGCTGTTTACCACCACCCGCTGGGGCAACATCGACTTAGCCGAGCTGGATTTGCGCACGAAACGCATCAAACGCCTCACCACCGAAATCGGCTACAACGGCGGACCGTTCTATTCGTGGGACGGACGCTTTATCGTCTATCGAGCCTATCACCCCAAAACGGAAGAGGAGATTAAGGAGTTCCAGGACCTGTTGCGCAAACGGCTCGTGCGCCCCAGCAAGCTCGAACTGTGGGTGATGACCGCCGACGGCAGGCGCAAGCAGAAAATCAGCAATCTCGGCGGGGCGAACTTCGCGCCGTTTATGCAGCCGGGCAACCGCAAGATTATCTTCTCCAGCAATCACCACGACCCGCGCGGGCGCGAGTTCGACCTGTTCCTGATTAATCGCGACGGTACAGGCGTCGAGCAGGTCACTTTCACGGGCGACTTCGACGGTTTCCCGATGTTCTCGCGCGACGGCAAGAAACTCGTGTGGGCGTCGAACCGCACGGCGAAAGAGCGCGGCGAAACGAATATCTACATCGCGGACTGGGTGGAATAGTTATGTTCCAAAGGAGTCGTCGGCGGGATGCCGACGCTACGAACGCGCTTCGCGTAGCGTCGGCGTCCCCGCCGACGATCTATACTACTTGAACTCTCGATCGGTATTAGTCAGCGACCTATCAGGTACAATCCCGCGCGTGCGGGCAGCAGGGCTGGCGGCGGCGGTTCTGATAGCCATCGCGGCATTTGGGCAACCGCAAGGGGAACCCGTCGAGTTCGAGACCAAAGGCGCGCTACGCTACGACAGCGCGTCCGACACGGCGCAGGGCGAGGCAATTACCGCCCGCTGGCGCGAATACTTTCTGGAGGGAACGCGCTTTCTCGGCTTTCCTCGCAAAGCCGAGTATCGCTTCTTCGACGGCGTGCGCTTGCGCAGCGAGAACCTGCTGGCGCAGGGCGCGGAACTCTTTCTCAACACGCGCGAGCGACGCTGGACGCTGCTCGATGGACGCGCCGAGCTCAAGCCCGCCTTCACTGAGAATCGCCTGCTGGAGAGCCTCTACCTGCAGGGCGTGCGACTGGAAGGGGTTGAGAACCGCGTCCACGCCGAGCAGTGCACCGCCACCACCTGCGGCTTAGACCACCCCCACTTCCACTGGAGCGCGGAGACGCTGGACGCGACCGCAGGCGACCGCGCGATTCTGCGCAAGGTGCGCCTGCGCATTCTGGGGCGCACGGTGCTGACCCTGCCCTATGTGGTCGTGCCCCTGCGCGAGGACGATACCTCGCCTCTGCCCGACGCGGGGTTCTCGGAAGAGGAAGGCTTCTATCTCCGCTACGCCGTCGCCTACCTGCTGGCGCAGGGCGCGCTCGGCAACGCGCGATTCGACCTGATGCAAAAACGCGGGCTGGGCGTGAACTTGCAACAGAACTACGCCCGCGGCGACCTGAACCTCTACCTGCTGCGCGACCTGCGCCAACGCGCCAACTCGATTACAGGACGCTGGCAACATGGACAGAACCTCGGCGCAATCCAGACGCGCTGGAACGCCGAGTACCGACAGAACAGCTACCTCCTGTTCAGCGACAACACGGCGTGGAGCGTGCGCACCGACTGGACGCTGCCCGCCCGCACGGGGCAGACGCGCCTGAGCCTCGCGGAAAGCCACAACCGCACCGGCGCGTTCGAAAACGCCAGCCGCACGCTGAACCTGCAGGATACGCGCTCGCTCGGACGCCTGCAGACCAACCTGTCGGGTGAGTATCTGGAGTTCGAGAATCGGTTCACGGGGAGTCGCACGGGCAATCGGCAGTGGAACTTGCGCACGAACCTGCGCTACGACCTGGAGCGCGAGATGAACCTGCAGCTGGACTTTGAGCGGTTCGTTCCTGTCGGCGAGACGACTGTATTCGGCGGGCTGGAGCGTTTGCCTGAACTGAGTTTGACGGCGTCGGCGCGGAGTCTGCGATTGCCTCTGCCCGATTCGCAGCTGCGTCTGAGCGTCGGACGCTTCGCCGAGGGGTTCCAGACCCGCATCACGCGCGAGCGATACGCTTTCGAATGGCAGGGGCGAGCAGGCGGCTTCGCCCGCGAGCGCGGCGCGCGCCCTACAACCCTCTGGAGCTACCGCTTCCGTCAGACCTTCTACAGCGACGACACGGCGCAGTACCTGTTGCAGTCCACGCTGGAGCAGCGCCTGCCCCTGAGCGAGCGGTTCAGCCTGAACCTGCGCTGGAACTACCTGCGCCCCTACGGCTATAGCCCGCTCGGACTCGATCGGGCGGGCTTTTACAACCTGCTCAGCGGCGAGCTGCGGTGGGGGTTCGGCGGGGGCTGGAGCCTCGCGGCGCAGAGCAGCTACGACCTGCGCGCCGCTGACGCAGGACGCGATCCGTGGAGCTTACTGAACCTGAATCTGGAATATCAGCCCGCAGAGTGGCTCCGCTGGCGCACGCAGTTGAGCTACGACCCCAATCGCGAACGCTGGCGCAACCTGCAGACCGACCTGCAGTGGCGGTTCGGCGACTCGCGCCTTGCGCTCGCCGCGCGCTACGACCCCGAACGCGCCCGCTGGGGCAGCCTGTTCCTGCGGGTAGACGCCCTCAAGTGGGGACGCTCGCGAATCTCGTTCCTCACGCAGTATAACGGCTACCTGAACCGCTTCGAGTCGAGGCAGGCGCTCTGGGTGTATGACCTGCACTGCGCCGAGCTGGAGGTGCGCTACATCGATAACCCGTTCGGCTTTCGGCGCGACACGGGACTGCAGGTATTTATTCGGCTCAAGGCGTTGCCGAGCTTCTCCCGCTACGGCTACGGGCAGCTGGGGCAGCCGGTTGGCGCGCTGGGGACGGATTTCTAATATCAACTGAGAGTCCGAGTAGTGCCACTCGTCGGCGTCCCGCCGACGCTACGAACGCGCTTCGCGTAGCGTCGGCGTCCCGCCGACGCTACGAACGCGCTTCGCGTAGTGTCGGCATCCCGCCGACGCTACGAACGCGCTTCGCGTAGTGTCAGCGTCCCGCCGACGCTACGAACGCGCTTCGCGTAGTGTCGGCGTCCCGCCGACGCTACGAACGCGCTTCGCGTAGCGTCGGCGTCCCGCCGACGAGTGGCACTACTCGGACTCCCGATCGGTATAATGCCGATCAGGGTTTCCAGTGCCGTAATACCAATCGAGAGTTCAAGTAGCCCAAATCGTCGGCAGGATGCTGACGCTACGCAATCGTACTCGCCGCGTCGGCATCCCCGTCGTCGTACCAAGCGCGAAGTTCAGTCCAGCGCCTCGACCGCCTCGTCGATGTCGCTGGCGGCGGCGACCACCGCGGTCGGCGACATCTGCGAGCGTACTGCTTGCTCGATCTGTTGGACCAGTTCGGGATTCTGCTCCAGGTAAGCGCGGGCGTTCTCGCGTCCCTGCCCCAGGCGCGTCTCGCCGAAGCTGAACCAAGTGCCCGACTTCTGGATGACGCCCATCGCCAGCGCCTGATCAAGCAGGTCGCCCAGCTTGGAGATGCCCTGCCCGAAAATCACATCGAACTCGGCTTGCCTGAAGGGGGGCGCGACCTTGTTTTTGACGACCTTGACGCGCGTGCGCACGCCGATAATCTCGTTGCCCTGCTTGATATTGTCCACGCGGCGCACCTCGAGGCGCACCGACGCCCAGAACTTGAGCGCACGCCCGCCCGGCGTGGTCTCCGGGTTGCCGTACATTACGCCCACCTTCTCGCGAATCTGGTTGATGAACACGACGGCGGTGTTGCTTTTCGCGGCGGACGCGCCCAGCTTGCGCAACGCCTGCGACATCAGGCGCGCCTGCGCTCCGACCGTCACATCGCCAATGTCGCCTTCCACCTCCTGACGGGGCATCAGCGCGGCGACCGAGTCCAGCACGGCAATATCGAACGCGCCGCTGCGAATCAGGGTGTCCATAATCTCCAGCGCCTCGTCGCCTGTGGACGGCTGCGAAATAAACAGGCGGTCGACATCCACACCGATCGCGCGGGCATATTCGGGGTCGAGCGCGTGTTCCGCGTCCACGAACAGCGCGTTCCCGCCGAGCTTCTGCGCTTCGGCAATCATATGGAGCGCAAGAGTCGTCTTCCCCGACGATTCCGTGCCGTAAATCTCGATGATTCGTCCACGGGGAATGCCCCCAACGCCCAGCGCCATGTCCAGCGCGGTGCTGCCCGTGGGGATGACGGCGACCTGTAGGCGCGTCGCTTCGCCCAAGCGCATCACGCTCCCTTTACCGAACTGGCGCTCCGCCCGCGCAATCGCCTCCTCCAGCGCCTTCTGCTTGTCTGCTGCCGAAAGATTGTTCATCGCCATCGTCGTCTCCTGAAAGGTAGATAATTGTCTACAGGATTATACCCGATACCGTGCGCCTGTCAAGGCGTCTCACCCGCCTAATCCCTCCGTCGGCATCGGTTCGGGCGGCGTGCAGGTACTCTCCAGCTCGATATGCCGTCCCGCCGCCGACGAGTCGTTGAACGCCAGCATCACCTCCAGCGTATGATAGGCGAGCCGTCCGTTTAGGCGGTTCGGACGCCCTTCCTGAATCGCGCGGATCATTTCTGCCAGCCCCAGACTGCGGTACTGCTCGGCGTAGGGGTGCGTGAGTTCCACTTCGCGCCACTCGGTGTCGTTCGCCTGACGCAGCAGCACGGGTCCGCCGAAGCCGTTCGGGTCGGGCACGCCGAGTGTGCCCTCCGTGCCGTAGATTTCGATACATGGCAGTCTGTGCGCCCACACATCGAACGACATGATGACCGTCGCAATCGCGCCGTTGGCGAACTCGATTGCGCCTGTGATATGGGTGGGCGTTTCTACCTGAATCATCTGCCCGCGCTTCGGCTCGCTGGTAATCAGGCGGGTGGGGCGCGTGATTCGGCTGATACCCGCCACGCGCCGCGCCGCGCCCAGCAGCGTAATCAGCGTCGTGATGTAGTACGGTCCCATATCCAGCATCGGTCCGCCGCCCTGCTCGTAGAAGAATTCGGGGTTCGGATGCCAGCGTTCGTGTCCGGGACTGAGCATGAACGCCCCTGCGCCGACAGGCTCGCCAATCGCCCCCTCGCGAATCAGTTTCAGGCAGGTCTGAATCCCTGCGCCCAGTACGGTGTCGGGCGCGCAGCCAATGTACAGTCCTTGCTGTTCCGCGATTTCGAGAACCTCGCGCGCCTCCTCGCGATTTACGCCGAACGGCTTCTCACAGTAGACATGCTTGCCCGCCAAAAGCGCGGCTTTGTTGAGGGGCGCGTGCGCCTTCGGCGGCGTCAGGTTCAGCACAATCTCAATTTCGGGGTGGTTGAGCAGCTCGTCCACGCTCAACACATGGGGCACCTTGAACTGTTGGGCGCGCTCCTGCGCCAGCTCAGGAACCGCGTCAGCGACTGCGAACACCTCGATCTCTGGAAACCGCTGCGCCACCCGCAGATACACAGGGCTGATATTCCCGCAGCCAATCACGCCGACTTTCATCATGGCGATAGTGTACCCGCCCTGCAGAAAGATTGATAGACTCAGTAAGTTGATTGGGTATAATTGGGGGCGATGCGCGGCTGGCAATGGATGTTGCTGGTCACGTTGCTGCTTGGGCAGACGCCGACGGCTGGCTGGCGCGAAGCGTTTGCTGGGGCGCGCTGTGATGTGGCGATCTGTAAATGTCGCGACTGTGCAGGCGGCGCGAACTGCTGCTGCGCTCAGGCGAAAACGCCGCTGGAGCAGGCGATGGCGTTCAGCCAGTGCGACCGCGCCGAGCAGCAACAACTTGTGCTAACCGCGATGCCGCGCGCGGTTTGTGCCGCCGAGTTGATTATTCCTGCGCCCCAACTCCGTTTCTTACCCTACTTTCCTCTCTATCTCTCGCCGTTGTATCGTGTTATCGTCCCCCGAAGTCCGCCCCCGCGCTAATCCTTCAGACTGCCCCTCGTAGCACGGGCATCTTGCCCGTGCAAAGCACTCCCCGTAGCACGGGCGTCTCGCCCGTGCAAAACACTCCTTGTAGCGCGGGCATCTCGCCCGTGTCGCGCCAAGCGTTGAGTTGCGCTTGGGCTGGAAGCCCAAGCCACGAATGTAGCACGGGCGTCTCGCCCGTGTCGCGCCAAGCGTTGAGTTGCGCTTGGGCTGGAAGC
>Ga0105160_1000795_pt1 | contig 13736 bp, 15 predicted proteins | sample GXS110809BmetaG_FD_89591 | JGI IMG/M metagenome (GOLD analysis project Ga0105160, IMG submission 89591) | Hot spring microbial communities from Gongxiaoshe hot spring, China to study Microbial Dark Matter (Phase II) - GXS 110809B | ecosystem: Environmental > Aquatic > Thermal springs > Hot... | reverse complement strand
GGTAAGGAGTCATACCGCATCGTCTCTTACTTCGATCAATTCGAATACAAGCGTGAGGCTCCCCTCTTCCGCCGGCTATCCGAGAATTTCGAGCTTTGCGTATATGGACTGAACCTAGTGAAGCGCGATCTTGAAGAAATGCGCGACGCACGCTACCAGCAGATGCGTAGCGTGCTCGAATGAATCCCCTCAGATGGAAGCTCCGGGTTAGGTGGATGAAGCCTCTGCGCCAGCGGCAGTAGCCTCGTGGAGAATCGCTTGCTTCAATTCCTCGTCGAACTGGTCGACGGGTATGGACTCGTCAGCGAGCATGATCGGGATGTCGTCCCGGACGGCGTAGATCCGCAACCCATCAGTCGTCAGAAGCGCTTCCTGTAATTCGTCTTTCACCGTAGCACCGTTCTGATACTTTAAGGCACCGGCGCGCACACGCTCGTTGATCCTCGCCACCAGTTCGGGACTAGCTAAGCGCAGAGGAACCCGTGTGACTGGGCAACAGAGAATCTCCAGCAACTCTTTGTCCACTGGCATAATTTCCTCCTGCCCTGGCCGGGCAAGTCTAACGGCCCGGGAAAACAACGGGGTAGCCTTTCCCTATGTAATCCTTTAACCCCGCTATTCCTCGCACTGGGATGCCATGCCCCATCAGGGTGCGGGCGGCAGCCGTCGCACGGCGCCCGGTCCAGCAAACGATAACTACTGGCCGTCCTCGCGGCACTTCGGCGAGGCGTTGCTCGAGCTGGCTAACGGGGATGTTGATGCAGCGAGCCAGTGTCCCGTGAGTCGCCACTTCCTGGGGAGTACGCACATCCAAGCAGGCCCACTCCGTGGAAGCGGCGAGCTGGCGCAACTGCTCAGCGTTCAATGTGGGTACAGCGCCTGCCACCGAGTTGGTCGACCAGCTGCTCGAACAGCCCACCAGTGCAACGACTGCAACCAGACTCAGCCACAGCGTACGCCGCATACAACCCAGTATGGCACCTCTCGCTCGGCGAGCGGAGTCGCCGCCGAACATCCCCTGAAGTTTCAGAACGGGCAGTCTCGCCGGAGGTTATGCTAGAGTGCCACTCAACTGGCGCCAGCACGGCAGGCTGAGCACGGTAACGACTGGTCTGACGGGCGCAGTGAGCCGGTCGGGATCACTTCGTCTGAAGCGAGATTGCACGAGCACGACGCCGTCATTGCGTCCGGGCAGCAAGCTCTGTTGTAACTGAGCCGGCGCCAGCGAGGAGGGACCGAGCATGTTGTCACGACGGAGATTGCTTTCCTGGTTTGCCGCTAGCCCAGCAGCGCTGGCTTACCAGCGCTCTGTGAGCGCACCGCGCGGCTTGAGGATCCAGTCCGTGGAGGTCCTGGTGACGAATCCCGACCAGGAGCCCATGGGGAATTTCGTGCTCGTCAAAATCCAGACGAACGAACCAGGTCTGTACGGCTGGGGTGACGCCACGTGCACCGGGAGCGAGCTAGGCGTCGCTCGTTTTTTGGAAGAGCACCTGGCACCGGCCCTGGTGGGCCGCAACCCGTTAGAGATCGAGCATATTTGGCACACCTTGTTCCACCTACCCTATTACCGTTCCGGCAGTGTGCATATGAGCGCGTTGAGCGGCATCGACATGGCGCTATGGGATATCAAGGGCAAGGTCGCTGGGCTGCCTGTATACGAGCTGCTGGGAGGGAAGGTCCGGCAGGAGCTGCTGACTTACCGCAGCGTGGGTGGGCGCGATTTTTCCGAGGTCGAAGACGGTGTGCGCCGGCTGATAGCGGAAGGTTACCGGGTGGTGAAGGTGCAGGTGCTGCCGCCCGGGTTGGAAGCCGGTTATGCAGTCCCTTCCTCGGAACGCGTCCAGCGAGAAACACGCGAGGCTTACCAGCGCGGAGTCCCGCCACGCCAGGTCTGGGAGACGGATCCCTACGTCCGCACCATCCCCAAGTTGTTCGAGCACTTACGCAAGACCGTGGGCGAGGAGATCGGACTCATTCACGACGTGCACGAGCGCATCACACCGAGTGAAGCCCTAGTGCTCGCTAAGGCGTTGGAGCCCTACCGACTGTTTTACTTCGAGGACCCACTGCGGCCCGAACACCTGGACACGTTCCGCCTCATTCGACGCCAATGCTCCACGCCCATCGCCATGGGCGAAGCGTTCACCGCACCGTGGGAAGGCCACGAACTCATCACCGAACATTTGATCGATTACGTGCGGCATGACTTAGCCCACGTCGGTGGCATCACGATGGGAAAGAAAATCGCCACCCTCTGTGAACCCTACGGTATCCTGACCGCCTGGCATGGACCGGGAAACATCTCCCCGATCGCGCACATGGCCAACTGCCACGTCAGTTTGTCGGTGATCAACTTCGGCATTCAGGAATACGCAGTGGGTTGGGGCGAAGCAGTTCGGGAAGTCTTCACGGCTTTCCCGCACTACAAGGACGGCGTGGTGACCATTGGAGACGCACCGGGCTTGGGCATCGACGTCAACGAGGCGGCAGCTCGCAAGCGCCCTTACCTGAGGCGTTTCCGGCCCGCCGTCCAGCGCCGGGACGGCACCCCGTGGCCTTACTGAACCTTCGCTGCTGGCCAGCGCCTCAAAGCTGGATGACGCGCCGCTCGACAGCCGACTGATGCGCAAGCAGCGTGATTTCGTTCACCCGCCAAATGTCTTCCAGACTGAGGCTGTGCGGTTTGCCTAAGTAGACGGATTCGAGGAAGTCGACGAATAGCCACTGCTTGGGCGGAAGCGGTTCGATCCGGCGTGGTGCTTGCGTGCGAGTCATAACGGTGACGCCTGTGGCTGCCTGGTACTCGACAATACCCCGCGTACCTGCCAGTCGCAGCCGGTCGTCGCCATGCGTGGGTGCAGTTTCGGGTCTCAGGTAATCCATGCGAAGGACCGCTGCACCCCCGTTGTCCAGGCGGAACAAACTGGCCGTCACGTTCTCCATTTCGCCGATTTCCGGGAAGTCGATATGCGCGGCGATCGAATAGACCTCCTTGAACTCGCGGCCACTCGTCCAGCGCATCAAGTCGATCATGTGGATACCGATCCAGGGGATTGTGCCCCCAAAACTCTCCTGTCGCTTCATCCATTCGGGCCGCTCCCCGGCCTTGTAAGACTTTTGCGCAGCAATCTGCAGGATTTCGCCGACCTCACCACTTTCGACGACTGCTTTCATCGCCAAGTACGGGCTGTCGAACCGCATCGGCAGCAAGATCGTCAACCGGACTCGCTTGGCTTGGAGGGCTTTACGGATGCGGTCCAGGTCCTCCAGCGTGAGGGCCAGCGGCTTTTCGGCCACAACGTGGAGGCCGCGCTCGATCGCATCTAGCACAGCCTGTGCTCGCTCGTTATTCGGATTGCAGATGCCGGCGAGGTCCAGTTCTTCTTTCGCCAGCATCTCCCGGTAGTCGGCGTAACGACGCACTTTCTCCATTCCACGCCTTCGGGCAAAAGCGGCTAAGGCGTCGGGTTTCGGATCCGCGACAGCCACCAGCTCCACGTCGGGTAACTGAGGCAACGGTTGGATCAGCTCGCCCGTATGCCCGTCCAAGCCAATTAGGCCCAACCGTACCTTACGGGGCAGGCGTATGGGCTGAGGTTGTGCCGCGGCCGAAGTTGGACTCAAAACTGCAGCCAGTGATCCGGCAAGCCAACCGCGCCGGCTTAACTTTTGCTCCAATGTCCTCATGTGCCGCATTTTGCCATATCTGACTCAGATGCTTTAGACTGACCTTGTTTAGCCGGACGGCTGATCGGGAGCCAAAGCCAGATGCACACGCGACGTCTCTTATCGCTGCTTCTGGGCGTGTGGTTCGGCTGCAGCCTCCTGGTACTGATTCTCGCGTACCGCCATACGGGCCAGCTGGATGGATGGCTCAGCTCCAACGACCCCTTAATCGCCGCTTCTCGCGAGGAGTTAGGAGAAACAGGGCTGCGCGCACTGCTAGCTCGAGAGGCCGATTGGTGGGTTGTGGCATTGACGCGCTTCTGGAGCTTGGCGCAGATGGCGTGGGGCACAGTGGTTCTAGCGACGGCCCTATGGCTGGTCGAACGCAGCCGAACGATTCTCTTGCCTCTGGCCGGAGCGCTGGCCTTGGTGGCCTTGCAGTATTTCCTGTTTATCGCTCCAGCAGGACAGCTGCTGGCTCACTGGGAGCCTTTAGAAGCGCCCGCTGCGCGGTTAGACCGGCTGCGTTCGGGATATTTGTTAGCGGAAGTGGTCAAGTTGTCCTTACTGGGGATCGTAATGCTCCGCTTGGTCCTGTCCCGCCGCACGCGGCGGCGCCTCCTCGGTCACCAAATCGATGCGATCGATAATCCCAATCACAGCCGCCTCGATTGGCGCGAACATTCGCCCCACAGCCGTCATCGCACTGAAACCTTCCGTGGCGAGCAGCACTAGATCACCCAGTCCGGCACCGGCTGCATCCAACGCCACTACTGGGTGTCGCCAGGGTCGCCCATCCAGTTCCAGCGGTTGCACCAGCAAGGCCTTGCGATCTTCGTGCGATGGGTGTTTGCGCGTCGCGACGACTTCGCCAATGACTCGCCCGATCAGCATCCTGAATCCGGCGCGGACTCCGAGCTGGTGGCACCTTCCAGCAGCTGAGGCACCACCCGCAGTTCGTCGATGATGGCAATGATGGAAGTGTCTGTGACGACTTCTTCGGGCCGAAAGGCGTACGCCGCTTCCCGACCGCGGCACCAGTAAATCAGCTCTCCCGCACCCGCACTTCCCGTCGCGTCGGTGCAAACGATTGGCGGCCCAACCGGCTGATTGTCGGGCGTGACCGGTTGAACCACCAACAGGCGTTTACCCTCTAGGTTTGCGTTCTTGACCGTGGCCCACACCCGGCCAATGACGCGGCCTAGTTGCACTGGTGGCTCCCTTTCAGCTTTTCATGGTTCATCCAGGCTGATCCGGTCGACAATCGCGACAATAGAGGTGTCCACCGGTCGGTCCTGGCAACCTTCGGCCATCCGCGCCGAACTACCCGAAACCGCCAGCACGATTTCCCGGTAGCCTGCTCCGACCGTGTCGACCGCTACGACGTAGCCAGGTTGTTCCTGGCCTTTGGGATCCACGGGTCGCAAGATGAGCAGTTTCTTGCCTTCCAGACGCGGATCCTTCCGCGTAGCGACGACACTACCGACCACCCGGGCGAGGATCATCCTCTAGTGACCCTCACTTGCTGGTGTTTTGCTGGCTCTTGCCGATCGGCAGTACGTCCTCCAGGCTCGGATGTGGTCGCGGGATCACGTGAACCGCCACCAGCTCGCCGATTCGCCGTGCCGCGGCTGCCCCGGCGTCGGTGGCCGCACGCACCGCTGCCACATCGCCTCGCACTAAAGCCGTCACATAACCCGAGCCGATCTTTTGCCACCCAACCAGAGTGACATTGGCAGCCTTGACCATGGCATCAGCAGCCTCGATCAAGGCGACAAGCCCTCGAGTCTCAATCATTCCTAGCGCTTCGCCCATCGCACCTCCACCTTACTCTAAAAGATTGCCGGAAAGTCGGATTCGATGTTAACAAACCCTTGCCGCCTTCAAAACGGCCGCTACCAGATCTACCAGTTCGTCCCGGGTGAGCAAGAAACGCTCCTGCTGGCTCAGTTCTTCCGCGGCGAGTGGGCAACCAGGTTCTGGAGCTGAGTGTCGGCGGATGCCATACCGTCCGCGGGCCTCGAGTAATTTTTGCACTTCGACTTTCGGGAGCACTCGCGCACCGCCAAGTAGCTCGGCTACCAGCAAAATGCGCGCGTAGTGCTCCACCGTTTCCATCTTGAAAAACGCTTTGTAGACGTCTTCGCCGTAGCAGACTGCCCCGTGATTGGCCATCAGGATCGCATCGTACTTGGGGATCAGCGGGAGCATCGGCTTGATCAGTTCTTCGGTGCCGGGTAACCCATACTCGGCCAACGGCACACAGCCAAGCCCAATGATCACTTCCGGAAGCAACGCCTCCGTTAAGGCTCGCCCCGCCGCTGCAAAACCGGTTGCCACCGGGGGATGGGCATGCACCACCGCCCGGACGTCGGGGCGGAGCTTATACACCGTCAGGTGCATGGCAATTTCCGAGGTCCGCTCCAAGTGGCCCTCCAGTTTGTTGCCATCCATGTCGCAAATGACCAGATCCTCGGGCTTCATCATGCCTTTGCTGACCCCGGTAGGCGTGCACAGCACCCGCTGGTCGTCCAGGCGCACGCTGATATTACCGTCGTTGGCGGCTACCCAGCCCTTTTGGTAGATCAGCCGGCCGACCTCGACGATGTCCTGGCGGAGCTCCCTCTCAGTCTTGGACATCGAGACTTCGATTGTACCAGAGGCGCTTCCAGTCCCATCTGCGCCTAGCCCTGGCCCGCACGAACGGTACAATTGAAACACAGTGCCGAAGACGCGGATGTGCCCGGCGTGCCGGGCGTTCGTCCCGGCCGATCAGAAAGTCTGCCCTTACTGCGACACGGAACTTCCTGCCCGCTCCAGTTTGACCACCAGTCTGTCTCAGCTCACATTGGACGCCCGCTTTACTACCTTCATCCTGATCACCGTCAACTTTGGACTCTACCTAGCGACCGCCATCTATAGTTGGAAGCGCGGCAACCCCGCTCCCTTCGTGAGTATTGACGCCCGCACGCTATTTGATTTCGGAGCCAAGCTGACCGAGGCTGTTTTCGCCGGACAGTGGTGGCGCTTGATCACCGCTGGGTTCTTGCACGGGGGGATCTTCCACATCTTGATGAACTCCTGGGTGTTGTTCGATCTGGGAGGCACGGTGGAGCAGGTCTACGGCGCCAGCCGCATGATCGTCATCTACGTGGTCGCCACTATCACTGGCTTCCTGGCGAGTTGCTGGTGGAATCCTGGCTTGTCAGTAGGCTCTTCCGCAGCGTTGTTCGGCTTGATCGGCGCCATGATTGCTTTCGGCGCGCTCCACCGCACCAGTTTGGGTGTCACCATTCGGCGCATGTACGTCCGTTGGGCCCTCTACGGTTTGATTTTTGGCTTGCTCGTTCCGATGATTGACAACGCGGCGCACCTGGGCGGCTTAGTAGGTGGTTTCGTAACCGCTTATGCGGCGGGCCTACCCGAAACGTCACCCCTGAGACGCGAGCGCGCCTGGCACATCGCGGCTATCGTGGCAGTACTCCTGCTCGTATGGGCTTTCCTGGAGATGTGGCGATGGTGGATGAGTTGGCAAAACCGGTAAACCAGTTAGGCACTCGCCCACCGTCTATCCGTTGGAAGGTGCTGGCGTGCGGGATGCTGTGGCTTTGTGCCGTTGCCGGCAATCTAGCTTGGGCAGCAAGCCCGCGCCGGGTGATTTTGGACGTCGATCCGGGCATCGATGACGCCATGGCATTGCTGCTGGCTTTCCAGTCGCCCGAACTGCAAGTCGAGGCGGTTACGGTGGTTGCCGGCAACGTCCCTGTGGAACTGGGTGCAGAGAATGCATTGAAGCTGGCCGAGCTTGCCGGAGCGTGGAATGTTCCTGTGGCTCGAGGTGCCGAGCGACCCTTACTGCGCCGGTTGACCACCGCTGAAGCCGTTCATGGCGAGAACGGGCTGGGTGGCCTGGAATTGCCTGCTCCGAAGAAGGCGCTGGATCCCCGGCATGCCGTCGAGGTGATCGTCCAAACGGTGCGCGCCCATCCAGGGGAGATCACTCTCGTTCCGGTGGGCCCCCTGACGAACGTGGCGCTAGCGTTGCGCCAGGCGCCCGATTTGCGCACCAAGGTGCGCGAGATCGTCCTGATGGGAGGCGCCGTTCATGGAGGCAACGTGACGCCGGTGGCTGAAGCGAACATCCACAACGATGCTGAAGCTGCGCAAATCGTTTTTGGGTCGGGGATCCCTATTGTCATGGTGGGGCTGGATGCAACCTCTCAAGTGGTATTGACCCGACAACACCTGGCGCGCTTAAGGGAGAGCGCTTCACCCTTAGCCAAGGCAGTCGCTAGCATGGCCGAGCATTATGTGCGGTTCTATGAGGGGCAGGGTCGACAAGGGGCACTCATGCATGACCCGCTGGCTGTGGGCTTGGCCATGGACCGCACGTTCGCTACCTTGATCCAGCCAGCACACGTCAGTGTAGAGACTCGGGGTGAGTTCACCTACGGCCAGACCGTAGTCAATTTCTCCTTGCAGCGGACGCTCACATCTCCACGCGGTGACCGGGACACGATCGGCCCGGTGATCCGCCTGGAGCCGAACGCCCAGATTCCTCTCCAAATCGATGCGGAACGGTTCCTCACGCTTTTTCTGGATCGGATCACGGCACCGCCGCGCCTGGCTACTCCAAGCCCATCTGCGACAGGCGGTACCGCAAAGCGTTCCTCGTGATCCCCAGCATTCGCGCCGCCAGACTCTTATTGCCTTTCGCGCGTTCCAAAGCTTTCAGGATGAGTTGACGTTCGTGTTCTTCGAGCGTCATGCCCTCGGGCAAGAAAAAGTCGTTCGCAGCCTGTGGCCTGGTAGCTGGATCCAATTTGATATCCTTGGCCTCGAGGCGCTCCCCCGTGCAGAGCACCACCGCCCGTTCGATCACGTTTTCCAGTTCGCGGACGTTTCCTGGCCAGTGATGTTTCATCAGGATCTCCAGTGCCTCGTCGGAAATGCCGGCTACGGGCCGGCCGAACTCCGCTGCGTATTTCTTGATGAAGTGGTCGACCAGGGCGGGGATGTCTTCTTTGCGCTGGCGCAACGGGGGAACGTTGATGGGCACGACGTTTAAGCGATAGTAGAGGTCCTCTCGGAATTGGCCCGATTCGATGGCTGATCGCAAGTCAGCATTGGTCGCTGCAATGATGCGCACGTCCACGCGACGGACCTTGTTCGAACCGAGCCGCTCGAACTCTTTGTCCTGCAAGACGCGCAGCAACTTGACCTGGATCGCCGGTGGCACGTCGCCGATCTCGTCGAGGAAAACGGTGCCTTTGTCGGCGAGCTCGAACTTGCCCGGCTTGGACGTAGTAGCCCCGGTGAAGGCCCCTTTCTCGTAGCCGAACAATTCGCTTTCCAGCAAAGTCTCCGGAATTGCGGCGCAGTTGATCTTCACAAACGGCTGATCGCGCCGGGGTGAGTGGTGATGGATGGCTCGGGCTATGAGGTCTTTGCCGGTCCCACTCTCACCCGCAATCAGCACCGTGGCATTTGTCGGTGCCACCCGTTCGATCGTGGCAAAGATCTCCTGCATGGCGGGGCTGCGCCCGATGATGTTGTCGAAGGCATAGCGGCGGCTCAACTGTGCGCGCAGCTCCAGATTTTCGTCGCGCAACCGGCGAACTTCGAGCGCCTTGGCGATGACCGTGAGCAGGTGATCCATGGAGAACGGCTTAGGGAGGAAATCCGCGGCGCCGGCCTTCATCGCCTCCACAGCGTTCTCGACGGTGCTGTAGGCGGTGATGACAATGATCGGGATCCTTTGATCGCGGCAACGGATCTGGCGGATGAACTCCAGGCCGTCGATGCCAGGCAGGCGCAGGTCCGTGAGGACCAAGTCGGCCCGGTCGAGCAATGGCAAGGCGGCCTCGGCAGTGGCGGCCGATAGCGTTTCATAACCGGCCGAGCCGAGCTGAAGCTCAAGCACGCGCCGCAATGGGTCTTCGTCCTCAACGATCAAGATGCGCGCTTTCATGGCGTATTGATGGGCAGAAGGATCCGAAATACGGAACCTCTCCCGACCTCGCTCTCGACCGAGATGGAGCCTCGGTGCTCGCTCACAATCTTCGCCACCATGGCCAGCCCCAGCCCAGTCCCATTAGGACGCCGCGTGAAGAAAGGGTTGAAAATGTGTTCGCGATCGCTTTCCGGGATCCCTGGACCACGGTCGATGACAGCGATTTCTACGGCGTTGTCCACCCGCCGAGTCTTCACGGTGACGGGAGCCCCGGGCGGTGACATCTGGACCGCGTTCTCCAACAAGTTGTACACAGCGATCTCCATCAGCTCGGCGTCGATGGCTACCGGGCCAAGGTCTGGTGCGTAGTTCCTGTAAATCTGGACGTCCCGCTGCTGAGTAAGGTTCTCTAGTCGGGCGATGGCTCGGTCCACAACCTGGTTCAGGTCCCTTGGGACTGGGGTAACTTGCATCGGCCGAGCGAAGTCCAGGAATCGGTTGATCAGGTGGCTTAGCCGGTCCACCTCCGAGACGATGAACCGGGCGAGCTCGCGGGCCACCTCGTTGCCCGAGTCCAGCGAGCGCTCCAGCAGCTCCGCCGAGGCCCGCATGGTGCTCAGCGGGTTGCGCAGCTCGTGCGCCAGCCCGGCGGTCAACTGCCCCAGCGCGGCCAACCGCTCCGAGCGCCGCACTTCCCGCTCAGCTTGCTGCAACGACCGATTGGTTTCCGCTAGCTGCTCAGCCAGTTGCCGGTATTGTTCGGCTTGACGACGGTTCTCGGCGGCTGACTGGTAGGTTAGGAAGGCGATGAGCCCCAGAAAAACAATTCGCAGGCAGAGCTCGCGGATATCTTGAGGCAGCAAGACAAAGCTGCTCCAGTCGACGAAAAGCAGGAAGGAGAGGTAGGCGAGCGCTGCGATGATCGTCACCAGGCTGACGCCCACCGGCCCCAGAGCGTTGCCCGCTGACACCACAGGCACCAGCAGGATCAGGTAGTAACTGCTGGTGACTCCTCCAGAGACGCCGATCAGCAGGTACCCAAGAATGAGCTTGAGCGCGATGGCGATACGCACTCCCTTTGGGGTGTTCAGGGCGGGGACTCGAGGTCCGGCGATTTGCAAAGCGGCTAAGGCACACAACAGTTCTAGCTCGGCGTCGTTAAGTGTAGGACTGGCGGCGCCAAGCGCAGCAATCAGACTGAGCCAGGCGATGTCCTGAGCCTTGATGGCACGCCAGAGACGCCTCACCGGCACTCGAGCCACTGCGGTGCAGCTCCACCAGCGATTGTGCCAAAATGAAAGGCGGTCCCGAGAGTTCACCCTATGCTCCCACCTGAAGCTTCCCAAGCCAATCCCTCGTTGTCGGTCGACATCTCTGGAGCTCCCACGTCGGCTTCCAGCGGTGGTCGTGATCTGGCGATGTCTTCGAACGCCGCGCCCGAGCCATCCTCCAGTGAACCCTCCGAAGGCTCTGAATTCGCAGAACTGTTGGAGCAATACGCGGAGCGTACGCCTCTTGGTTTCATGCCTGGGGAATTGCGTGAAGGCAGGGTGATCGAAGTCCGAGACGGTTGGGTCTATGTCGATGTAGGGCTCAAGCAGGAAGGCGTGTTGCCCGAACGGGAACTCAAAGAAGTCGGGCGTCTGAACAAGGTCGAGCCTGGCCTGAAGGTGGGCGTCACCATCGTCGGACGCACTGAGGAGGGTTACTATCGGCTTTCGGCGGTCAAAGCGACCAGGCCAGTGGATTGGGCGGGACTGGAGCGAGCCTTCGCTGAGCAACAGGTGATTTCTGGCACGGTCGTCGAGGCCGTCAAGGGTGGGTTTCGCGTCGACATCGGCGTTTTGGCTTTCATGCCGGCTTCCCGCAGCGGTGTGCGTGAGCCGGAGCAGATGCAAGCGCTCATCGGCGAGCAAATCCGCTGCAAGATCGTTCAGCTGGACACTGCTCGCGAGGATGTGGTCGTCGATCGCCGAGTGGTGCTGGAGGAAGAAGAACGCGCGGCTCGAGAACGGCTCTGGGAGAGTTTGCAAGAGGGTAGTGTGGTCGAGGGCACGGTGCGCTCCATCACAGATTACGGAGCTTTCGTCGATCTTGGCGGAGTCGACGGGTTGCTGCATGTCTCCGAGCTGAGCTGGGATCGCGCGAAGAAACCTTCGGACCTACTGCGCGAGGGCGAGCGCATCCAGGTGAAAATCCTGGCCATTGACCGCGAAAAACGCCGCATTTCCCTGAGCTTGAAGCAGCTCTTGCCGGATCCCTGGTCCACTGCAGCGGAACGCTACCCTGTCGGTGCCCGCGTCCGTGGGGTGGTGACGCGGTTGGCTGAATTCGGTGCCTTCGTCCAATTGGAGCCGGGCGTGGAGGGGTTGATTCACCTGTCCGATCTGGCTTGGTCAAAGAAGATCCGCAAGCCATCGGATGTAGTCTCGCCCGGGGATGCGGTAGAAGTGGTGGTGCTGGCGGTCGACCCGGCGAACCGTCGCATGAGCCTGAGTTTGAAGCAGGCCTTAGGTGACCCTTGGGACGAGGTCGACACCCGTTACCCCGTCGGCTCGGTCGTGGAAGCCAAGGTCCTTAACGTCGAGAAGTTTGGGATCTTCGTAGAAATCAGCGATGGGGTCGAAGGCTTCATACACATCTCGGACGTGACGAGCGAGCGCCGGCTCCGACATCCAAATGAGGTTGTCAAGCCCGGCGATACGGTCCGAGCGATGGTTTTGGAAGTCGACCGAGCTCGTCGCCGCCTGCGGCTGGGCATGAAACAACTCGAGCCGACCCCGTTAGATCGCTACGTCGCTGAGCATCGTGTAGGGGACGTGGTTTCTGGCCGGGTAGCGCGTGTTGAGGGTCAAGTGGCAGAGGTGGAACTCGCTGATGGAGTTTGGGGCCGGTGCCGGTTAGATAGTGGCAGCACTTCACAGCCCTCGGGCGACCTCCCCACCGGCGCGGCAGATTTGAAGAGTCTCACTGCGTTGCTGGCCGCTAAGTGGAAGGGCCAGCTGGGCACCAGCCAGGTCAGCACCGAGGTTCGAGTCGGCCAAATCCGTTCTTTCCGAATTCTCCAACTGGGATCTCAAGCCGGGGCCATTGAATTGCAGCTAGTGGCCTGAGCAGGCGGGCCATGTGACCTTCGCTGGCCCTGATCGTCTGGACTAAGAGAGTCACGATTGCACCGCGGGAGTGGTCCGTGCCTGCGCTGGATGGGTGCGAAGACGCCCAGCTAGTCCAAGCTGCTCAAGCGGGAGACTGCTGGGCATTTACCGAGCTGGTGCACCGGTACGATCGGTTGGTGCTGCAGATTGCCTGGAGCCTACTGGGCGACCGGGAAGAAGCGCGGGAGGTCTACCAGGAAACATTTCTGCGGGCGTGGAAGAGCTTGCGGGAACTCAGGCAAAACGGCAACTTTCGCTGTTGGGTGATGCGCATCGCGGTCCACATTTGCTTGGATCGATTGCGTTCCAAGAAGCGCCAGGCCCTGGCGATGGCACTTGAAGACGAGCCGGAACTGGCCGACAGGCGGGACTATATGGCCTGCACCACGGTCGATAGCAATCCCTTTCGCCTGGTCGCGAGCGAGGAGCTGCGCCAGCGGATTCAAGTGACCCTGCAGAAGTTAGCTCCACGCGATCGAGTGGTATTCGAACTGCGCCATTTTCACGGGCTCTCAGTGCGGGAGGTGGCGGCCATCTTGGGGACCAGCGAACAGGCAGTGAAAACCGCGCTCTACCGCGCACATCAGGTCATGCGCCAGGCATTGGAGGGCTACCTATGAACTGCCAGTGGGTTCAGCAACGCTTGTGGCTTTACGCAGCGGGAGACCTGGAGGGGACAGAGGCGCGGGCCGTGGAGGAGCATCTACGGACTTGCGCTGGTTGCCGGCGAGAGCTGGCGCTCGATCAGCGGATGCTTGCGGAGGTCCGCCGGCTAGCACCGGAACCCCCAGCCGAGTTGCTCGAATGGTGCCGCTCAGACCTTGTCCAAGCCCTGACACAGCCAGCTCGTTCCCCAAGGTCGACGGTTTGGGGCGTCCTCCAGCCCAAGCTGGCTAGGCTCCGCTGGGCGGTTATTGCTGCTGGCTTTTGGGCGTGCGGCCTGTTGACAGGGTGGGTGC
>Ga0105160_1000794_pt1 | contig 13760 bp, 11 predicted proteins | sample GXS110809BmetaG_FD_89591 | JGI IMG/M metagenome (GOLD analysis project Ga0105160, IMG submission 89591) | Hot spring microbial communities from Gongxiaoshe hot spring, China to study Microbial Dark Matter (Phase II) - GXS 110809B | ecosystem: Environmental > Aquatic > Thermal springs > Hot... | reverse complement strand
TTGGGGGCGCTGGCGCAGGAGATCACGATGCGCCTGCGCGAGTTGGAGCGCACGATCTTCGAGATCGCGGGTGTCGCCTTCAACATCAACTCGCCCAAGCAGCTCAGCGATGTGCTCTTCGGCAAGCTCGGCTTGCCCACGCAAGGCGCCTGGAAGACGAGTAGCGGCGCTTACTCCACCTCTGCCGAGGTGCTTGAAGCGCTGCGCGACAAACATCCCATCATCCCCTACCTGCTGGAGCACCGCGAGCTCGCTAAGCTGTTGGGCACTTACGTCGAGGCGCTGCCGAAGTTGGTCAACCCACACACCGGGCGCATCCACACCGATTTCAACCAAACGGGCACCGTCACGGGGCGGCTTTCTTCCTCAAACCCCAATCTTCAGAACATCCCGGTCAAGACCGAGATGGGGCGCCGTGTGCGCAAGGCGTTTGTGCCGCGCCCAGGCTGGCGGCTGATCAGCGCCGACTATTCGCAGGTGGAGCTGCGCATCTTGGCGCACCTCGCCGACGACCCCACGTTGAAGGCAGCCTTCGCGCGCGATGAAGACATTCACGCAGCTACCGCGAGCGTGATCTACGGTGTCCCGCTGAGCGAGGTGACGCCGATGCAGCGCAACAACGCGAAGCGCATCAACTTCGGCATCGCCTATGGCATGGGCGCCTATGCGCTCTCGCAAAACACAGGCATGAGCGTGAGCGAGGCGCAAGCCTTTATTGATCGCTACTTCGCGCGTTTCCCTAAAGTCAAGCAATGGCTCGACGCCACCAAGCGCATGGCTGCCGAGCAAGGCTACGTCGAGACTGTCCTTGGGCGTCGGCGTTACTTCCCCGAGCTGCGTGCCAAGGACACCAACGAGCAGTTGCGCCGCCGCGCCGAGCGCGAGGCGATCAATCACCCTGTGCAGGGCAGCGCCGCGGACATCATCAAGATCGCCATGATCCGCATTCATCGCCGCCTTCAGGAGGAGGGCTTCCAATGCCGCATGACGCTCCAAGTGCACGACGAGCTTGTGTTCGATTGCCCGCCGACCGAGCTTGAGGCTGCAAAGGCGCTGATCCGCGAAGAAATGGAGCGCGCGTTCCCGCTCAGCGTGCGGCTGAAGGCAGATGTCGCCAGCGGGCCGAATTGGGACGAGGTGACGTGAAGATGCTACGCAATTGGCGCATTGTGTTCGTGGGAGGAGCGTGGCTGTTGCTCAGCGCGTGCACTGTAAGCCCTGGTGCAGTTCCCACGCCCACCGTGCAATTGACGCTGGTGTTGCAGCAACCAACGCCCGTGCCCACGCCAGCACCCACACTCACGCCGACGCCGAGCAACATCATCGCGCGCGTGAATGGACAGCCGATCACGCGCGAAGCGCTCGAGGCGGAAGTGCAGCGCGCGCGCTTCGCGCTTGAAGACCCGACCGATGCGCAAACGTTGGCGGCATTGCGCGAGGCGGCGCTTGAGACGCTGATCGAGGAGGCGTTGCTTGAGCAAGAAGCGCAACGGCTCGGCGTTGTCATCACAGAGCAGCAGGTGGACGAGGAGCTTGCGTTTGCCCGCGAGCGCGCCGGTGGCGTAGCTGCGTTTCGTGCTTGGCTGAGCAGCATCGGCTACACCGAGCAGGCCTTGCGCCGACACATCTACTTCGACTTGCTCGCCAACGCGCTGCGCGAGCGCGTGCTTGCCGATCTCCCGCGCACGGCGGAGTATGTGCACGCGGCGCACATCCTGCTTGGCAGCGAAGCTGAGGCGCGGCGCGTGCTCCAACAACTGCGCAACGGCGCGCGCTTCGATGCGCTCGCGCGCACGCTTTCGCTCGACGAGAGCACGCGCGCAACAGGGGGCGACCTGGGCTGGTTCACGCGCAACGGGCAAACCGTGCTGTGGTCTGAGATCGAAGAAGCCGCCTTCGCGCTTCAGCCTGGCGAGATCAGCGACGTAGTGCGTAGCCCCGTCGGCTTTCACATCATCACCGTGATCGAGCGTGCCACACGACCGCTCGACGAGGCAGACTGGGTGCATGCCCAGCAGCTTGCGCTTGAGGAGTGGATGGCGCGTTTACGCGCACGTGCGCAGATAGAGCGCTTCGACAAGTGAGAAACGCGGATGTGTTTCCCGCGCGCAGATTGGCGTACAATGGGGGTTGCGTTCTCTGCGGGCGTGGTGCAGGGGTAGCACGTCTGCCTTCCAAGCAGAAGGTCGCGGGTTCAAATCCCGTCGCCCGCTCTCAGCCGCCTATGCCGATCTACGAGTATCGCTGTTTGAACTGTGGGCGCAAGGTGAGCATCTTCTGGCGCAGCCTTTCTGCAGTGAACGAGGCAGAGGCGCGCTGCGAGTATTGCGGCAGCCGAAAGCTCAAGCGATTGGTCTCGCGCGTGCGCGTCATGCGCCATGGCAGCACCAGCAGCGAGGACGGATTAAGCGACGACCTGCTGAACGAGCTTGAAGGGATTGACGAAAACAACCCTCGTGCCCTTGGGCGGCTGATGCGCCGCATGGCGGAGGAAACCGGCGAGGACATGGGGCCTGAGTTCGAGGAGATCGTCTCCCGGCTCGAACGCGGCGAAGACCCCGAGCGCATCGAGAAGGAACTCGGTGACCTCTTCGGCGAAGAAGGCATGGAGGACGATGAGTTTGCTCCGTCAGCGAGCGCCGAGGGCGCCACAGCCGGTGATGCTGAGACGAGCGCCAAAGATAACACCGAATCCAAGTCCACCACGCGGCGCACGGTGGCAATGGGCCGCGCGCGCAAGCGCAGCCCGAGCAGCAAAGCTAAGCGCACAAGCCAATCCAGCCGCAAGTCATCGCGGTCGCGCAAAGCGCGCGCCTGATATGCAAACACCTCACCCGCGGCGCGCCTGGGCGTGCCATACTTCAGTGCATGCGCTACATCCTCGCACACGATCTCGGCACGACGGGCAACAAGGCGAACCTCTTCGACGAGCAAGGGCATTGGGTAGCAGGGCATCTTGAACCTTACCCCGTGCATTACCCTCAGCCCGGCTGGGCAGAACAAGACCCCAGCGATTGGTGGCGCGCGGTGTGCAATGCAACGCGCGCGTTGCTGGCGCAGACTCACGTCGCTCCGCGCAACATCGCTGCGGTGACCTTCAGCGGGCAGATGATGGGCGTGGTTGCAGTGGATAACCGCGGCGTGCCCTTGCGCACGGCGATCATTTGGGCGGATCAGCGCGCCACAGAAGAAGCTGCCTTCATCGCAGAACGATGTACCCCAGAGGCGGTGTACCAGCGCACGGGCCATCGCATTAGCCCAGCATATTCCGCCGCAAAAATCCTCTGGCTTAAACGTCATCAGCTTGAGGTGTTTCAACAAGCGCGCAGTTTCCTCACCGCTAAGGATTACGTGGTGCTGCGTCTCACGGGGCAATACGTTACGGATTATTCCGACGCCTCGGGCACGAACTTGTTCGACTTGCACACGCGCACGTGGTGTGAGGACTTCATTGCTCAGCTTGAGCTTGAGCGGAGTCAATTGCCAGCCCTGCATCCTTCATCGAGCGTCGTGGGCACAGTGACGCGCGAAGCTGCCGAAGCCACGGGGTTGGCGGAGGGGACGCCTGTGGTGATCGGCGGCGGCGATGGCGCATGTGCAACGGTCGGCGCGGGCTGTGTTGCCGATGGCGAGCCTTACTGCGTGTTGGGCACCTCCGCATGGATCGCTTTCACGGCGCCACAACCCCTCCTCGATCCGCAGCAGCGCACCTTCACCTTCCACGCCCTCCAAGCTGATCGCTACGTGCCAATGGGCACGATGCAGTCCGCAGGCGGCGCGCGTGAGTGGCTGCTCCGCGCGATGCAGGCGCAACCCGAAGAAGCGCTCGCGCGCGTGCCGCCTGGCTGCGATGGTTTGCTCTTCTTGCCCTACCTCATCGGCGAACGCAGCCCGTGGTGGAATCCGCATGCGCGCGCGGCGTTTGTGGGGCTAACCATGAGCCACGACGCAGCCGCTATGCAGCGCGCTGTGCTCGAAGGCGTCGCCTTCAACCTGCGCCTCATCTTCGAAGCGCTGAGCACACAAATGCCACTGCGCAGCTTGCGCTTCATCGGCGGTGGCGCGCGCAGTGTGCTTTGGCAGCACATCCTTGCCGATGTGCTCGGCGTGCCCTTGCTGATCCCCGAGCTGCTCGCCGAGGCGACCTCGTGGGGCGCGGCGGTGGCAGGCGGCGTGGGCGTCGGGCTATATCACGATTGGTCCATCGCCAGCGCACGCACGCGCATCCAAAGCGTGATCGAGCCCAACGCGGAGAATCACGCGCGCTACACCGAAGCCTTCGCGCGCTTTCAAGCCGCATATCACGCCCTTGCGCCGCTATACACACCCACCAACGGCATTTGACAAAGCTTAAACGAGTGGCTAGATTTGTTAGCGGGTATGTTCGAGCATTACAGCACCGAGCCGATCTTCAACGTGAAGGCGGTGGTGCACCAGACGGGTGTCTCAGCGGCTACGTTGCGCGCTTGGGAACGGCGTTACGGCGTCCCCAACCCGCCGCGCACCGAGAGCGGCTATCGGCTCTACTCCGCGCGCGACATCGCCATCATCCGCTGGCTAAAGGCGCAGGTGGACAGCGGCTTGAGCATCAGCCAAGCGGTGCAACTGCTACGCGCGCAACAAGCGGCGAGCGCACCGAGTGAGCCGGCTGCTCCCGCGCCCGATCTTCCGCGCGCGTTTCAGCGGCTGCACGAAGCGATCTTGGCGGGCGCGCGCATGTTCGATGAAGAGCGCATTGACCAAGCCCTCAACGAGGCGTTCTCTTTGTTTGCCGTGGAAGATGTTTGTGAAGGGTTGGTGCAGCCCGTGCTCCACACGGTGGGCACGCTGTGGGCGAGCGGCGCGCTCGACGTAAGCATGGAGCACTTCGTCACGAACATCATCCGCCGTCGGCTCATGGCGCTGATCAATGCTGCGCCTGCGCCCGTGCGCGAGGCGCGCATCATCGCCGCTTGCGCGCCGCAAGAGTATCACGAGGTGGGGCTGCTCTTGCTCACGCTGCTGTTGCGTCGGCGCGGCTACGGTGTGCTCTACTTGGGGCAAGACACCCCTGGCGCGCGCCTTGCGGACGCGGTGGCACAAACGCATGCTGAGATCGTGCTGCTTTCCGCAAGCACGCTGGTCTCGGCTGCTAACCTGCTCGACACGGTGGAGTTGCTGCGCGCCCAGCCAAGCGGCTATCGCCTGCGGATTGCCTTCGGCGGGCGCGTGTTCAGCCGCGTGCCAGCGTTGCAATCGCGCGTGCCGGCTGCTTACCTCGCGGAGCGCGCGCGCGATGCCGTGGCGCAGATCGAATCGCTGCTCGCAGCACCACCCACATGGACGGGCGCGTCGCCGCAAACAGACGGTCATCACAACGGCAGCGACCTGCTCGCCCATCTTCACGCGCAGCGCGCACAAGTGGTGGGCCGCTTTGTGCAGGCCGCTGCGCTTTCCGCTGCGCTCTCGCCTCTCGCCACCGCGCAGCTCCAAGCTGTTGCCGAGGAGTTGAACGCGGTTGTCTTGGCTGCGCTGCGGTTCCGCCTGCCAGAGGCGCTGCGCGATCTCGACGTTGTGCGTTGGCGCGAGGACTCCACCCTGCACACGCTCCCCTTACCGCTGGTTGCGGACTTGCTTGCCGAGAGCTGGCGCGCGGTCATACCGACTTCCGCGTTTGAGCTGCTGGCGCCTTACTTTGTGGCGCTGCGCGCAGCTGTGCAACCTCACACATCTGTGTGACAAAGCTAAGCCGCGTTTCAGTTTTGCTCCATACACTCCAAGCCTTCGGAGCAAGACCATGATTCTCGTCACAGGAGCAAGCGGCTACGTCGGTGGGCACACGCTGCGCGCGTTGCAGCGCTCGCCGCTCAGCGCGCAGGGCGTGCGCGCCTTGGTGCGCACGCAACAGGGCGCGGCAAAAGTGAAGCAGTGGGGCGCAGAGCCAATCGTCGGCGATGTCACAGATCGCGATGCCGTGCAGCGCGCCATGCAAGGCGTGGAGAAGGTGGTGCATCTCGCAGCGGTAAACCGCGACCGCGGCGAGATCACCATGGAGCGCGTTAACGCGCAAGGCACGATCAACGTGGTGGACGCGGCAAAGGCAGCTGGCGTCAAGCACATCGTGACGGTTGTCGGCCTTGGCGCCGACCCGAACCGCCCGTTTCCGCTAGCGAACACCCAAGGGCGCGGCGTGAATTACCTCATGGCAAGCGGCGTGCCGTACACCGTGCTCGAGGCGTCGGTCATCTTTGGTCCCGGCGACGAGTTCATCAACACACTTGCCGGCTTGGCGCGCATTCCGCCGTTCATGATCGTCCCCGGCGATGGGAAAACGCGCTTCCAACCGATCGCCGTCCAAGACGTGGTGAGCTGTGTGCTCCAGTCGCTCCAGCGCGAGGATGTGATCAACAAGCGGTTGCAGATCTGCGGCAGCGAGGTGATCACGCTCGAGGGCATCATTGACGCGATCCTTGACGAGATGCGCCTCAAGCGCATCAAGCTGTATATGCCCGTGCCGCTGCTGCGCGTTGCTGTGGCGCTCATGGAGGCGACGCTGCCCAAGCCGCCTGTCACCACCAGCCTGCTCGCGCAGTTAGGGGTGGATAACGTGGCGACCGACAACGCCACGGAGACAGTCTTCGGCTTGCGCCCGATCCGCTTGCGCGAGGGGATCAGCTTTGTGAACGAGATGACCCTCGGCAAGTTCATCGCGCGCACGCTTGGGCGCGCCGAGTATCGCTAAGCGCGCCTTGCGGCATGGCGCAATTTGAACACGCCTTCGTCGTGCGCGCGCCCCTGGCGCGGGTGTGGGCGTTTCACGCTGACCCCTTCTCGCTGCCGAAAGTGATGCGCGGACCGATGCGCGTGCGCGTTGTGCAGGCGGACCAGCCGCTGCGCGTAGGCAGCTTCATTGCGATTGAGCTGCGGCTTGGGCCCCTGTGTCGTGCATGGCGCCTGCGCGTGCGCGCGTTCGATCCCCCACACGCGTTCACCGATGAGCAGATCGCTGGCGAGGGTCCTTTTCGCCGCTGGGAGCATCTTCACCGCTTCGAGGCGCTGGACGAAGCGCACACGCGCGTGGTGGATCGGTTGGCGTTTGATCTGCCAGGCGGTCTGTTTGGCAGCGTTGTGAGCTGGATCTTGGCGCGCGTGATTCTGCCCGTGGTGTTTGCTGCGCGCGCAGCCGCCACGCGGTCTCTTCTGGAGCAACACCCATGAACGACATTTTGCGCGACAAAGTGATCGTGATCACGGGCGCGAGCAGCGGCATCGGCCGCGCTGCTGCGCTGTTGCTTGCCGAGCGGGGCGCGCGGCTTGCGCTCGCGGCGCGGCGCGCCGAGCGCCTCGCTGAGGTTGCCGCCGAGGTGCGCCAACGCGGTGCTCAAGCTATCGCCGTGCCCACAGACGTAACTCAGCCTGACCAAGTGCACGACTTGGTGAGCGAGGTGCTAGCCACCTTTGGGCGCGTTGATGCGCTGGTGAACTGCGCAGGCGTTGGGATACTGAAGCCGATTGAGCAACTCACTGCTGAGGACATTGACCGCCTCTATGCTGTTAACACGAAGGGCGTGATCCTCGTCTCGCAGGCCGTCGGCGCGGCGATGCTCAAAAACGGCGGCGGCAAGATCGTCACGCCTGTCGGCACGATGGGGCGCTACGTGATGCGCGGTAGCGTCGCCTACAGCGCAAGCAAGTGGGGCGCAGTTGGCGCGCTCAAAGCCATGGCAACGGAGTGGCAGCGCAGCGGCATCGGCATCTCGCTGCTCTACTTCGGCGGTGTGGATTCGCCGTTTTGGGACACGATTGACTTGCGCGTGCAGCGCGACAAAATGCTCAGCGTGGACGACGCGGCGCGCGCCATCGTGTATGCGCTCGAGGCTGCGCCCAACGGCGTGCTCAACGAGTTGGTCCTCCAGCCCGAAAGCCACCAGTTCATTTGACGAACGCGCGGGGCAAGTGCAAGCACCACCTGCCCCGCGCGAAAAGCGCGCTCACTCTTCCTCGGCGTGGCGCTCGGCGCGATACTTGGCGATGATTGCCTGGGCGATGTTGGGCGGCACGGGCGCGTAGTGGTCGAACTTCATGGTGTAGAAGCCGCGCCCTTGCGTTAAGCTGCGCAGGTCGTTCCCGTAGCGCTGCATCTCGGCGAGCGGTGCCTGCGCCTCGATGATCGCCTTGTTGCCGCGATGGTCCATGCCGATGATCTGCGCGCGTTTGGTCTTGAGGTTCGCCATCACGTCGCCCTGGTTCGCTTCGGGGACGACGATGGTGAAGGTGTAGATCGGCTCCAGCAGCACAGGTCCTGCTTGCTCGAACGCCATCTTGAACACGTGTCGCGCGCAGATCTCAAACGCGATCGGCTTCGAGTCCACAGGGTGCTCTTTGCCGTCCAACACGATGCACTTCACGTCAATGATGGGGTATCCGGCGAGTACGCCGGTCTCCATCACCTGCTTAATGCCCTTCTCGATGCTCGGCTGGAAGGAGCTGCTGATCGCGCCGCCGAACACCTGCCATTCGAACTCGTAGCCTGCGCCGGGGGTGCTCGGCTCGACGATCATTTCGATCTCGGCGAACTGTCCTGCGCCGCCGGTTTGCTTCTTGTGGCGGTAGCGCGCTTGCCCACGCTTGGTCACCGTCTCGCGGTAGCTGATCTTCGGAAGGGTGGCGTCCACCTCGACGCCGAAGTGCGTTTGCAGGTGGTGAATGGCGACGTCCACATGGGCTTGACCTAAGCCGAGGAGCAACGTCTCTTTGGTGCTCGGGTCGTTCACGTGGCGCAGGCTGGGGTCTTCCTCGCACAGGCGCGCGAGCGCGGTGCTGATCTTGGCGGCGTCGTTCTTGCTCTTCGGGTAGAGCGCGACGGCATACAGCGGATTGGGGAACTCGATCGGCGGCAGCGCAGCGCAGTGGGCACGGTCGCAGAGCGCGTCGCTAGTTTGCGCGCTGCTCAGCTTGGGGAGCACGCCGATATCGCCGACGTGCAAGATGGGCACGGGGAATTGCTCCTTGCCGCGCGGCACCAACAGCGTGGCGATGCGCTCCTCCTCGTTGGTGCGCGCGTTGACCAAGCGCGTGTCGCCGCCGCGCACCGGTCCCTCGATCACGCGGAAGTAGCTCAGCTTGCCTACGTAGGGGTCCGCCATGGTCTTGAAGATGAACAGCACCGTGCCGTGCTCGCCGTCGTCGGGGTCTGCGCCGAGGTCGAAGGGCATGGGCGCGTAATTCACGAGCGCGTAGAGCATGGCGTGTGCGCCGATGCCGCGGGCAGGCGCGGCGCAAAACACAGGCACGAACGTGCGCTTGCGGATCGCGCTGCGCAAGCCGCGCACGAACTCCTCGTCGGTCAGCTCGCCTGTGTCGAGCCACTTCTCGATGAGGTCGTCTTCGCCCTCCGCAGCGGCTTCCATCAACCGCGCGCGCGCCTCTTCGACGAGGTCGCGCATCTCGGCGGGCACTTCCGCCACTTCGCCGTTGGCGCCTTTCAGGTAGCGGCGGCTGACGAGGTCGATCACGCCTTGAAAGTTGCTTTGCGCGCCGACGGGCAGCATGAGCGGCACGATGTCTTGGTGGAATGCCTCGTGCAGTTGCTCCATCACGCCCTTGAAGTCGGCGTTCTCGCGATCCATGCGGCTGATCAACACCGCGCGCGGGATGCGCGCCTCGTCCACCGCCTGCATGGCGAGCTCGGTGCCGACCTCGACGCCACTCACCGCGTCCACGAAGATCAGCCCTAGGTCGGCAACGCGCACGGCGCTTTTGACCTCGCCGTAAAAGTCGGTGTAGCCAGGGCAATCAATCAGGTTGATCTTGTGGTCTTTCCACTCAACGGGGACCACGCTGAGGCGCACGGACTGCTTGCGCCGTTTCTCTTCGTCGTCGTAGTCCGAGACGGTTGTGCCGTCCTCGACGCTGCCCATGCGGCTGATGTTGCCGCTGGCGAACAGCAACGCCTCGGTGAACGTTGTTTTGCCTGTGCTGTTGTGACCGATCAGCGCGACGTTGCGCAGCTTCTCGGTGGCATACTCCTTCATCGCACCTCTGCCTCCATGCGCAGGATGAAGAAGATTTAATACCGCTCACTCCAGATTGGCAAGCGAGCGCCTCACGCGCGCGTGATTCGATAAACGTGCCACACCCGCTCGCCTGCGGTGTAGAACGAGGCGAGCGCAAGCACCGCCACCATCACCAGCAGCGCACTGCTCCACACCGCCGAGAGCCCAAGCCCAAGCACCAGCACCCCAAAGCGCCCGAGCCGCCCGAAAATGCCCACCGTGCACTCCAAGCCGAGCCCTTCTGCGCGCGCGCGGGTGTAGCTCACGAGGTAGGAGCCGACCAACGCCGCAAACGCCAACGTCACCCCGATCACGTTCTGCTGCGCCGCGAAGAACACCGCGATGCCGCCCAAGACCGCGCCCTCAGCGAGGCGATCGGCGGTGCTATCGAGAAACGCACCGAAGGCGCTGTGTGTGCCACGCTTGCGCGCCACACCACCGTCGAGCACGTCCAGCGGCATGGCGATCAGCGCCATTACCACGCCTCCCCCGAACGGTTGCCCCAGCGCGATGATCGCGCCGGCGAGCACGTTCAGCGCCATGCCGAGCACCGTGAGCGCATCGGGCGAAATGCCCGTGCGTGCCACCGCGCTGATGAGCGGGTCAAGCTGTGGGGCGAGATGTTGGCGCGCCCAACGTTCAAGCGAGAACATGCGCGCAGTGTACGACACCCAGCGCTGGGGCAAGGAGCGATAGCCGTTACTCGCCCTTGTAGCGCTTCACCCACTGCGCAGTGAGCTGCACGTAGAAATCGCCGAAGCGGAGGCTGGGTTCGATGTAAGAACCTTCCAGCCATTCGTTGAACGAGTGGATGATCACCAAATCGGGTTGAGTGGGGAGCACAGCCGCCCACGTGCGCGCGTAATACGCGCCTTGCTCGCGGTCGCGGGCAAACGGCGCGCTGCTCACGCGCAGGTCGGCGCATTGCGGCTGCGCGGTGTTACGGTCATCCCAGCCAGGCATGACAGTTCCAACCCACAGCTTGGGCTGTTGCGTGCGTTGCTCCCAATCGCGCACCCACTTTGCCCAACGCGGGGCACTGCGGTACGCCGTTGGGCAACAGGCGTGGTCCACCTTGTAAACATAGAGGCCGTCGAACACGGCAAGATACTCAGGACGCAGCCCTTCGGCGATCCACCAAGTTGTGCGCTGCGGGTCCACCGCTTGGCGAATTTGCGCCCAGCGTTCCACAGCGACTGTTGGATTTCGGTCTGAGTTCAAGCGCTTGCCAGCGTCATCGGGCACGCGATACAAATCGCTGAAGAAAATCACGGGGCGCCCTGCAATGCGCAAGAAGCGCGGATGGTTGGCGTGGCGCGCGAGTAGAAATTGCAGCGCAGCTTGCACATCGGCTTGCTTGGTTTCGGGGAGGATGTGGTTGAGGAAAGTCACCGTAGCGCTGAAGCCCTCAGGTGCAAGGTCCAACACCTGCACTAGGTTAACGTCGGTGCGGTTGCCTGGCGCAAACCAATGAACGGCAAAGCCATCAATGCGCGCGGCGCGCGCCTGGGCGATGTGTCGCGCGATCACCTCGGCATCGTCGGAGTGATACACGCCGTCGCGCGGCTGATCGGCAACGGTGCATCCTGTGGACCATGTGTGTGGGTCGTACCACGGGAAGTAGTTGGCGAGGACGAGGCGCGGCGGCGTCGGGCGGTCGGCAGTTTGCGCGCTTGCGGTCGGCAGGGGAGCCGCGCCGAAGAGCACCAGCACGGCGACAAAGCCGAGCATCCGAGCGCTGTGTTTAATGGGCATGGGGCAATGCTACTCGAAGCCGCGCGCGGTTGTCCTGTTAGGGGTGGTTCGCCCTGTCTATAATCGCCCGCGATGGCACCGATCACGTTGACGCCCATCGCGCTCGGTGATGTGGTGCGTTTGCGCAAGCCACACCCCTGCGGCGGCGACGAGTGGGTGGTGGTGCGCATTGGCGCGGATATTGGCTTGCGCTGCGTGAAGTGTCAGCGGCGCGTGTTGCTTTCTCGCCGAGAGTTCGAGCGCCGATTGGCAAGCGTTGTGCGCCGCGCGCAGCCTTCGAGCGGTGATGTGCCCTCCGCAGAAACCCCATGAAGCCAAAGGTCGTCCTCCTCTACGGCGATACGGGTGGCGGTCATCGGAGCGCTGCTCAGGCCATCGCCCAAGCGTTGCACCTGCGCTATCCAGAACGGTTTGAGACGGAGCTCGTCAACGGGTTGCGTTATGCGCCTTTCTTCGTCAACGCGTTCACCGAAACCTACCCAATGTGGGTGAACTACGCGCGCGTGCTGTATGCGCTTGGCTTTCATGCGACCAATGACCGCCGGCGCATCCTTGCGTTGCGCAACGTGCTCGATCCGCTGAGCGAGAAATCGGCTGATGCCATTGTTGAGAACAACCCCGCTGACCTTTACATCTCCTGTCATCCGCTGTTTGCGCAGAGCGTGCCCGGTGCGCTGCGCCGGTTGCGATCCGCAGCGCCCATCGTTCATGTGGTCACAGACTTGGTCTCGGGGCACGTAGCGCACTACACGCCAGAGGTGGATCATCTGATCGTGCCGACCGAAGAGGCGCGCCAGCAAGCGATTCGCAACCTGGTGCCGCCCGAGAAGATCAGCGTTTGCGGTCAGCCTGTAGCGCCAGATTTCGCCGAGCGCTGCCAGAAGCGCACGGAGACGCGCGCAGCGCTTGGGCTTGACGACGCGCTGGTCACGGTGTTGGTGATCGGCGGAGGTGATGGCATGGGGCGGCTTGAGATCACCGCGCGCTACCTTGCGCTCAGCGGTCTGCCGATCCAGTTGTTGGTGGTGTGTGGGCGCAATCAGACCGTCAAGGAGAACCTGGAGTTTCTCAACCCGCGCGTGCCAGCGATGAAAGTTTTCGGCTTTGTGAACAACATCCCAGAGCTAATGGGCGCCTCGGACATTCTAGTGACCAAAGCAGGACCAGGCACGATCTGCGAGGCGTTTATTGCTGGGCTGCCCATCATCCTCTATGATGCCGTCCCTGGGCAAGAAGACGGCAACGTGGATTACGTGGTGAAAAACGGTGCAGGGGCGTGGTGTCCTTTTCCGTGGGCGGTGGTGCGCCAAGTGAAAGAGTGGTTGAGCACACCGCAGGTGCTCGCTCAGGTGCGCGAGGCTTCGCGGCGGCTTGCCCAGCCCGACTCGGCACTGCGGATCGCGGAAGTCGCGGTGGGTGTTTGGGAGCGCGCGCGCGCCAACGGCGCAAACGTCCCCTCTGCTTCCGCAGAGCGCTGAGCAGGCGCCCTGCGGAAGCAAGACACGCGCTCAGGCTTCTTCGTCTTCCTCCTCGATTTCCTCTTCTTCGTCCTCCCAGAGGAATTCTTCTTCCTCCTCGTCGTCGAACTCGAAGTCCTCCTCGTCCTCCTCGAAATCTTCGTCTTCTTCGTCTTCGAATTCTTCGTCGTCTAGGTCTTGCAGCTCAAAGTCCTCGTCGTCGAAGTCCTCTTCCTCTTCGTCCTCGAAGTCTTCGTCCTCAAACACCTCCTCATCCTCCTCGAAATCTTCCTCGTCGAACTCCTCATCGAATTCCTCTTCGTCGAACTCGTCAAAGGTGTCTTCATCTTCGAGGTCGAAGGTTTCTTCGTCCTCATCCTCTTCGCGTGGGCCGGCGACGTCGAAGAGGCGCGGCTTTGGGGAGGTGTGGTTGGTGCTGAGGTGATGGAGGGGCGACGATGCGTTCATGCTGAGGAGCATGTTGGTGTCGAGCAGGGCTTGCATGTCCATAGGG
>Ga0105160_1000793_pt1 | contig 13769 bp, 13 predicted proteins | sample GXS110809BmetaG_FD_89591 | JGI IMG/M metagenome (GOLD analysis project Ga0105160, IMG submission 89591) | Hot spring microbial communities from Gongxiaoshe hot spring, China to study Microbial Dark Matter (Phase II) - GXS 110809B | ecosystem: Environmental > Aquatic > Thermal springs > Hot... | reverse complement strand
CACCCACGCCATGATGGGTCGGATTGGGGGATAGTGCGCTCTTCCGCCAGTATGGACGTAGAGGCCATAGAGTCGTCCTCTGCGATTGAACCGATAGCGACGCTCATCGCCAGCTGCTTGCACTGCCCATCTGGCTATATATGGCGAACCGGTTTCGCGTTCCTGCACGACCTGAATCGAATCTCGCAAGCTCCCAGTGGCAACTGGTACTTGCCCTCGCGCTGCTTCAGCTACTTCATTGGCTAATCGTCGAAAGATATCGTGAAACCGCCGAACCGCTTTTGCGGGGAATTGCTTCTCTAGGTGCGATGTGATGCCCTTGGGGACGATCCGAATGCGAACATTGATGCTGCGCATCGTGCCGCATCCTCTCTGTCATGGCGCAATCCGCGCCGTCGCATTGCGGAACGGCGCGAGTAATGCCGCGACTGGTGGCGGCACTTCCAGATTGCGATTCAAAAATACGCCACTCTCAGTAATCTGATACGAATACGCCGCCGGTCCTACTTCCCACAGCGCCTTGCACCACAAAAGCACCGCTTGGCGAATTGCTTCCCCACCAGGGCGATAATTCACCGCAATGAGTTGGTTATTAGGATCTCGAACCTGCGTTGCCCAACCAGCAACGTAGGTCACCTCAATTGCCTGCGGATACGGCGCAAATACGGTGTGGCCAGGCAACGAAGGGATGCGGCGGATGCGGCCCGATTCTCGGTAGACGAGATAATGCGTCCCCTCAACAAGCTGTGCATTGAATTCTTTGACGGATACCACAGACCAGACCGGTCTGTGGCGCAGCGCAATCCACGCAGCCCCGCCGTCATAACGTTCCGTGTATGTCCGCTCAATCACACCGCCAAGCAGCTGCTCCACCGCGTCAGATACGGCATTGAGGAGCATGCAGACTAAGTCCTGCTCCTCCTCTGAATGGCCGATATCTGAAGGTGCCAACGCAGAGACTTTCCAGATAACGCGCTGCGCCTCAAGTTCTGTTGCTAAGGCGTTCGTTGACGGCGTGACCAGTCTGGCCATTGCTATGATTCATCCTCTGCGCTTTGCTCCGCTGCTCGTGGCCCACGGCGCCGGCGTGGCTGCTCGCCACTTGATGCTGCATGCATTTCGACATCGATACCGCCATGTGACGGCACTGCCCCGGCGGCCAAGAGACGCTGCAGCCAGTAGCCGTCTTCCATGTCATAAATTCCTGGGCGCCAGACGAGCCCATCAATCATGATGGTCTGATGCACATAGACACGCATCACGCCACGCTCCACCACAGGATGAGAAGCTGATTTCCGGCCGTGCCGACAGACAATCTGATTTGCCCATCCCCAACCGTTGCGACGCCTACGCGGTCAGCGACGATCGCGTTTCCGCTGGCTGCTGTAGGAGGCTGCATTTCCAACACGGCCACCAACCGATCCTTTCGCCGCAGCCCACTAACCGCGATGGGTGTATTGGCTGCAGCACCAGGAACCACGGCAACTTTGAGGTCCACCCCGCTCCCGGTCAGAAAGCTTCGCAAGGCGCGCAATGCCATTGGGTTTATCCTCCTCTCGTCATAGTGCACTGTACGTCAGAGTGGGCTGTCATAGTGAACTTGTACGTCATAGTGCATTATACGGGGCGGATGATGCAATCCGCCCCGCATAGCTCCCACTACAGCTCCAATTACAAGTTGATGTTGTAGGCCAGGACGCCATAGCTCGGAATAGCGAGCTTGAAGTCCACGCGCAACGAGATGACAAAGCTCGTCACGCCCTCGCGCGGGTCACGCCAGCGCTCGACCCGTACACGGCGTTGGAACCCAACAATCAGGTTCTGCGGATCGATGAGGAATGCGAACTTCCCATAATCGACAGACGCATTGTTAATCGTGTCTGTGCCGCTCAGCATTGGGAGTTCGCGAATCGGAATTCCGCCGAATGCAAGCTCCGCTTGCAGCCCACGAATCGTGGCATTGTCACCAAGCGACGTTCCGCGAGCGCGCAACTCGTTCACATAACCATCGCGGTGCTTCACCGGCACATAGAAGCGCAGCCTGCTCTCGTCGCGGCGGTATCGCGCTGGCAACGCAGTCTGCATGCGATAGAACAGGTCCTGATACGACGTAATGGTCGTCGCATCGATCTTCTGTGCAGCAGGCAGCCCCACCTGAAGCTGCTTAATCACACCATCAAGGAGGTCAAGATACTGATCTTCTGTCGCGGTGCGGTTTGTGTCGCCCTTGAGCGCAAGCTCTTCGAGGTCGCGGCTTACCGCCTCGGCAACCATCTGCATGATGGTGTCCGCAAGTCGCTCGCGCTCGATGTTATCCTCCAGCGCTTCGTCCGTGATCGGGATCTCGCCGCGCAACAGAACGGTGTTGAGGGTGACAAGCCCTGTCTGTGGCTCAGCGCGGTCCGCATCGGCAAGCCGCTGCCCCTCGGTGCCCTTGCGCAGGACCCGGCTATTGAACGAGATGCGCGGCACCTCAAAGCGCGGCGAATCACTGTCCTCGTACCGCGCCTCGGACAGGAGCTTCGAATAGTCAATCGCCTCGCGCAGGAAGGCACGCGTCTGCGCTGGCGAAAGATACCCACCGCCAGGAGACTTCAGGTCATCTGTGGTGAACGTAGCCTTTTCCAACCATTCACGAGCGGTCTTCGGCATTGTCTGTTCCTCCTTTACTTTCGAGCGAATGTTACGGAATCCTTCGTGCTGCCATTAGCGGCGTGGCCCAAAAATGACGTCCGCGAAAAGTCCTTCGCCCCATCGCGGGATGCGCGAGACTCGCTCTGCGGGATCCGGTTGCTTCGACGGCGGTGGCGCAGACTTCTGGACGGATTGCTTCTGCACCATCTCCGCCAGCAGCTGGCGAATAGCCTTGAGCTCGTCTAGGATCATGGCAAGCATTTGTGGATCAGGATAGCCATACCCATAGGAATCTTGTCCTTCCTCCGCAGCCTCCTTTCGCTCCGCTTCTTCTGATTCCTGAGTGGCAGCGGGCACGCTTTCCGCAAGCTCAGCTTGCTGCTCGGTAGCACTCTCCTGCGCGGCCTCTTGGACCGGCTCTGCAGCGGCCTGAGCGTGGAAGAGCTCTCCTCCCTCGCCAACAAGCGCAGCCAAGGCATTAAGCGCCGCAGCGGACTGCTCGGAAAGCGTGAGCGCCCCACGGTCATGTTCCATTTTGATTTGCGTTAGAGCAGTGCGGACAATGCTCTCGAACTCATCAATATTTACCATTTGCTCATCCTCCTCTTCTGACTTCAGAATGAGCCACTTACGCCCTGTTGCAGGTCGGTCGACTGCATCGACCCGTTCAACCTCGATGTCCTGCAGCTCGTAGACAGCATTCTCTTGGCGATCTGGGTTATCCGGCCCATGAATGCTTTTGGCGAATTGTTCTCTTTCATCGCGGTATTCCGTGATGACTGCCATGGCACTCTCCAGATTTTCGCTTCTCGCCAGACTATTCATCTCTTTGCGTCCTCTTTGGCGTTGCCCGCTTCCCCCATCCTTGAATGGAGTACCCCGTAAAATGTCCATCCTTTATTTTCTGCCATGCATCCTCTCTCCATACTACACCAAGCAACCAGTCACCAGGTTCCACCACCTCCCCATTAATTTCCCAGCGCGGACCTCGGTAAATGTAACTCTCAACAACCTCACCAGCCCCTTCGGTTCCTGGTTGATGCATGAGTCCCACCTTGCGACGCCGTTGTAAGAAATTCCAGGCAGCATTTTCTAGCTCTTCTAATGACGTAACAATATCGCCGTGTGCGTCAACCTCATTGAGTGGGAATGCGACTGCTAATGTGTATCGCCGTTCTGGGATACTGCGAATTAAACGCTTCAGTTTCTCAACATCAATCAGGCGATGGCCAGCAGAAAGGTCGTTGGGATCTTTAGGCCAGACCAAATATCGCTGATTGCGTTCACGAACTTGCTTCACAACCTCCTCCAGATTGTGTTTTGCGGCATAAGGGGCTTGGTCGCGCGGCCTTGTAAAAATCCATGCTCTTCTTCCCCCGAAATCAGCATACTGCCAAACAAAGCGCCCTTTGAGATGCTCTCCGTCGAGATACAGCTCAACTGCATGCTGCCGGGCAAAGCCAAGTTGATAAGTGCCTTGCTCAATAGCAAAGAATGCTGACCAGGCCCGCGACGTTGAGCCCACGCCTGATGGAGGCACAACCATCGGCTTCCCAACCCCGACTTTGAACCATGCCATTGGGCCAAAAAGTTTCGGGGCCGATTCGAATCTCACATCAGGGTCGTGTTGCATTCGATAAAGGCGGAGTTGCGGGAGATTTTCTTGCATCGTTCCCGCAAACAATGTAATGCCCCACCAGAAATTCCCCCGATCCGTTGCCAATCGCATGTCGAAATGAAGGCTGTGGTTTGTGTGCTCAAGGATATCCTGCAGCCCCCATGTTCCATCTGCAACCAATCTCGCTTCTTCTGCCGTGAGACCACGCACATGAGCCTGGACGATAAATGGCTGTGGCTTCCCAGAAAGAGGCATCGCCTCATGCCAATGCTCTTCCCAGTGACGCAGCGCCAGCTCACCGCGCGTCTCAGTCTCTTCTGAGAGGTCCGGCCTCTTGCTTTCCTGTTTCTGTACAGGCTCGTAATTCATGAACACTGAGACCCAGGATCTCCTCCGGACAATCTTCCGGTCCTCCGTGTTGACTGCTGCCCAGCTATGGGTGATCGGGAATTTCCGCTCGATCCATCCAAGTTCGCGCAGTGGCCGAAGTTGCTGCTGGTCCCCCTGGATAACAATCATCACGTCAGCGTGTCGAACCTTGCGCACAGCATCGGCTATTTCTTCCACGCTAACCATCGCATGCCGATAATAGCGTTTGCCTTGTTTAGGCCAAGGGGGATCGAGGAAAAAGAACGTGCCTGGCTGGTCATATTTTTCAAGCGTTTCCCGGAAATCGGCAACCTCCAAAGTGACGTTCTGCCGCAGGCGCTTTTGTGCAGCCCGTACGCGCTTCTCCCAGCGGTATTTCTGCCCCAAATTCGAAAGTCGGAAGTCCTTGTGCCATCGGCCATGGCTGCTGAATCGATACAAGTAGAGTTCACGATAGAACCACTCGATGTCGTCTTCTGGCTCTGGTCCGTCGTACAGCTTGGCATAATAATCTTTATCGCCGATCCAATACGCGCTACGTAGCCTGCGATAATCATCTGGGGTAAGATCGCGGCAAATCCGAAAGAGCCGAATGATGCTCTCGTCGCTGTCCGCAATGACTGCTCCCTCTGGCGGATCTAGTACCCAGATGAGCGTTCCATTCCCCCCAAAAGGCTCTACAAGCCGCTCAATCTTCGCTGGCAGAAGCGGCAAGAGCTCCTGAACATAAGACCAAAGCGAACCAATGGAGCGGAAGAATGGGCGATAAACTGGTCTCTCGTCCTCCTGCTCTTCTTCCTCGCCCTGCTTTTGCATCTCATGTTCCCAGGGGATAACGGTCACGGTTTGTTGGGCGAATTTCTCAATGTCATCTTTGGCAGCGGCAATAGCGTTGCCGCCGGTATTATTGCTGAGTCTTGTTTCGCCACCCGCGTCAGTTTCATCGTTCGTGGATGCCTCGCTGTTTATCTCGCTGTTTACCTTGGTCTTTACCTCGCCGTTTGCTCCGGTATTTACCCTGGTGTTTACCGCGGTGTACGCATCATTGTCGTGAACATCATCTTCGTTATCGTCCGCCGATGCATCAACATCGACATATTGCTTGAGGACACCGTAACGGCGCGCCAAATCGATTGCCTGCCGGACAGTATATGCTGGACGGCTGCGGTCAACGCCCTGAGGGCTTGGCTTCCCCCATGAGAGAGTGCCGTTGTTGTCGATGACAAGCTCCTCGACAAGGACATTTAATGTGTCGCCGACGTCGGCAAGTTTCTCTTTGGTGACGAAGGTATCACCAAGGACAACTCTTCGCTCCCCATCGCGCAGTGCACCAGTGTAAGTCCAGCCATTCCTCTTGCGATGTACAGCGACCACTTCGACCTTGAGTTCTATTCCAATCTTCCACTTCGCATAGAACTGCGTGGGGCCAAAAACATATGGCATATCGGCACGCCGAACCACGAGACCTTCTATCGGCGGCCCGCCGTGGACATGCGACCATGCGAGCAAACGCTTTGCGGCCCGCTCAAGCTCTTCTGCTGAGCGAATCACTTCCTGCGGCAATACCACGAGATGGTCTGTCGCAAGCTTTTGGAGCACTGGATATCGTTCTTCAAATGGCCGCGAGTGGATATCCTCGCCATTCGCGACCAAGATGTCATACAGAAAGCAATACGGCACTCCTTCAATGCGGCCGGCTAAATAAGAAGCAATCTGCGGTCGCGCAAGCCACTCATTGCCATAGAGAACGCAGAGCTCTCCCTCGACCAAGGTCCCAGGAGGAAGTTCCGAGAGCAAAAGCTCCAATTCCCCGCTATGGTCCTCGCCCATGTCCTCAAGATATGCCCGGCTTTGCCCATTTTCATCTTTGCCAAGAATAAGGCGATATCCGTCAACTTTCGGGCTTGCATAAAGTGGCGTTACTTCTGCTGCTTTGGATGCCCAACGTTCCCAGAGTTCCTGCGTTGACACGAAATCGGTCACACCTGCCATGAGAGGCTTCTGGACCGTGTAACGGCTCAATGGCGTCAGTGGCTCTATATCGCGGAGGATTTCCAATTGCTTCCTCGGGCGCAGCACGAGATCATAAACGGGAATATACCCACGATCACCGATTAGATGTGGGCCCTGGGGATTACATACCAGGTGAAGCTGAAGCCCAGTTTTCTCTGGGTCCAGCAGTTGCCGGACAGCCAATAAGACGCTCTCCCTCCATCCCTTGGAGAGAAGGCGCTCATCCTCTCTGAGTAGCACGTCTAAGTCGCGCGGATTCTGCTCCTCCACTGCAGACCCAACAATGCTGACATAATGCGGGACCAGAACTACTTCCTCCGCGGCTGATAAATGTTCTTCCAACCAATGAACCGGCGACGATGCCGACAAGAGGCGTTCCGTCTCGCGATCTAAGTCATCCACCGTGTGGTGGTGGAAGTTCCGCCTGCGCATTTCTTCGACAACCCAAACATGTCGGTTAATCGTGAAATATTCCCGCGGGCGGCCATAACGACGAAGGATCGCATCCAATTGATGCAATCGCCGGTGCAGATTAAGGAGCTCAGAATCAGGCAATGCTCGCACGTGTTCAGGCTTTGTAATCCGGTACACAGCCACTTTTTCTATGGCTGCCATGGTTTCCGCTCCCGCATTCGTCCCTGCGCCCACGCTTTCGCGCGGTCTTGCAACGAGTTCGTCCCCTGTTGCGGCGTTCGACCGGAGCTTGCTTCAGCTGGTAATTCTGGTGGTCGTTCCACGCTGGTGATAGGCTTACCAGCAAGGTAGAACGTGTTGAGGGCCTCGTCGTCAATTGGCCGGAATCCCAGGGTGGCTCGTGCCTCGTTCGGTGTGATAATAGCTCGGTCAATGGCACGTGTCGCAATGTTGAGTTGCAATTCTGTCTCCTGGAAATCAAGATTGTTCAGGCGCCAACGCCATCCAGCTGGAACAAGCTGAAGCCCCTTCCCAGAAAATAGCGTCTTATTGATGCGGTTTTCGAGCACCATTTGCAATGGCTCAATAACACCACGACGGTAGGCGCGGATCATTTCGCGCGCAGCGTTGCCACCAAGTGAGTTGCCTGCAATAAACACGTGCCCAGCTCGCCGGTATACCAGCGCACCATTGGCAACCGTGAGGCAGAATGCATCATCGTGATATGGCACCAAGCCTACACGCGTCACAAGAATTTCGTCAGTATCGTGCGCGCGTACAATGTTGCCCGAAACAGACGATGCAACGCCAGCAACCAATGCGGTCAGTTGGAAAAGGTTCGCCTGATAAGCATCCTTCGCTCGGTAGGTATTGCTGCGGTCCGTCCAGATCCAAATGAGATCTGGCCGATCTTCGCGATGCATGTCAAGGATGCCGTGCCAATGGCGCAAGATGAGGCGCCACGTTGCCTCATCTTGGCGCGCTGGCGGGGCAGCGGCTTTCATGCGCATCACCATATCAGGATGACGCACATGAAGCTCCAGTAATGCCCCAGCAGTCATCCACTGGTATGGACCATCATTAAGGGCCACCCACATGCGATGATCTGGGGACGCATGAATCGCTATGCCCGTTGGCCCTTCGAGGGTGACGAGTGATTCATAGAAATAACGGTGCGTTTGCTCAACGCGCTGGAATTGCAGTTCATGCGATGCAGACTGGTAGGTGAGGACAGGTTCGCCAACGGCAACATCGGCAATCGGCTTCCATCCTTGAAGCGTGAAAACCTCAGTGTCTCTCGACATTGGCCCAAGCACGGCCCAACCAATACGATATGGTGGCACTGAATGCGCCATCAAAATGGCTTTGACCAGATCCTCGCGCCGGCGAATGAACGACGCTTCTTGCACATCCGGGCCAAGCCGATCAACGGCAAATGAGACATCATTTGGGAATCCGAGAACGAGCGTTCTCCGTGGTTGGCCAATGGCGTTATCAAGCTCTGTCTTGAGTTCGTCGATATATTGCTCAAGGGGCAATGTCGCGGGCGCTTGGACACGAACTATCCGCCCAACAGCACCAGAGGAATCGAAAAATGCTACCGAGTAATCGCGAATTGCATTGTACTCTGCAATCGATGGTATGCAGCTAATCCATGAAGGAACGCCATATCGGCTTCTTCCATGGTAGCGCGTGAAGAATATCACCTCTGATGCTGGGTCATCGGTGTCGTCCGTATATTCTCCAGTCTCGCCATCTACAGTAGCCTCAAGCCCAAAAGCCTTAAAATAACGGAATCGCCCATTTACTTCTTGGACAAACAAGTTGCGGTCCCTAGTTAGGCGGAGCGTATGCGCTGGAATCGGATACACAGCCCCGATTGATCCATCTTCGTCGCGCACCACTTCCCATGCACTCCACCCAACAGCCCGCAATTCCCAAGCCGCCTGGTAGAGCAATTCGGCGAACGTGTGTTCTGGGTTGAGCTCATCGAGAACAAGAGCGATTTCGTCCCGATAGGCTTCATCGGCCCCAGGACGAATTGCTTCCCAATGCCAACCTTGCCCTACCGTGTCAGCGGCAACCGCCTCTAACGCCGCTGCATGAACTTCATTGGTTTCAGCTAGCATCACCAACTGCGCTGGGTCATATGGCGGCATAATGGCCTTGCCGATCTGGTAGAGCTCTTCAAATGGGTCGGAAATTTGCCGCGATGGAGGAATCCCGCCAACTGAAGTGACCTGGATATTGATGGTGCGGTCACCGTTGTCACGCTTCAGCAAGCGGCTCCAGAAGCCCATGGTGCCTCCGTAGGATGATGCCTCCGCGGGATAGATGGCCATTCCACTGTGCGGATAATGAGCTTATCGTAGGCCACTTGACCCGCTGCACGCAATGCCAGACCCAGCGCCATCACGGTATCGGTGCTAATGTCATCATCCTTGTAGCGATAACTATGCAATTCGTCGACGAGCACGCGAATGAACGGGAAGCGCAAGTGGCGTTTTTCGAGTGCTACCTGGATTGAAGTGATAAGTTCAACTTTCGACTTTGCTGTGAAGACGAAAGGTTTCGCAATGTCAGCAAGCTCATCCATCACTGCACTTCCGACGCCAGTAGCATCAACGAGCGTTTGCCGACATTGGTACCTATTGTGCAGTTCACGAATGCGTGCGCTGACCGCCGGCCAAGGCACACGCTGATAGCGCTCGAAAAACACCACACGATATGGGCGCTCCGTCACGTCAAGAATAATGTGGACAGTGTGATCATTGGTCTTTGCTAAGTCGACGCCTTGCACATAGCGCCTGCCAGCTACAGGAGCCTCAGGTACATCCCAGCCCACGTCATCGTATGCCGCTTGGATATCCTCGAAGCGGAAAACTGATTCTGTGTCGTCGACGTATTTGCCTTCTACCTCGCGTTGCCACACAACCGCCGGCATCTGATCGCGAAGCGATTCGACGAATTCGCGATTGATATACGGATTGTCGAACGTTGTGCCAGTCTGCGCATAGACTGAAGGGTCACCACTGAGCCCGCGTTCAAGGAGCCGATAGACATACCCTCGCACATGCTTGGGTGTTGTCGTCAGAAACAGTTGCCCACCTCGGTCGGCAAGCGTCATCGAAACCACTTCGACCAGGATCGATTCGGAAAGGTACTCCGCTTCGTCGGCATAAACGCGGTCAAAGCCATGACTGCGGAGATAGAGCCCTTGGCGCGCCGCAGCTCGAGTTGTGATAAAGCTGTCATTCTTGAAGTAAATCGTTGGGAACGGCTGTTGACGCACCTTGGCAACAAAGATCTTCAGCAACTCATTCTGCGTGATGAAATCGTTGATGTAGTTAAACACTGTCTGTGCTTGGTCCAAGGTAACGGAGATGATCGCTTGCTTGGAGTTCGGGTGCGTCAGAGCAAAATAGAGAGCGTCGATGGCTGTGCACATCGATTTGCCAAAGCGACGACCAGCGACCAGAACGGCCAAGTGCGGCTTTGGCGCAAGAAGCCATTTACGCTGCCCCTCATGCGGCCGGATATCGAGCCATGCCTCTGCGAAAATAACAGGGTTTTTTGTCCTCAGCAACGCTTGTGCGATGAGATTGGCAGTTTCCTCAGTTGTTGGCGGAATAAAACCATCACCCTGAAAAGGCAGCGCAGGCCCGAATGCCCGTGTCCCAGCAGGGCGTTCGTCAATTGTCGGGATTGACGCTTTTTGCTTCTTCATCGCTGTGCCCCGCATCATGGCCATCACTGAGTTGTCGATACTCGCCATCTACAATTGGCGCCGGCTCTTCAGGCGGTAGCTTTTGCAAAAGCTTTAGGACAGCAATACCCAAGTCTGTGCTGACAACTTCGATTTGGTCCAATCCAAGCAATTTCGCTCGCCGTTCCATGATGCGCAAGACGCGGTCCACTACGGCAAGGTCACCGGCAATTGCCTTGTCCCATAGCGCCGCGAGCAATGCGTCCAAGCGCTGTAGCTCAAGCAGGCGAACATCTTCGGCAGGCTCTAACATCCAGCGCGTGAGCGCCGATTGTACTAACTCATAGGCTTTGTGCGTACTGACCTTGAGCTCACGCGCAATTTCATGATAGTTCAAGCCTTGCCGGCGGAGTTCCAGTGCGCGATGCTGGAGCTCCAGTTGTCGTATGTTTGGTTCTTTGGCTCCTTTTCGCTTCCAATATTGTCCAGACTTCATCAACTCCCCGCGCCCGAAACCAGCCGGCATAGTAGGACATCTTTGCAAAACCCTGTGGCAGGGGGGAGCAGCGTTGGCGCCACAGGGTCCGTCTTGGGGGAGTGAGGAGGAGGTGCCACCATGTCGGGAACCAGATGAGCGAACGCCCAGTAAAGCTGGTGCGCACGATAGAAGTGGTACGCACTCCGCAATACGGCTTGATGGGGCACAATGCTCCCCCCAGCCACTAATTTTAGCAAAGTGCTGTAAGGCTATTCAAGCCCAGTTTCTCCGCTTTCTCCGGATAGCAGGGAGACCATTTGTGCTTTTGCCTTTTGCAAGCGAAGCCAAATAGTTCGAGGGGAGCACAATTGCAAGTTGGCAAGCGCTACGACTCGATTTCGGACGGACAATCGCTGCCATGAGGGCGTTGGGTCCAAATACACGGACGCAATGAGCCGGTGGAGGTCGGGGTTCTGTGCAGCAAGACGGGCTAGGCCAAGTTCGATATCAAACAAGATCCTCACGAGCTCAATGTCCGGAGGGTCCAATTGCGCACGAAGCCGCGGCGGCGGAGGAGGGGGTAATAAGGGATTGCGCGGGGGACGCGCCCCTGCTCGGAGATCGTGGTAATTGAGCAACGCCCACGAGATCCGCTCATATGTCCAGAACGGATCGCCCATGGTCACCGCCGCAATTTTTCAAAAAGCCTCTGGATCATGTGCAATGCTTGCCCGTCTCGAATCATGTCTGGCACCACTGCCAATACCTTCCAATCATGCAATACGGCAAGGTTCATTTTTTCCAGATCCTTGACAAAGCCATATGGGCGTTGGTGGCGCCCATAGATCCAAATTCCCCCATGCACCTCAACAGCAATACCATGTTCAGGCCAAGCTAGGTCAAATCGGAACTTGCGGTCCGGCAAAAACTGAAACTCGCGTTGTGGCTCGGGAATACCAGCCGCTTGGCATTGCTGCGCGAGTTGCTCGGCATAATAATCTACCCCAGGTATACGTTTCCAATGCCTCTTCCCCATGGCGCGCTGTCCCTGTCTCTCGTCCCCGATCACAATGATGGGAAAGCGTCGTCGAATGGCATGATGCTTTCTGGAACAACACCGACCCGTTCAGAAAGCGCATCGAGCGCTGCATCCTTGGTAAAGAACGCTGTTTCTCCCAGAAGATGCCAATAACTTTCAAGACCATCGGCTGCAACGAGCACCCATGTTTCCTGGTACGCAAAGCTCACAACTGGCGATGCCATCGAGCAGAAGGGCGCCGGTTCATCAACGATTTCAATCTCCTGGCGCCTGCCATTGTGCAAGGTTTCTGAGCGATAGGTCTGGGCAGGAGCTTGCAGCTCAGCCAAGCTAAAACCAAGGGCCAGTACCATAAAGGGCCCAATAACTTCTTGTCCGGAGATCAGATAGACAAATTGCCCAACTGGTGCTGGGACAATAGCCTGCCGACGGGCCAAGCGGACATTCGTGCTGCAGCACCCTGGGCACGCGATCGATTCGCTCATTCCTCACCTCCTGGAAGAATTTGTATATCACGGATTGCACGCAACGATGATTGGCGCTGCGAAGCTTGGAGCGCAGCTTTCGCTTCCGGCGATGCAGGGAGTTGCAATTGCCGCAGAAGGCGCCGCTGCAATTGCGCAAAGACGCGCATGAAATGCTGCTGAACTGACAAGGGATCGTCGGACATGCGGATGGTCCACCAACCAACGATTTCGGCAGCGCGCCCCAGGATTCCAGGAAGACGCGGCGTTTGGGAAAGGGGCGTGGAACGGATGGTTTCCACCACCCGAAGCCAGGCTTCTTCTGGAGACAGGCGCGCCTCTTCCGGAAGCAATGCTCGCGCCATTTCCTCCAGCACTTCAGCCGCGGATGGCGGGAAATGATGCGTTGCGGCAAGCCGCAGGACCGCTTGATAGACGGGCTCGCTGGGAAGATGGGCCAAGAGGCGATACCAGGCCGCAACCGTCACGTCGCCCTGGTGGGGGAAGGACGGCCAATAGGCCGTGATAATTGCAAGGAGCTTTGCCACTTCTTCTCTCGTCATGATGGCAAGCCTTTCCGCTCGAATGGATCGCCCCATTCCTCATCGAGATCGATGATATCGGCCTCTTCCTCCTCATCCTGCATGCGAGCTGCGGCAACTGCATCAATTGCCCGCTGCAAAGCTTCGCGAGCACGAATTTGCGCGGGAGAGGAACGCGGAGGGGGAGGACCCGCACAATGATTCCAATTGGCAACGAGGGCGGTGGGGGTGAGGGCGGCATGCGGGAAATGCAATCGATAGAATGCAGCTCGGCGATGAATTTCTTCAGGAGAAGCCCCAATCGCGCGCAATTGCGAGACGGCCTTATTGCAACGACCGCGCTCTGAGGCCGTGAGAGAAATTTCTTGATAGGGCCGCTCATAGATTGCTTCAAGAAGCGCAACGAAAAGCGGGTCCTCTTTGCGCTTCTGCGGCTTGGGCGCTTGTGATGATTGTGATGATAGCACTTGTGATGATTGTGATGATGGCGCT